>Ga0209710_1003592_pt1 | contig 10402 bp, 9 predicted proteins | sample ArcticOcean_MG_C_5_FD_187436 | JGI IMG/M metagenome (GOLD analysis project Ga0209710, IMG submission 187436) | Marine microbial communities from western Arctic Ocean - ArcticOcean_MG_CB4_138 (SPAdes) (version 2) | ecosystem: Environmental > Aquatic > Marine > Oceanic | place: Arctic Ocean: Canada... | reverse complement strand
GTTCCTTCTGTAACCGCATGAACTTGATATAACTGTAACTTAACATCATGTGGATACAAAACTTTTATGCATTTGAAAATTGCATCTACGGGGCCATCTCCTGTTTCTGAGGTCGATTTAATTTCACCATAAACATCAAGAGTCATTTCTGCTTTTTGTGGCTCACCCGTTCCTGCAAAAACTTTTAATGACTTTAAATTGATTACATATTTATCTAAAACCATACTATCATCAACTAAAGCTGCAATATCATCATCATAAACATGTTTTTTCTTATCAGCTAAAATTTTAAATTTTCCAAAAGCAGTTTGAATTATATCATCAGTTACATCTACATAACCAAGATCATTTAATTTCTCTTTAAAAGCATGTCGTCCAGAATGTTTTCCCATTACCAATGAGGTTTTTTTAACCCCAACACTTTCTGGTGTCATAATTTCATATGTTTCTCTATTCTTAAGCATTCCATCTTGGTGGATACCTGCTTCATGAGCAAAAGCATTTTTTCCAACAATTGCTTTATTAAATTGTACTGGAAAAGTTGCATTAGAAACAATTTTTGATGCTTTGCTTAATAATTCAGTTTTAATACCTGTTGTATAAGGCATCAGATCATTTCTTGTTTTTATTGCCATTACAATTTCTTCAAGTGCAGCGTTACCAGCTCTTTCACCTATTCCATTAATTGTACATTCAACTTGTCTTGCGCCAGCTGAAACACCGGCTAAAGAATTTGCAACAGCTAACCCTAAATCATTATGACAATGCACAGATAATATAGCCTTATCAATGTTTGGAACTTTATTTTTTAATGTTGTAATAATTTTTGTAAATTCAGATGGAGTAGTATAACCAACTGTGTCTGGAATATTTATTGTTTTTGCACCACAACTAATTGCAAGCTCAACAGACTTACACATATAATCCATATCTGTTCTCGTTCCATCTTCACAAGACCATTCAACATCATCAGTAAAATTTCTTGCATATGTAACGCTCTCTTTTATTGCATCCAAAACCTGTTCTGGTGATTTGTTTAACTTATGTTTCATGTGTAATGGACTTGTTGAAATAAAAGTATGAATTCTAAATCTTGGAGCGGCTTTTAATGCTTGATGACATGCGTCTATATCTTTTGTACTAGCTCTTGATAGTCCACATGGAATTGAATTTTTTAAAATTTTACTTATTGCCGTTACAGCTTCAAAATCTCCTGGTGAAGCAATAGGAAAGCCAGCCTCAATTATGTCAATTCCCAATTCATCAAAAATTCTCGCAATTTGGATTTTTTCCTCAAGACTCATTGATGCACCTGGTGATTGCTCACCATCACGCATTGTAGTATCAAATATAAAAACTTTATCTTTATCACTCATAGCTAATAATTTTAGAAAAACTATAATACAATCTATAATAGAGATTGCAAAATAATTGTTAAATTTTAGCTACTATTTGAGGTCGATCTGGGTTTTTAATAAAAATTAACTCTTATCACTATCTATTAATTTCTTCTTACCAATCCAAGGCATCATTGCTCTAAGCTCTGCACCCACTTTTTCGATTGGATGATCAGCAAGATCTTTTCTCATTTTCAGAAAGTTCTTTTGTCCACCCTCACATTCTTTCATCCAATCCTTTGTAAACTTTCCAGATTGAATATCGGCTAGTACTTCTTTCATTCTTTTTTTACTTTCACTATCTACTACTTTTTTACCCGATACATACTCACCGTATTCTGCTGTATTTGAGATAGAGTAATTCATGTTGGCAATTCCTCCTTCATAAATTAAATCAACAATTAATTTTACTTCGTGTAGGCACTCAAAGTATGCCATTTCAGGTTCATATCCAGCTTCAGTTAAAGTTTCAAAACCATTTTTAATCAGTTCAACTAATCCACCACAAAGTACAGATTGCTCACCAAATAAATCTGTTTCACATTCATCTTTGAAAGTTGTTTCAATAATACCTGATTTTCCACCACCAATTGCTGATGCATATGATAATGCAAGGTCTCTTGCTTTGCCTGTTCCATTTTGATGAACAGCAAATAAACAAGGCACTCCACCACCTCTTTCAAACTCACTTCTAACTAAATGTCCAGGTCCTTTTGGTGCAACCATAAATACATCTAAGTCTTTTCTTGCATCAATAAGTTTGTAATGAATGTTTAATCCGTGAGCAAAAGCTAAACTTGTTCCTTCTTTAATTCTTTGTTCTATATGATTTTTATATATTGAAGCTTGCAATTCATCTGGGGTTAATATCATTGCAACTTCTGCCCATTCAGCAGCATCTGACATATTCATTACTCTTAGCCCTTTTGATTCTGCTTTTGCTTTGCTTGCTGAACCATCTCTAAGTGCAACAACAACTTCTTTAGCTCCACTATCTTTTAAATTTAATGCATGTGCGTGTCCTTGGCTTCCATAGCCAAAAATTGCTATTTTTTTGCTTTTAATTAAATCTACATCTGCATCTTTTTCATAAAACATTTTCATTTTTTTATCCTGTTTTTAATTAATTAAATATTTCTGCGCCTCTTGTCATTGCAACCGCTCCAGTTCTTGAGGCACTTACAAGACCAAGTGGTTTTAAATTTTTAGTCACGTTATCTATTTCTCTTCTTAATGCTGTTATTTGAATTACAGCAGATTTATTTGTTTGATCTAATATAACTGGATTGTATTTTTTACAAGCATTTAAAGCTTTGTGAATTTTTTCAGAATTTGCAACAATCTTTAAAAGAGCCATCTCTTTAAATATAACATTTTTATCCTCTCTTTTAAAATTACCCACTTTATGAACTGGCACTAATTTCTTTAATTGTAATATAATTTGCTCAATAACTTGTGGCGTACCGGTAGTTACAATTGTAATTCTTGAAAGGTTCTTTTTGTGATCTACCTCTGCAACAGCTAAAGATTCAATATTATAACCTCTTCCTGAAAATAGCCCTACTACTCTTGATAGCACGCTTGCTTCATTATCAACCCAAACAACGATAATATGAGTCTCTAATTTTCCAAGTTTGGTTGGTGTGCTATATGCTGATTTAGATTTTGGCATTTTAAACTAAAGCTTTGCCTTTTCCTGTAATTTTGTTTTCTTCTTGGTCTTTGGGTCCTAATAACATTTGATTATGAGGTTTGCCAGAAGGTATCATTGGATAACAATTCTCCGCTTGATCAACACGGCAATCAAAAATTACAGGTCCATCTATATTTATCATTTCTTCAATTTTTTCATCTAATTCATCTGGATTTTCAGCTCTAATTCCAACACACCCGTATGCTTCCGCTAATTTTACAAAATCTGGTAATGCTTCGGAATAACTTTCTGAGTAATTTTTTTCGTGAAGCAATTCCTGCCACTGCCTAACCATTCCCATATATTGATTATTCAAGATAAATATCTTTATTGGTAGATTATATTGCACTGCAGTTGAGATTTCTTGCATGGTCATTAAGATTGATGCTTCACCAGCAATATCGACAACTAATTTTTTTGGATGAGCTACTTGCACGCCCACTGCAGCTGGTAACCCATAACCCATGGTGCCAAGTCCACCTGATGTCATCCACCTATTAGGTTTATTAAACTTATAATGTTGAGCTGCCCACATCTGATGTTGTCCAACCTCTGTTGTTATGAAGGTATCTTGATTTTTTGTTAATTCATAAAGTCTTTGTACGGCATATTGAGGCTTAATAACTACATCACTATTAATAAAATTTAAAGATTGTTTTGTTCTCCATTTTTGGATTTGTTGCCACCATTTTGAAATTTTTAGTTTATTTGATTTTTCTAAATTTAAATTTTTCTTTTTTAAAGTTTTTGTTGTAGATCTAATTACATCACTAACGTCACCTACAATAGATAGATCAACTTTTATAATTTTATTAATTGAAGATGGGTCTATATCGATATGAACTTTTTTTGACTTTGGAGAAAACTCATCAATTTTTCCTGTAATACGGTCATCAAATCTAGCACCTATGTTAATCAATAAATCACAGTCATGCATTGCATTATTTGCTTCATAAGTTCCATGCATCCCAAGCATTCCTAAAAACTGATTGTCGTCTCCTGGATAAGAACCTAAACCCTGAAGAGTTGATGTGATTGGAAATCCAGTTAAAGAAACTAATTCTCTTAATAATTCGCTAGCTTTTGGGCCTGAATTAATTACGCCACCACCTGTGTAGAAAACTGGTTTTGAAGCTTTTCTCATTAACTCAACAAATTGATCTATATCATTTTGATTAAATTTATTAGACAGTTTTTCTTTTATTTTTTTTTCTTTTTTTGGTTTAAAATATTTAGCTTTTGCAAATTGAACATCTTTTGGGATATCTACTAATACTGGTCCTGGCCTTCCACTTGTAGCAACTTCAAATGCTTCATGCATTATTCTCGGAAGATCATTAATATCTTTAACCAACCAGTTATGTTTTGTGCACGGTCTCGTAATTCCTGTTGTATCACATTCTTGAAAGGCATCTGTTCCAATCAAATGAGTTGGCACTTGACCTGAAATACAAACTAGAGGAACTGAGTCCATGTATGCATCTGTTAATGCTGTAACAACATTGGTTGCGCCAGGCCCAGATGTAACTAATACAACGCCAGGCTTTCCAGTTGACCTTGCATAACCTTCCGCAGCATGTCCTGCACCCTGTTCATGCCTAACTAAAATGTGTTTTATAGATGGATGATTTTTTAATTCATCATATATTGGAAGTACAGCGCCTCCTGGATAACCAAAAATATGTTCTACTTTTTGATCTTCCAGACACTTAAATACAATTTCTGCTCCTGAATATAAATTACCCATTTGGGCAATCTATTCGACTTTATGTTAATTGGTCAAGTTTAAGGGATGATTTATTTAGTTTTTTTACATAGTCAGTAATCTTAATTGGATTAATTTTTTTCCAAGATGTCATCCTGCTTCTTGCCCATGTGGCTTGTCTTTTGGCATATTGTCTTGTTTTAATTGAAATTAATTCTTGAGCCTCTTCTAAATTAATTTTTTTATCTAGATACTGTGTCAATTCGGCAATGCCTATTACTCTATTTACACTCAGATCATTTTTGATTTTCAATTTAATAAAATTTTTTACCTCTTTTATCGCTCCTTCTTTAATCATTTTGATTGATCTTAATGAAATTCTTTTAATTAAATCTTCTCTTTTAAAGTCAATATATAGTTTGACAAACTCATCATCATTAAATTCAGATTTCGTTTTGTTAAACCATTCATACATGGAAATCTTTGTGAATGATTTAATCTCAAAAGCTCTAATGGCTCTTTGAGTGTCGTTTGAATCAAATTTGTCTTTTACAATAGGGTCAATTTTTAAAAGTTTTTTATAAAATTTTTTTTGCCCTTCTTTTTTTTGAATTAATCTAATTTTACTTCTATGTTTAATAGGAATATTAGGAATTTTAACTAAACCACTAATTAAAGACTGAAAATACAATCCTGTACCACCAACTAAGATGGGAACTTTTTTCCTTCTTTGAATGTCTTTAATGATTTTTATCGCTTGCTTTAACCATTGACCAGTAGAAAATTTTTTATTTAAATCAATTATTCCATATAAATGATGTTTAATATGTTTCCATTCTTTTTTAATTGGTCTAGCAGTTAAAATTTTTAAGTTTTTATATATCTGCATGCTATCTGCATTAATTATTTCTCCATCAATTTTTTTAGCAATTTTTAAAGCAAAGTTTGATTTGCCTGAAGCCGTAGGGCCTGAAACTAAAATAATCTTAGACCGTTTGTCCATTGTTAATCTAATTTAACACCAATGTATCTTCTTTGGTTTTGATTGTTATAAATTACAATCAAAATTGTTTTTTCATCAGATTTTAAAGCTTTATCAACTATATCTTCAAGATCTTTTACAGATTTAATTTTTTTCTTTTGAACTTCAACTATTATATCACCTATATTTAAATAATTAACTGGACTGTTTTTACCAATATTAGTAATTAATAATCCTGTTAATTGATTTGGAAGCTGTCTTTGTTTAATATCCTGTTGATTTAATAATCTTCCCCTAATTTTTAATGATTTAATTTCTGAAATCTCCTGTATCTCTGTTTCATTTTCTTTTTTTTCATCTTTAAAGTCATTTGAAGTTTCTAATCTTCCTAATTTAATCCTTTTCGTAATTTCTTTTTTATTTCTCCAAATTTTAACTACAATAGTTTTCCCCACTTCTGTTTGTGCCACGATGATTGGCAGCTCTTTCATTTCATTGATTTTAGTTCCGTTAAATTCCAATATGATATCTCCTGCTTTAATTCCTGCTTTATCTGATGGACTTTTTTCGGCAACACTTGCAACTAATGCCCCACGTGGTTCGTCTAATTTTTCAACATCTGCAATTTCTGCAGTTACTACTTGAATTCTAACACCAAGCCATCCTCTTTTAGTTTCACCAAATTCTATTAATTGGTTTACAACTTTTTTTGCACTATTAGATGGTATTGAAAAACCTATGCCAATCGAGCCACCTTTGCCTAAAATTGCTGTATTAATCCCAATCACATCTCCATTCATATCAAATAATGGCCCACCTGAGTTTCCTGAATTAATTGATGCATCTGTTTGTATGTAGTCTTCATAACGTGAAAGGCCTATTGATCTATTTCTTGCTGAAATAATTCCGGAAGTAACCGTTCCACCTAAACCAAATGGATTACCAATCGCAATAACCCAATCACCAATTCTTGCTTTATCAGAATCTCCAAATTGAACTGGTGTAAACTTTTCTTTTGAATCTATTTGAAGAACCGCAATATCAGATAAAGGATCTGCTCCAATAACTGTTGCTTTGTACTCTTTATCCCCACCTACTCTAACAACAATATCTTCTGCGTCTTGAATGACGTGATTATTGGTTATCACAATTCCTTTTTCATCAATTATAAATCCAGATCCTAAAGCTGCAGATTTTCTTTTCTGCGGTGTACCAAATTCCTTAAACATATCCTCGAAAGGAGATCCCGGAGGAAATTGAAACCCTGGGAAAGGATTGTTGTTTGTGGTTACAGTGGTTGTTGTTGAAATATTTACAACTGATGGCATTAATCTTTCTGCCAAATCAGCAAATGATACTGGTGAATCTTTAGCACTTACTTGCATTGCAAAAATAATTGTAAAGACTGCTATTAATAATTTTTTAATTTTTTTCATTTTAATTTTTTATATACCAAATTATAATAAATCCTATAACTGCAAATATCAATCCGCCTGTTCTTAATTGACTATTAGTCACATCATTTAATTTTAGAAGCATGCTTTTCATTTTTGATGGAAATAGGGTGTATAAAACTCCTTCAATAAAAAGAAAAAGACCAAAAGCTATGATTAGCTCTTTCATGGATTTAATTTATTTTTTTGGTTTAATATTTCCAAAAAACTTAAAGAACTCACTGTCAGGAGATAAGATTACAGAAGTATCACCACCTATTAAAGCAGTTTCATAAGCCTGCATTGCTCTGTAGAAAGCAAAAAATTCTGGATCCCTACCAAATGCTTCTGCAAAAATTTTATTTCTTTCCCCGTCACCTTCACCTTTCATAATCTCTGAATCTTTATTGGCATTAGCCAATAAAACTGAAACATCTTTATCCGCCGTTGATGTTATAGTTACAGCCATTTCAGCTCCTCGTGCTCTAAATTCTTTAGCCTCTTTTTCTCTTTCAGTCTGCATTCTTCTAAAAATTGCTTCACTGTTTGCTTCAGGTAAATCTGCTCTTTTAATTCTTACATCAACAATGTTAATACCAAAATTTTTAGCTTCAGTATTTACACCTTCTTGAATTAAAGACATTTGTTTGCTTCTGTCTTTTGATAATAATGTTTGTAATTCTTGTTGTCCTAGAACATTTCTAAGTCTCGAGTTAATAATTGTTGCTAATCTTGACCTTGCAACTCTTTCATTTCCAACTGAAATATAAAATTTTAAAGGATCTATGATTTGAAATCTTGCAAAAGCATCAACTATCAATCTTTTTTGGTCTGACGCAATTACTTCTATTGGAGGTGTATCTAAATTTAAAATTCTACTATCTAAAAAAACTACGTTTTGAATAAAAGGCATTTTAAAGTTTAAACCAGGTTTTAGTATAATTTTTTTAGGATCACCAAATTGAAGAACAATTGCTTGATTAACCTCTTTAACTTTAAAAATAGAGAAGAAAGCTAATGCCCCTATTATAATAACTATTGGTAATAAAATTTTTTTCATTAGTTCGTTACTTTCTTTTTGCCTAATTCAGGAAGTGGTAAGTATGGAACTACGCCCGATCCTGCTCCTTTTTCAATAATAACTTTATCAATATCTGCCAATACTTTTTCCATAGTTTCTAAATACATTCTCTCCTGAGTAACTTCTTTAGCTTTTGCGTACTCATTATAAATAGAAATAAATCTGCTAGCTTCACCTTCAGCTGACGCTACAACTTTTTGTTTGTAAGCTTCTGCTGCTTGCATAATTTTTGCAGCTTCTCCTCTAGCTCTTGGAATAACATCATTTGCATAAGCTTCTGCTTCATTTTTAGATCTTTCCATATCAGCTCTTGCTGCTTGAACATCTCTAAATGCATCAATTACCTGGTCAGGTGGATCAGCTTTTTGAGTTTGAACTTGTGTAATTTGAATACCACTATTGTATTCGTCTAATATTGCTTGAATAATTTCTTGTGTTTCAATTTCAATTTGAGCTCTACCTTCAGTTAAAATTGGTTGAATATTGCTTTTAGCAATTACCTCTCTCATTGCAGTTTCTGCTGCAGCTTTTACTGTTCCTTCTGGATCTTGTATTTCAAATAAAAATTTTCCTGCATCTTTAATTACCCAAAAAACTGAGAAATCTATATTAACTATATTTTCATCACCAGTAAGCATTAAGCTTTCTTGAGGAACGTCAGCAACACCTCCACCTGATGAAAAGCCACTATCTCTTTCTGATCTAAATCCAATATCAATTCTATTTACTTTTGTAACTTTTGGTGTCTCAACTGTCTCTATTGGAAGTGGAATGTGATAGTGTAATCCTGGTTGAGTAGTTTTAACAAATTTACCAAATCTTAGCACAACGCCTTGTTCATCAGGTCCCACTCTATAAAGACCACTTGCTAACCACACAAATGCTATAATAATTAAAATTAAACCAATTGGTTTTCCCCCTGATGAACTACCACCAGGTAAAAATTTATTTATTTTACTTTGAATATCTCTAATTAACGCATCAATGTCTGGTGGTGTGGGTCCTTTTCCTGAACCATTTCCTCCTCCTGGAGGTGTTCCCCAAGGACTTCCGCCTCTACCTTTAAAATCATCAGACATATGACAAAGTATATAATGCCTTTATGACAAAAAACAAGTAATGATCAATATATGACAGATAAAAAGCCCGAACTAAGTGACGCAATGAAAAGAAAATTGGAGCCTAAAAAATTTACAAAGAACCCAATTTTAGGAACAAAATTTACAATAGCTGTATCAAGTGCCAAAGGTGGTGTTGGAAAATCGACTTTTGCAACAAACCTTGCTTTAGCATTAAAACAAATTGGATGCAAAGTTGGTTTACTTGATGCTGATATTTATGGTCCCTCAATTCCAAAAATGTTTGATATTAATGAAAAACCAAAAAGTGATGGTCAAACTTTAACTCCAATTACAAAATATGATATTCAATGTATGTCAATTGGCTTTCTTGCTGATCAACAAACACCCATGATATGGCGTGGTCCAATGGTAACGAGTGCAATTAAAACTTTTACTCAAAAAGTAGGTTGGAAAGATTTAGATTTTATAATTGTTGATATGCCTCCAGGAACTGGAGATACTCAATTAACTTTTTCTCAAGAAATTAAAATGGATGGTGCAATTATAGTTTCTACCCCTCAAGAAGTTGCACTACTCGATGTGAAAAGAGGAATTAAAATGTTTGACAAGCTTGGAGTTAAGATTTTAGGTTTGGTTGATAACATGAGTTACTTCAAAGGTGATGATGGCAAAAAATATAAAATATTTGGTGAAGGCGGTGTTAAAAGAACAGCTGAAGAATTTGGTAAAGAGTTCTTAGGAGAAATTCCTATTAATCCTGAAGTTGGAAGATGTGGAGACGAAGGAAAGCCAATAGTAGAAGCCAATCCGGATCATGAAATTTCTAAAATATATTTAGACTTTGCTAAAAAAATTAAATCAACTTATCTTTAAGATCAAAAGCATTCATTAGTTCATTCCATTCCCTTTTAGATAAACCAGAACTATCTGGGTTAACATCTTCGCCTTTAATAAGTTTTTGAATTATAATTTTTCCTTTTGCTGACACTTCTGTACCACCAACTCTATAATCCATAAATGCATCATAAG
>Ga0209710_1003588_pt1 | contig 10407 bp, 8 predicted proteins | sample ArcticOcean_MG_C_5_FD_187436 | JGI IMG/M metagenome (GOLD analysis project Ga0209710, IMG submission 187436) | Marine microbial communities from western Arctic Ocean - ArcticOcean_MG_CB4_138 (SPAdes) (version 2) | ecosystem: Environmental > Aquatic > Marine > Oceanic | place: Arctic Ocean: Canada... | reverse complement strand
AGGCAGGAGGCCATAGGGCTATGCTGGGTAGTAACGTATTGGTAAATATTTTAAAGACTGTAAATATTGTAAATCTTGGCAGTACGTTGAGGTGTGGTGTGGGGATAGCGGCCTATGAGATCTGAGCTTTTTGCGGCTTTTCATGCCTGAGTTACGGTTAACTACATCTAACTTTGATAGCTTTAAAGTGGAACGGTGTCCCTGCTGACCTGTAAAGAAAGATGAAGCAAATCAATCAATTTACCAACGCTAAAGGGGACCTACTGAAAGCGATACTCTCCAACCAAAGGGCTATGTACTTAGAAATAACCTTTATTCTGATCCTGCCCTAAGCAAACCCCACTTCCGAACAAAATGTTGTATTTCAGTCTTTCTTGGCTTTAGCCATTTCCGCGTCTTCTTCCGCTCTGCGCTTCATTATTTCTTCTGGGCTAAGTCTGGGGTCCATGCTGCACTCTCTTCTGACAGTGGCTTGTCGCAAAGCCTCGAAATCACCTTTAAGTTGAGCGTACTCTGCAGCATCAGGCCCATCTCCACCCTCTAAAGCAAATAATGTTGGCCAGAATAAAACGAGACCAACGCCCATTTGCCAACTGTCTTTCTTTCTTTCTGTCTTCAGACGTTGGTAAAGCTTGGTAGTTTGTCGGCCAACATAATCAATTTCTTGGCCCAATTGATCGCATGTGTAATCTTTATATTTAAACGGCGATACATAAGCCGCAGCAATTTTATCTGGGTTCGACGCACACGCGCTGAGAATTAAGCTATGGAACGGCTTCCAAGTACCTACCTGCCTTCACCAACTAATTTATATATATAACTAAATAAGGTGAGGCTCTTTATCTGCCTCTACCACCATTAAAAAACCGTTGCTGGGTTAACCCCTATCAAGGTTAACCATCCAGTTGAGGTACAAGATCTGCTGTAACTAGTGGGTAAGCTGCGCTCACAGGAAGGTTATGCACAATATTGTGAATATTCAGAAGCAGAGGGAAAAGAGATTTCTATTTAACCAAACTATTTTTAACTAGTTGTTAAATATATTTTATAAATTAGATTTAAAAGGACTTTTAAGCGAACCATATTGTTACTTATTTATAATAGGAAACACCAGATCTCAGGTTTGTCAAGTAAAAGTTATAAAAAGTTATCTTATATAACTTACGGTTATATAAAGGTTGTCTTAAAGGGCTGCTAAATATTTAAAATAGTCAATAAAAACAATAATTTACCAATTCATTTTTAAGTACTTTGTTAGATTAGTTTATGTAGGGTTAGTGACCTTTGGTTACATAGCCTAAAAAATCTAGGTTAGAACATAAAAGGTTTTGTTCATCTCAATAGCCTTTTCTTCCCTACCACCACACCTCAACGTACTGCCAAGATTTACAATATTTACAGTCTTTAAAATATTTACCAATACGTTACTACCCAGCATAGCCCTATGGCCTCCTGCCTCCCCCTCAGAGGTAGACAAAAGGGTAGACACTTTTGTGCCTTTGACAGTCTTCAAAAGACGTGGAAAGCTACGGGTGACGTGAGCTAAGGCTTTAGAATATTCCTAAGTACGGTAGTGACTAACTCTCTGGGTACCAACTCATTTTTTGCAAAACCCTCTTTAGGTGTTGCTGCATTTTAAAAGCCTCTTTATTTTTTAGGCGCTTTGATAATGTGGCGGATCTGAAGAGGTTTTGAATTCCTTCCCATTTTACTTCTAATTCAACCACATTATTGTGCAGACCGAACTGTCTGGCGCTAACCAATAGTTTTTGAAACTAATTCGGCGTCAACGTTAAGCAAGGCCTGAGGCCACAGTATAATACTCTAACTACCTTTCTTTTACCTCTGCACGAAAGGCACTATTCATCAAATACACGTCTAACGGTGACGTAATGTGAGTGTTCTCAAGATAGACGAGTGAGCAACCACGCATGCAATCGACAGGCAATGAACAGTCCAAGGTTGTCGAATTTATGTTCTACCACCGTCGATAGATAAACTTTGGCCGGTAATCATTGCGCTGTCATCGGCAGCTAAAAATAGAGCGAGGTTAGCCACATCCGTTGGCAACAAGCGTTTTTGTAAAGCCACCTGCTCCATCCATGCAGCCTCTGCCTCTGGGGTTAGCCAGGTATCCAGTTGTTTTTGGGTGACCACCCACCCCGGTAAGATTGCATTCACGCGGATGTTAGAGTCACCGAAGTCTTTGGCCAAAGATTTGGTCAATCCTATGATCGCAGCTTTAGCCGCTACATAACCGGGCATATTGCTTGGGCCAAGTAGCGCATTAATAGAACTGAAATTAATAATTGAGCCGCCGTGCTCGGTCATCGGCTTAGCCATCAACTCAGCCGCGGTTTGGGCAGCAAAGAATGTAGCATCCAGATTAATGGCCATAATGTTACGCCAGCTCTGGGGTGTGACATCGGCTGCTGCATGACGCATGTCATTGGCCGCATTGTTGACTAATGTTTGCAATGGTCCTAATGCTGCCGCTGCGTCGAGAATGGCCGACTGGAGAGCAACGACATTGGTGATGTCTAGTTGCCTGAACCAAGGGCACAAGCCGGTGCTTTGCTCTAGGTCAGTGACTAAGGTCTTCGCTGCCTCATCATCTAAATCAACAAATGCGACCTTTGCCCCCTGCTCACTGAACGCCCTGACCATAGCCGCGCCAATACCCGTCGCACCGCCAGTAACAAAGACGGTTTGGTTTTTTAAGGATGGGTATTTTGTTTGGTCGGTCATGAACACTCTTCTGGCTTATTAAGGGATCGGCTCAGGCTGTTAGCTAATGTTTTAAATCAATTTCGCTACAACCCTTGTACACAATCTAGCTTACGCTAACTGCATAAAGAGGCAAATTTACGCGACAACTGTGGGTAGGCGAAGCTGAGGTGAGCTTTGAGCGCAATCCTAATTGCCCTACACTCGCCTCGCGTATATTCATCTAAGGCATGCCAAGAGTCGCTGAGACTTGGTATATTCGGCGGCTTCGCTTGCACCGGCTTTTACTATTAAGCGTTTTTCAAATTTGGTACTTTTTATGGATTTCAAAACTCAACGTGCTTGGCAGACGCCAGATATAACCTCGCAACATAGAATGCCCGCCCATACGCCACTGTCTAGCTGGCGGTACGAAGATGCGGCGAAGAATGATGCCGTAAGCGACGCCATTTTATCGTTAGATGGTACTTGGCAATTCGCGTTGTTTGATAGTGTTGAAGCGGTACCCGCAGCTTGGCCGGCCCAGTTGCCGGATATGCAAAATATGACGGTGCCTGGACACTGGCAGCTGCAAGGGTTAGATCACCCTATCTATACCAACGTGCAGTATCCATTTCCGTGCAACCCGCCTATTGTGCCCGATGCAAACCCAACGGGTTGCTATCAGCGTTCTTTTTCAATGCCTTCAAATTGGTCTAGTGAGGAACAAATTCGGATCATATTTGAAGGTGTGGATAGTGCCTTCCACCTTTGGTGTAATGAGCAGTGGGTAGGTTACTCCCAAGATAGTCGCCTGCCGGCAGAATTCGATTTAAGTCGCTGCATTGTCGCAGGGCAAAATACCCTCAGTGTTTTGGTTACTCGCCGTTGTGACGGCAGCTATATGGAAGACCAAGACATGTGGAATTTGAGTGGTATCTACCGCTCGGTTCGTTTGCTGGCAAAACCACGGTCGAGGATGACGGATCTACGCGCCACCGCGACGCTGGACGATCGTTATGAAGAAGGCCTGCTGAAACTTGAGATTGAAACTGAAAGTGCAGAAAACTGCTCTGTTACTGTGGCTTTGTACGATATCGACGATTTGTCTAAACCAGCACTGCTGCGGGAAAGCTACCCAGTGGGTACGGGCCATATAGACGAAAAAGGCGCTTATGCCGATCGCGGCCACATGTCCATACCGGTGCCGTGTCCCAAGCAATGGAGCGCTGAATGCCCCAACCTCTATCGAGTCACCGTGACGCTATTAGACGCAAAAAAACAGCCCATTGAGACTGAGGCCTATAATGTGGGTTTCCGCTCAATAGAGATTATTTCTGGGCAACTTTGTGTCAACGGACAACCGCTTTTGGTGCGCGGGGTGAATAAGCATGAGCATGATCCAGCAACAGGTCATACGGAGAGCCTGGCGCTGGTTGAACAAGACCTGCGGTTGATGAAACAAAACAATTTCAACGCCGTACGCTGCTCACATTACCCCCACCAGCCCGGATTCTACCGGCTATGTGATCGCCTTGGGCTTTACGTGGTAGATGAAGCGAATATAGAAACCCATGGCGTAACCCCTATGAGCCGGCTGGCCAATGACCCGATGTGGGCCAATGCATTCTTAGAGCGCATGACAAGAATGGTTTCCCGCGACTTTAACCACGCCTGCATTATTCTTTGGTCTTTGGGCAACGAGTCGGGTTATGGCGCAGTACATGACGCCATGTATCAATGGACTAAGCGCATAGACCCTTCGCGACCTATTCAATATGAGGGCGGCGGATCAGATACCTATGCAACTGACATTATTTGCCCAATGTATGCCCGAACTGACTCCGAGACTCTGCAACACCCAGACCTTGGGAATAAGCCTTCCTTGAATAAATGGGTAGGCTTCGCCAATGAAGACCGCCCGATCATTCTCTGCGAGTATGCCCACGCCATGGGCAACAGCTTAGGTAATTTTTCTGACTACTGGGATATGTTCCGCGAACATCGGCGCGTACAAGGCGGGTTTATCTGGGATTGGGTTGATCAAGGCCTGAATAAAACTACAGAACAAGGCGTACCCTACTGGGCTTATGGCGGCGACTTTGGGGATGAAATTAACGACCGTCAGTTTTGCATTAACGGTTTGGTTTTCCCTGACCGAACGCCGCACCCAACCTTGTTTGAGGCTAAGCGCTGTCAGCAACCCTTTATTGCACGCCTTCACCAAAACCAAGGGGTTGCTGTGTCGATCACCAGTGAACACCTGTTTAGAGCGTGTGACAATGAACAATTGCACTGGGAATTTGTCACCCAAAACCACACCTTTGGGCAGGACAGTATTGTCCTTGATTTGACGCCAAGAACGGCCAAGAAGCTTCATTTAGGAGCAGCGTTTCCGCAAGTAACTGAGCCCTGTTGGTTAAATGTATGGATTACCCAAATCAACCGAACAGTTTGGTCTGACACTGGGCACGAAGTGGCGCGCTGGCAATTTGCAGTGCCCTCTCAGCTTGGCACCGTACCCCTACCCCTACCCCTACCCGAGTACGTTGGGATTAATGATGGCTTAGACGCATATGTGATAGCTGCGGGGCCGAATATCTGGCATCTAAACCGCACCAGCGGTTTGATCGACAGCTGGACTAAGAACGGCGCAGAGCAATTAATGGAGCCTTTGCTAGATCACTTTTTTCGCGCGCCATTAGACAACGATATTGGCACCAGTCAGGCCGGTCATGCAGATAAATATTCGTGGCTCGCACGGTGGCAAGATGCAGGGATTTTTAATTTTCAGCACCGATGTTTGGACATTCGCATTGACCATCAGGCCGGTTTAGTTGAAGTGGATCATGGGCATTATCATGATGACAAACTGCAAATCAAAACCTGCTGGCAGCATAAATTCACCTCCGACGGTGAAATGACCGTGTCCGTTAATGTGAGCGTCGACGGCGACATGCCACCACTACCCAGAGTGGGGGCAAAGTTTCGCTCGACGCAAGTCGCTGATGAGGTGTCTTGGTTTGGTCGTGGGCCCCATGAAAACTACCCCGATCGATTGGCCAGCGCTGACTTGGGCACTTGGCAGCAATCGACTAAATCTATGCATACGAATTACATTTTTCCGTCAGAAAACGGCCTCCGTTGTGATGTCAGTAGAATGAGTTTGGGAGACCTTCATATAGAAGGACAGTTTAATTTCAGCGTCAGCGAATATGGTCAAGCGCAATTGGCTGCAGCGCTGCATACCCATAACCTAGTCGCTGATGGTGGGATATATGTCTATCTTGATGGCTATCACATGGGCGTGGGCGGTGACGATTCTTGGACGCCCAGTGTAAAACCTGCCTTTAGGCTTGATGCCACCCATTACAATTGGACGTTCTCACTCTCTTAATCAGTGGCCTCTACTGGGCGCAATTGATTAAGCAACGAGCTGACGATTGGTTTGGCACTTGGCTAGGCGCCTTGACTACGAGCCTGGGCTAGGAGTCTTCAAAAAGCCCGGGCAAAGCGTCCTACTCGAGAGCACTACTCAAGAGCCTTGGTGCATTGGATCAAGTAAACCAAAGTTTTCACCACGATGAAGGCCGTTTAGCCTGGGGTGGCGCATAGATAGATGTTGACTAAAGCATTCGTTTTTCCCCTCATTCTCTCTTCTTTTTTGCCCTCCCTTCTCTCCCTCTCATTGCTGTATCTGAATCGAGTGGCTTTTTATATTTCTCTTTATTGTTTTTCTTACCTGTAATTTTTAGTTGAACAGGTAGTGTCTAAAAAGCGCTTATGGAAAAACCAGTTTTAGGTGGTGGCCAAGCTTTAAAAGTCCAAGTATTTGACGAGGCTTTGACCTTAAATCTTGTAGCGTTGAAAGGTCTAGATTTAATCGGGAATTTCGATGTACCACTTAAGTGAAGCCTATGCAATGGCTACCTTTATCTGCTTGTTATGTGGTTACTTAGGGGCGCTAATTTTTGCCGTTATTGTGGTGCCTCGATTAGCTGTAAAAAATCTAGATAAGGCCGCTTATGCGCCCCTCCTGTCTAAGCATTGGCGCAGCTTGCATCATTTAGCGGTTATAGGTGGTTTGGCCTTCACTGCGGTGGGTGCGTTGGTGTCCGGCAAGACTGCGCTGCCCAGTGCTTATGCGTTAATGCTAGTTTGCCTATCGGGCCTAATGAGTGTCTCCTTTTTTATCAGCTTGCAGACCTTGCCCACATTGAATGAATTACCAGACGGCAGGTTAAAGTTCTCAAACATAATTCTCATCTTCAGCGGAATTTTGACAGGATTTGTATTAACCGCTGCATTGGTCTATGTGCTGCCAGGCCAATTCACCTTTTGGCCAACAGCTGAATAATAAAATTTGTTATAAATTTGCATCAAAGGATCACAATTTGATGAATTCTTCGGTAAGATGCACGCGTGTGCCCGGGTGGTGGAATTGGTAGACACAAGGGACTTAAAATCCCTCGGCTTAACGGCCATCCCGGTTCAAGTCCGGGTCCGGGTACCATATCTTTTATTCTTTGACGTCAACTCCTTGGAGACGACTTTACTGCTACCAAACACAGCATTTACGACGCTTGTAAAATTTTTTTTCTACGCCTTAGTTCATTTAGCTATAGATGAATTCTGGTTCAATGCTGGTAAAGCACAGTTCAATAACCAAACCTACCCAATGCCCTTACCTACCTTGGAATAATTATGTCTGAAAACAAAGGTATCAAAGTTATCTATGACGCCGACGTAGTGCACATGGTGCTCGATCGTCCAAAGCAACTGAATGCGTTGAATGACAGAATTCGGCAGGTCATTGCAGCGACACTTAACGACCTGATTGAGCGCCCAGACGTCCGCTTATTGGTACTGTCTGGTGAAGGAAAATCTTTTTGTTCTGGGGCAGATCTGAAAACGACATCCTACCCAAAGGTGGAAGGCAGCTGGTCTACTCGGCGCAACCGCACTGCTACCTGGCAGCGTGTGTTGGAGCAAATGGAACGCATTCCGCAGGTGACTATTGCTTCCATGCAGGGTCATATAGTCGGTGGCGGCGCGTTGTTGGGTACAGCCTGTGACTTTCGAGTCATCTCAGAAAATGCTGTATTGCGCATTCCAGAGCTGGCCTTAGGTATTCCCAACGTGTGGAACGGTACGCCTCTATTGGCTCGAGAAGTGGGGTTACCCACAGCCAGAGATTGGGTTATGACAACGCGAAAAGTGGCCTCAGCTGAATTGAAGCAAAGTGGCTGGGCACAACGTGTAGCCTCGGACGGTGATTTAAAAACGACAACTCAAACCTTGATAGATGAATTGCTGGCTGTGCCACCTGCGGCATTAGCAATGACTCGGTCAATGACCTCGGCATTAGGCAGGTCTGCCCCTGGGATGAATATGGGTTGGGCAGACGCAGATTTACAACAGTGGGCGCTGACTGAAGACGAGTACAAAGAAACTGTCCGAAACTATGCACGCAAGGTAGCTTCAAAGGCTGCGTCAAAGCCGGATTAAAAGTCGGATTCAGGCGTTGAATATTGCATGACAGAGCTCCACTAAGAGCGCTTTTAAGGGGCCTTTTGACAAAATCCAACGCGTCTACTTTTTCTTCGGCGCAGCTCTGAATTAGAGCTCAACAATATGTACCTAAGCTGCCAATGGCGGTTGCTCGCCCGCCTTTAGGCTGCGCTGAACCAAGATACCCAGCATAATGCCAGCTAGATAACACCCGACGACTTTAGACTGGCGATGTCTTCTGGACTTAAATTGAGACCGCCATAAACAGCTTCGTTGTCGGCGCCAATTTCCGGAAAAAACTCAAGTACCGGTGAATCGTAAGCAGAAAAACGTATGGGGCTTATTGGCAAAATCACCTCACCCATAAGATCATGAGTTTTATATTGCAGCATGCCACGCTCATGTAGGTGTGGATCTGTGCGCACCTCGTCTAGTGTTCTGATCGGCGCAACCGGCACGCGATTAGCGCGCAGTTCTTCGTAGGCTTCGTCACGCGTGCGCTCAACCGTCCATGCATTGATCATGGCATCCACTAAGTGTTCGCGTTTTTTGCGCGACATCGAATTACGAAAATTTGGGTTATCTTTTTGATCTGATCTGCCAACCACATCAAGTACGCTGTGCCAATGTGCTTCGGCAACGCATATAATGACAATCCAGCCATCCTTACAAGGGTAGCGTCCGTACGGACAGACATTTGAGGGCGACCTAGCGCTATTGCGCGGAGGGGTTTCGCCGGTTTCGTGAAGGATGCTGAATTCAGAAGCCAGCGTGAAGTACATTGCCTCAAGCATAGAAACTTCAACCCGAGTCCCATGGCCTGTGACGTTACGCCCCTGAAGAGCCGCGAGCACGCCGGCATACATGTGAATGCCGCCCATGATGTCAGACGGTGCCCCACCAGACCTGCTGGGCGGTGAATCGGCGTCCCCGGTTGCGCTCATTAATCCAGAGGCCGCCTGAATGGTATGGTCCATGGCAAGTAAATTCATGTCTGGGCCTGACAGTCCGTATCCGGTTCCAGAGCCATACACCAAACGCGGATTAATTTGCTTTAGTTCTTCCCAACCCACGCCAAGCCGATCCATGACACCTGGCGCGTAATTTTCGAGTAAAACGTCGGCATCCTTGACCAGGCTACGAAGTAGCTTTTTGCCTTCTTCATCACGTAGGTTAAGCGTGATACTTTTCTTATTCGAATTGAGCATGGCGAAAGACAATGGCGTTTTAGCGCCACCAGCACCGCGCAGCCGCTCGCCCGCTACGGGTTCAACTTTAATCACTTCAGCGCCGGCCATGGCAAATAGAAACGCTGCATAAGGACCTTGGTAAATCTGCGTTAGATCAAGGACCTTGATACCTGCAAGCGGTTTGTTCTGATCGGTCATGGCGGCTTCCCGTTACGTTAATTAAATAGGGCCAAATAAAATAGAAGTAAATTAAAAGAAAGTTACTAGTATGTCTAAATACGCACAGTGAGACCTGTCTTTTTGTTCAGTAAGCCGGCCCGTTTCTGTGGCCAACCAGCGAAAAAATCTACAGAGTTTTACCTTCGTAGAAAAGGCCTCGAACAACATGCGGCAAAGTAACCTCGCTTGAAATATTTTTGTGATAAGGCTCAGCATTATATGCATTCAACGATGCTTTATCCTTAAACATCATCGTGAAAGCGATACTGAAACTATAATCTACCACCGCGCGATCACTCATAATGGGCGCGCCATCGACGTGCAAAATACAGGCACCGTATTGACCAATACCGCAGCTGAATCGGTTGCCAGGTAGCCCGAAATGCTCGCGCAGCACCGTAACAAGATTCTCATTTTTCCAACCAGATGCAACTTGGCATTCGACACCGTTTACCGTTAATCCCATAGTCGCCCTGCCGTGTGTTATTGAAAAAATACTTAGGAAAAAAATACACGAGACGCGTCATATTGTCTCGATGATTGCCCTAGTGACCAAGGCCTAGAGGTTTTTAAAAGTGAAGTAAGCTAATCGTTAACGGCAGAGCCAAGTGCAAACCTTTATGTGCTTGTAATTGAGGAGCGTTCGAAAAAATCTGGGGAAGGAGCACATTGCCCGAGAAATTTTTTTCAACTAAACGTCATGCAGAGATTGGTGATCCGAGCTACTTACCTATGCATGTCTACAAATGCTTGGCAGCGTTTGTTAAATAATAGTGGGGCT
>Ga0209710_1003584_pt1 | contig 10415 bp, 9 predicted proteins | sample ArcticOcean_MG_C_5_FD_187436 | JGI IMG/M metagenome (GOLD analysis project Ga0209710, IMG submission 187436) | Marine microbial communities from western Arctic Ocean - ArcticOcean_MG_CB4_138 (SPAdes) (version 2) | ecosystem: Environmental > Aquatic > Marine > Oceanic | place: Arctic Ocean: Canada... | reverse complement strand
CGACTTCAACAGAAGTCCCCTTCAAACCACTCCGCAAACCACCACGGATCAAACGGAAGTGGCTACCCAAGCTTGCGGATGTCCGCGTAGCTTCCACTCGCGGACTGCCGCAATTTCGGAAAGGCGCCGATCAGTCGTCGCGCGCAAGATTCGCCATCAGGCATCTGCTCGGTGCCTTTCGCAGCTTTCAAGATAGCCAACGGTTTGTAGCGCTCATCCGTGGGTAGGTTGGTTAAATAATCCTGCATCGCGGTATCGACCAGCCCCGGTGCCAACGAGGTGAAATGCGTCCGCGGTTGCTCGCCTGCGTAAAGTTGAATCAGCATATTCAGCGCCGCTTTGGATAGACTATAGCCATTCCAACCGCGACTGCCAGACAGTGAGGCCCCAGATGAGATGGCCACGACTTGCTGCACCAGCCGTTCCTCAGCAAATAGCGTATCGAGCAGCCATTTATTTGCCCAGACGTTGATCTCCATCGTTTCGCGCAGGTCGCTCAATGGAGTCGCCTGCATGTCGCGAATTTCTCCGAGCTTAGCGGCATTGAGGATGACCGCATCAAATTGCGCCACGCCACTGAGCCACTCAGCCAGTTCCGGTTGTCCTCGCTCGGCATCCGCCAAATCGATCTTCTGAAAAATGAGTCCTTGCGCAATCAGCTCCTCAGGTGCCCGTCGGCTACAGCCATACACCGTCGCACCCTGCTCTAAGTAAACTTTTGCGAGTCCATGCCCCAAACCGCAACTCACACCTGTAATAAAAATAGTCTCTGCCATGCAGCTAAGCTAGCTATTCAGCGTCGGGTATAAACAGAAAAGCACTCTCAAACTAAATCAATGCTGCCACCGTTGCTAAATCGGCGGAATCCAACCACCTGTAAATTCAACTCGTGACGTGCAAAAAATCACTGCCCGCGCCAAGTATACGCATGGCACAGCGCGACGGCCGCGGCGTCGGATTCATCCAGGCGATCCGTCAAGTCCGCGCCAGTGATGCTCTGAATCGTGCGCGCCACTTGTTCCTTGCTCGCCCGCCCCGCACCAGTAACCGCTTGTTTGATGCGCAGCGGCGCATACTCAAACACCGGCAGACCACGCATCGCCGCGACCGCAATCGCTGCGCCCCGCGCCGCACCAAGAATCTGCGCGGTCTGAAAATTCTGTACGTAGATCGTCTGTTCAATCGCCACGTGTAGCAGTTTATGTTTATCAATAAAGTCCTCCACTTGATTGCCGATCGCGCCGAGACATTCGATCTGCGAAATGGCCGGCTTCAGCTTGAGCGTCGCAGTTTCCACCACCCGCACCTTGCCGTTCGGGGTATAGTCGAGCACCGCGAACCCGCTACCGCGCAAACTCGGGTCAATCCCCAGCACCATCCCTTTGAATTGCACCGTGCGCATCGGTGCCGCGCTCTTCGCGCGAGCAGACTGACCGCCGCCCCGAGCAATATGCTCGGCCCAAAGTTTGCGTGTCGATTTACGTGCCATTGATGTAAGGAGACTTGAGGGAGGAGGGCTGAGGGAGGAGACCTGAGAAAAGAGATGGGAGACGCGAGAGGGAAAGTCAAACAAGGCGTCACCACTCCGCAAGCCTCAAGCCTCAGCCCTCAAGTCTCAGCTCTCAGCCCTAAAGTCTGTTCCTTCACTTGCCCAGAGGGCACCCAGTTCAGTCACCCTTCGCTTCGCTCAGGGCAAACCTCTGGTTTACCCTCTGCGCACTGTCGTGCTTCGTCAGACCTCAGCCCTCAAGCCTCAAGTCTCAAGTCTCAGCCCTCAGCCCTCAGCCCTCAGCCCTCAAGTCTCAAGTCTCAGCCCTCAAGTCCTCAAGCAATCAGCTTTAAGCCACCGATCACCACAAAGACCCAGATCAGAACTTCAAACACCTTCTGATTGATACGCTTCACGATCAAAGGAGCAATCAGCGCCGCGCCAATCGCATATGGCATGAAACCGGCACTAAAGCCCAGCGAGTCGAAATCAATAATACCAAGATCCATCATCAACGGCACCTTGATACAGTTCACCAACAGGAACAGCCAAGCCGACGTGCCGATGTAAGCATACTTCGGCAGACCCGAAGCAATGAAATACAACGCCGCCACCGGCCCAGCCGCATTCGCCACCATCGTCGCAAAGCCACCAATAATACCCGTGGTCGCAATGAACAACGGATGATGCGGCAACTGGTCCTCTCCTCCGTGATTGCGGCGGCTCCACTTTCGAAAAAAATGCACGCCCGTCATCGACAGCAGAATCACACCAATCATCAACCGCATATGCGCATCATTGACGTGGCTAAACACCAAGTAACCAATCACAATTCCAACCAGCATCCACGGCAGTAACCGGAAGATATACCGCCACTCGGCATGCCGCCGATAAATCGCGACCGCCATGATGTCCGCCGAAATAAGAATCGGCAGCAGCACCCCGACCGACGCCTTCGGCGGTAGCACCAGCGCTAACAGCACCACCGTCAAATTGCCCACGCCCGGCAGCCCGCCCTTGCCGAAGCCAACAAAAGCCGCACCGAGTGCGATTACGCCGTATTGCCAAAGTTCCAGAGCTTGCATGACAACGCAGCCTTGCAGCCAACAACCAGATTCCAAGCACTAAGGTTCGTGCGTCCCGCGGAAGCGACACTCTTGTCGCTTTATTCTTCACCAAGCTGCAAGGTTCGTGCGTCGCGTGGAAGCGACACTCTTGTCGCTTTATTTTTCACCATTCTGCACTGAGCAAAGCGACAAGAGTGTCGCTTCCACGTTTTGCAACTCGGCGGCGAAGTCGTTGCGACCCTCTGGCAAATGCACAAAAATCACTTCGCCTGCGTCGTGCAAAAAAATCCTACACCCAAACTTCACTCTTCACAACCCAGCCAAAGCCGACACAGTGCTTGCCATGCGTTGGAAATGTATTTGCGCCTATGACGGCACAGACTTCGGCGGTTGGCAGCGCCAACCGCATGGCGACGCGGTGCAAAATCACATCGAAACGTCGCTGTGCAATATCTTTGCCTCCACCGTGCAAATCCATGGCAGCGGCCGCACCGATGCCGGCGTACATGCCAACGGCCAATGCTTTCACTTCGATGCCGATTGGAAGCATCCCCCCGAAAAGTTGATCCGAGCCCTGCATGCACAGCTGCCGACTACGATTCAGATCAAATCGATTCAGCCAGTTAGCGACGAGTTCCATGCTCGCTTCTCAGTCACTGGCAAGCGCTACATATTTCACTACTACCTAGGACGCGCTGAGCCCCGCGACGATCGCTACGTTTGGGCCTGCCGCGACATCCCACTTGATCTAGAGGCGATGAATCAAGCCGCTCAACGCTTGATCGGCCAGCACGACTTTACTGCCTATAGTGCCAGTCACACTAAAAACAACGACCCAAACCCAGTCAAAACAGTGAGCCGCCTCGACATCACTCAACACGGCCAACTCCTCACTCTCACCGCCGAAGGCACTGGCTTCCTGTATAAAATGGTCCGCAGTTTCGCCGGCGCATTCTACGCCGTCGGCCGCGGACGCCTGAGCCCCGCAGACATCAGCGAGATTCTCGACAGCAAGCAACGCACCCACCGGATCGTCACCGCTCCCGGCATAGGCCTGAGCCTCGACCACGTGTTTTATCAGTAATCGAGTAGCGCTGCAAATGACCTAGTGTTTTGCCTTGTTGAAACCAAACGTTTCGTTGCATATTAAGTAATGAATCGTCTGATCAAAGCTGCCCTCGATCTCGTTTTCCCGAGGAGTTGCGTGCATTGCGGCGATGCGATCGAAGGTGCTTGTTACGATTTTCTCTGCTCTGAGTGTGAACAAGACATCCTGCCGTGCCTGCCACCCGCCTGTAAAACTTGTGGCTACCCTTTCTTTGGCGCGGTGATTGGCCCCAAGGTCTGCCCTCACTGTGTCGACCTGGACCCAGTGTTTGACCAAGGCAAGACGCTGTTCATCGCAAAAGGCGCAGGGCGCAGCCTACTACACCATCTCAAATACCAACAAGGATTCTATGTACTGCAGGATCTGCGCAAGATGGTCACCACCTCGAGACATTACCTGGACTACATCCAAAATGCCACGCTGATCCCCGTTCCGCTGCACCCGACCAAGCTGCGCGAGCGCGGCTTTAATCAAAGCGAACGGATTGCAGACATGTTAATTTCTACGACTAATCGCAGCTCCACGGTCGAAAATCTACTTATCCGGCAGATCTATACGCAGACGCAAACTCGGCTAAATCGGCTGGAACGTCACCAAAACGTAAAAAATGCCTTTGCTTTAACCCTCAATACAGTTCTAATTCCCGATCATCAATACATCCTAGTCGACGATGTGTTCACCACCGGTTCGACGCTCAACGCCTGTGCTCGTGTCCTCCGCGATGCCGGCGCGACTCGTGTCAAAGTTGTTACAATCGGACACGGGTAGACCACCTTCATACTCTTCACCTAACTAAATTATGGCTCTCTTCGGAAAACCCCAATACTCAACAGTCACCGTCAAAAAGAAGGACATCCCAAAGGATCTTTGGACAAAATGCCCGAAAACTGGTGAGATTATTTATAATCGTGTGCTCAAGGAAAACCTGATGGTGGTGCCCTCCAGTGGCTACCACTTCCCGCTCAAAGCGCGCAACCGCATCGATTCAATGCTCGATGAAGGCACGTTCGAAGAGATGGACACAGAGGTCAGCTCGCTCGACCCACTTGAATTCAACGCGACCAGCTCCTATCCAGAAAAGCTAAAAGCGAATCAGGTCAAGACCAAGGAAACCGACACCGTCATTTCGGGCGTGGGCCAGATGGGTGGGATGCCCGTGAGCATCGCCGTCATGGATTTCCGTTTCATGGCCGCCAGCCTCGGCTCTGCAGCGGGTGAGAAGTTAACCCGCGCAATCGAGCGCGGTGTCGATCAAAAGATTCCAGTGATCATCGTCTCCGCTTCCGGTGGTGCTCGGATGCAGGAAGGTATCCTCAGCCTCATGCAATTGGCCAAAACCAGCGCGGCATTGGCACGCTTGAGCCAAGCGAAGATTCCTTACTTTTCGATTTTGACCAATCCGACCATGGCAGGCGTGATGGCCAGTTACGCCTCGCTCGGCGATGTGATCATCGCAGAGCCTGAAGCACTCATCGGATTTGCAGGGCCGCGCGTGATTAAAGAAACCACTCAACAGGACCTCCCTGCTGGTTTCCAAACTTCCGAATTCCTACTTGAGCGTGGTCTGGTCGATCTGATCATTCATCGAGGTGAGATGCGTGATCGTGTGATCAATTTGCTCAAGGCGCTCTACCGGGCACCTAAAGCAGCAAAAGCAAGCTAAGGCGGCATCGATATGTCCGCTCCGGCCGACTATAACGCCACACGCGACTACCTGTATTCCCTCAAATACCAGGGCTCAAAATACGGCATTGATCGTATGCGCCTGCTCGTCGATGCACTGGGACATCCCGAACGCGCGTTCCCGGTCATCCACGTCGCTGGCACCAACGGCAAAGGCTCGACCTGCTCGATGCTGGAAGCGATCTACCGCGCCAATGGCTACAAAACCGGGCTTTACTCATCGCCCCACCTAGTGCGCCAAGGCGAGCGCGTGCAAGTCAACCGCGAGATTCTCGACGAGGCCGACATCGTCGCCTACACCAAAGCGCTCAAGCCAATGGCCGAACGTATTGGCGCGAACGATCCCGACGATCATCCCTCTTTTTTCGAATTCATGACCGCCATGGCCTTGCTGCGCTTTGCTGAAGCGCAGGTCGATCTCGCCTTTATCGAGACTGGCCTAGGCGGACGCCTCGACGCGACCAACGTCGTCGATCCGGAGCTATCAATCATTACTTCAGTCAGCCTCGACCATATCGAGCAACTCGGCGACACCATCGCTAAAATCACCCACGAGAAGGCTGGGATCATTAAGCCCGGCAAACCTGTGCTGATTGGCAAACTCCCCGCTGAAGCAGAAGCCTTGGTCCGCAAGGTCGCACAAGCGAACGGCTGCGCGCTCACCTCCGTGCGCGAACGTTTCCCGGATGTTGATACCTTGCCAGAGACGAATCTATCTGGCTCCTGCCAACGTTGGAATGCCGCAACTGCGGTGGCGGCGACTGAAATTCTTAGCGCGCGCTTCCCCATTAAGCCCGCACTGACTGCTGCGGCACTGCAATCGATCGATTGGCCAGGCCGCTGGCAAACTATTCAGCTCGCCGACAAAACCCTGATTCTCGATGCGTCGCACAATCCCGAGGGTTCCGAGATGCTCGACGAGAATCTAACTAAGCTTGTCGCACACTTGGACACAAAGCCGATCATCGTTGCCGGCACCCTGGGCGAATTTCGCGCGCGCAGCCTGATGGCAGTGGTCAGCCACTACGCCAGCGAACTACACCTGCTCGCTCCCGACCAGTCCCGCGCCACTCCCACCGATGTGCTCGAAACCTGTATCCCCGATACGAATACAGCGCCAATTTACCACCAACAACTCGAAGATATTTTCCCCGCAGTCGGCGTCTGCACGCTTGGCGAACCCGGCGACACGATTGTCGTGACAGGCTCGCTCTATCTAATCGGTGAAGTGCTGGAGCGCTTAACCTGCGAGACGCCTGTGCAGCAGGGCATGTTACAGGACTCGCCGTAGCTCCATTCCTAAGCGACACCTGGGAGGGACGAGCTCCGCCTCGTCCGTTCAGCGGTTCGGTGATCTATCTCAGCGGTTCGGTGATCTACCCCAGCGGACGGCGCAGAGGCCATCCCTCCCACACCTGGGAGGGACGAGCTCCGTCTCGTCCGTTCAGCGGCTCGGTGATCTATCTCAGCGGACGGCGCGGAGGCCATCCCTCCCTAAACCTGGGAGGGACGAGCTCCGCCTCGTCCGTTCAGCGGTTCGGTGATCTACCCCAGCGGACGGCGCGGAGGCCATCCCTCCCACACCTGGGAGGGACGAGCTCCGTCTCGTCCGTTCAGCGGCTCGGTGATCTACCCCAACGGACGGCGCAGAGGCCATCCCTCCCAAGTAGGAACCGACGAATGCTAGTTCCGCTCGCGCTACCAAAATAATTATTACAACATCTTATTCGGCTCCGAGATTGCCAAGCGCCCTACAGCAGGTTTGGGTAAATAAAGATGCCTGCCAACGATCTACAGCTACTCCTCAATCTAGGGTTCATTGTCATCACCGCGGCCACTTTTGCGTTTGTCGGCAAGCTCATCCGCATGCCCACCATCGTGGGCTACATCCTCGCCGGCATCGTCCTCGGGCCAGTGCTGCACCTCGTCGAACTGGACCATTCGCTGGAGCTTATTTCAGAACTCGGCATTGCCCTGCTGCTGTTCCTGGTCGGCTTAGAGCTGAGTTTTGCAAAGGTCAAAGACCTGGGTCGCGTCGCACTAATCCTCGGCGGCATACAAGTACTGCTGACTGCCACTGGCGGGATGCTGGTCGCTCATTTCATGGGCTTCGCCCCAATGGAGTCGATCTTCCTCGGCGGCACGGTCACCTTTAGCAGCACCGTCGTGGTGATCAAACTGCTGGATCAAAAGGGCGTGATGAACCGGCTGTACGCACGCATCTCGGTCGCGCTCTTTCTCGCGCAAGACATCGTGGTGATCGCGGCATTGACGGTGCTCACCGGCTTCGGTGGCTCGGAACCACTCGCGCCAATCGAGCTGCTGATCAATTTCGGCAAGGCTTTTGGCGGGATGGCCGTGCTGCTCATCCTCGCACTCATTGCAGCACGCTATTTACTGCCAAAGCCGTTTGCATGGGCGGCGCGCTCGCCCGATACAGTATTTATTTGGGCGCTCTGCTGGTGCTTTCTCGTCGTTATTCTCGCACATCAATTTCACCTATCAGTCGAAATCGGTGCCTTCCTCGCTGGGATCGCCATCGCCCAGTTACCAATCCACGAAGACCTACACCGCCGCCTGCACCCGCTGATGACTTTCTTCATCGCGGTCTTTCTGGTGACGCTGGGGATTAAAATGGAGCTCAGTAGCTTTGCGGCGATCTGGCCCACAGCCTTGGGGCTCAGTGCCTTCGTCTTATTGATCAAACCAATCATCGTATTCAGTATCTTGGCACGGATGCGCTTTAGCGAATACACCGCGTTCCAAACTGCAATTGCCACCGGGCAGGTCAGTGAGTTCGCTTTCATCCTACTGGCATTGGGTGCGACGACCGGACTGATCGAAGCCGACATCGTCGCACTGGGCGGTCTCGTCGGCATCACCACCATCGCACTCTCCTCCTATCTGATCATTCACAGTGAAGCACTCTATGCCGCCATCGCCCGCACCGGCATATTGAAGTTACTGCGCGCAAAACAGGAGCCCGACAGTGAGATACTGCGCCACCGCAAGGATCATATCATCGTAGTCGGCATGAATGCGCTCGGCCGTGAAATCGTCAAGCAACTGACATTGCGTAACGAACGTGTGCTCGCGATCGACACCGACCCAAAGAAGCTTGAAGGGCTCGGCGACGCCGACATCTTAATCGGCAATGTCGAATATCAATCCGTAGTCGAGGAGGTCGGCCTGCGCGAAGCGCGGCTGGTGGTGTCGGCCCTGCAAATCGAAGACACCAACCATTTACTCGCCTATCGCTGCCGCTCGGCCAGCGTGCCCTGTGCCATCCATGCCTTCGATCTATCGGTGGTCAATGACCTGCTCGATCTTGACGTGACTTATCTGATGATGCCCGCTGCCGACGGCATCTTACAGCAACGCCAGCTCATGCAGCAGCAAGGAATTTTCAAGTCATGAACGGCGTCTGTATACTTCTCGTTGCAGCTGCCATCGCCTTCGGCTTGGCAAAGTTACTACGTCTGCCGCCGATCCCGCTGTTGATCCTAATTGGAGCAGGCTTGCACGAACTCGCCGATTTTTGGCAGATTGCTGTGCCCGAAGACCTGCTCAGCAACATGATGGAGCTCGGCTTAGCGGTGCTGGTTTTCACCGCAGGCGTCGATCTGAGCCCACGCCGCATGCTCGGCCGCACACGCTCGATCATCATCGTGGCGACGGTTCAATTCCTGATTCTCGGGCTGGCAGGTGTGCTCACCGCCTTCGCCCTCGGCTATGATCTAACCACCGCACTCTACTTGGGTTGTGGGCTCTCCGCCAGTTCGACACTGGTGGTGGTGCGCCACTTGCAACGCCGTCGCCAGATGTTCGAGCCCTCCGGCCGACTAGTGCTCGGCGTACTATTGGTTCAAGACCTGTTCATCATCCTGATTATGGTGGCGCTGCTCAAAGCTCCCGATGGACTTCTCGAGAGCTTCTTCGCACTCACCCGCGCGATTGGGCTCGGTTGCGTGGCGGTCGGTATCCACCGCTGGTTTGTGCCTTGGATCACACGTCGCCTCAAACTCGACGACGAAGAATTGATGCTCGGTGCACTCGGTATCCTATTTATATTTTGCGGACTCGCCTATCTACTCAAGCTCCCCTTCCTGGTCGGCGCATTCTTTGCCGGATTCTCGATCTCCGCCTTTCCGATGAACGGACTGGTGCGCGGCATGCTTGGCTCACTTTCGAGTTTCTTCCTCGCACTGTTCTTTATCAGTGTCGGTGCGGCACTCACACTGCCACAGGGCGACATGCTCTGGCACAGCTTGATCTTCATCATCGTATTGATCGTGGTCACCGTGGGGCTCGTTTCAATTATAGCTGAATCCGTGGGTTACTCGACACGCGCCTCAATCGAGGCCGGCATACTCCTCTCACAGACCAGTGAGTTCTCGCTGCTGCTCGCCCTCACCGGTATGGCTTCCGGGCAAATCAGCGCCGAACTGTTTTCTATGATTACGCTCATTACGGTGAGCACAATGACCCTCACCCCGCTGATATCGCGCGAAAAGATCGCTTGGTCACTGATGAAACTTCATCCCCGCTATCGCCGCGGCGAACTGGACTGCGCAACATTACAGCAGCACGCGGTGTTACTCGGCTACGGACGCGCCGGTCACCAAACACTACAAGCATTTAAAGAGCACGACATTCCCGTGATTGTGATCGACGACGATGCCGCCGTCATCCGCAAACTGATTGCCGACGATGTGCGCTGCATTCAAGGCGACGGCTCCAATAAGCGCATATTAAAACAAGCGAACTGCCGCGAAGCCAAAGTCGTGATTTGCTCAATGCGACGCACCCGCGACTCAAAAATCGCACTCGATTACCTTAAAAAATATCCGACCAAAGTCTTTATCCGCACCTTCGAACCGGAAGAAACCGAATTCGTCAAAAACTCTGGCGGCATTCCGATCGAAACCGCGCGTGCCTCAGCCCACAGCATGCTCGAATGGGTGGATGTGAATTTGGGGGAGTGATTAACAACCAATTTCAACCAACAACCCAAAGCTCATCCATAGTAAAAAGTTCTGCGCGAGATAATTCTCTTTGCTCTGCAAGC
>Ga0209710_1003583_pt1 | contig 10416 bp, 9 predicted proteins | sample ArcticOcean_MG_C_5_FD_187436 | JGI IMG/M metagenome (GOLD analysis project Ga0209710, IMG submission 187436) | Marine microbial communities from western Arctic Ocean - ArcticOcean_MG_CB4_138 (SPAdes) (version 2) | ecosystem: Environmental > Aquatic > Marine > Oceanic | place: Arctic Ocean: Canada... | reverse complement strand
CAACACAGTCGCACATGTGAACACCAGGCAAGCAGTCAATTTAGAAACGTATTTCATTAAAAAACTCCTATCTAAGGGCGCTGTATTTGTACGTCGAAGCCGCAAGGTGCTCAGGACGCGGCGGACCCGTTGGGGATCAACGGTAGTGTCGCTGCAACCGTAAGAGTTGCGAGTACGGCTCGCCATGCCACGCGTGCATGGGGCATGCTCGGCTGCAAACAACCCTGCTACGTTGGTAGGTTTTCGGTTGAAGACACAGTTCGTGTTGCCTTGTCGGTATGGCGCGACGTCTTGTGTGTGGTGTGTGGCCGCTAGGCTAAAACCCATTCGTTCAAACCCCGGTTCTAAAGCGCCGGGTGTTGGGAAGGCGAACTTAACTAACTCAAACCCCATTAAGCCTTTTGGGCCTTTTGAGCCTTTTGAGCCCATTGGGTTGTCACATAAATTACTCATGATAATGCGTCCTATTTGCGTGTGTGGTCAATCACCACATGGTGTATATTTTGGGAAATTTACAGCGTTAATAGGATGCATAATTAACAATTAATTAGAAAAAAGCGCATAATTAGTGCATGAAAACAGATAAAAATATAGATTCAATGCTTGATGCAAGCGATGTGCGCTTATTGGCTGCTATGCAGGCCGACGCCAAAGCCACACACCATGTGTTGGGCGAGCGCGTGCATTTATCAGCATCGCAAATCAGCAGACGTGTGCAGCGACTGGAGCAGGCTGGTCTTATACGCCGTTATGTTGCCCTGTTAGACCCTGCCAGCATTGGGTTGGGCGTGCGTGCCATCACCTACGTCACGTTGACGCGCCACGGCGACGAGGGGTCTGTGTTTGAGCAAGCTGTCGCGGATGTTGACGCTGTGTTGGAGTGCTACTCAATAGCCGGCGACGCCGACTACGTGTTGCAAATTGTGGCTACAAATTTACAAGCACTGTCCGAGCAGGTGTTTAAGCGCTTGATACGCATACAAGGCGTGGCCAATATACGCTCGAACATTATGTTGGCGTGCATCAAGTCAACCACTGCGCTGCCATTGGGCCACTTGGCTTAAGTTCGATGGTGACAAGAGTGACACTGGATAAGCTGTCAAACGACAGGTTTCGAGCGCGCAAGAAAAAAGCCTGAAAGCAGGTCTGCTTTCAGGCTTAATCTGTGGTGCCGAGGGCCGGACTCGAACCGGCACGGTGTTTTGCACCGGCAGATTTTGAATCTGCTGCGTCTACCAATTTCGCCACCCCGGCGGTGTTGAAGCCAGAATTATTGCACAGATTTGCACCCGTTTTAACGGTCCTTCATAAGTTTGCGCAAGATTTCAACACTGAACGTATTTTTTTGTGGAAGGCAAGACTGTGGGGTTTCGGTCTTTGTGGCACAGTTGGTCTTTACTAAGCTCTGTTTATTTGTTTTTTGCTATGACCTATCCCACTATTGAAGACGCCATTGGCAAAACGCCCTTGGTTGCCCTGCAGCGTATTGGACGCGATGTGTGCGAGGCTCGCGGTAATGTCATTTTGGGGAAACTAGAGGGTAATAACCCGGCGGGCTCCGTGAAAGACCGCCCCGCGCTGTCCATGATTCAACGCGCGCAAGAGCGCGGCGATATCAAACCTGGCGACACGCTTATTGAGGCCACGTCGGGAAACACCGGCATTGCGTTGGCCATGGCTGCTGCCATCAAAGGCTACCGTATGATTTTGATCATGCCAGAAGACTTGTCTATTGAGCGGGTACAGACCATGAAGGCCTTTGGCGCAGAACTCATACTGACGCCCAAAAGCGGCGGTATGGAATACGCCCGTGATCTCGCAGAGCAAATGCGCACAAAAGGTGAGGGCGTGGTTCTGGATCAATTCGCAAATGCTGACAACCCACGCGTGCACTTTGAGACAACAGGCCCCGAAGTTTGGCAAGACACCAACGGGCGAGTGACGCACTTTGTCAGCGCCATGGGCACTACAGGCACGATTACCGGCGTGTCGCGCTACCTCAAGCAGCACAACAAAGCTGTGCGCATTGTGGGTGCGCAGCCAGAAGAAGGCTCTCGTATCCCTGGTATTCGAAAATGGGAAGAGGCTTATTTGCCTAAAATTTATGATCCCAGCAATGTGGATGAAGTGCGTTTGGTGAGTCAAACCAGTGCCGAAGATATGTGCCGGCGCTTGGCACGCGAAGAAGGTATTTTTGCAGGCGTCTCAGCAGCAGGTGCCGCGTTTGTTGCCGTGCAGCTCGCCAAAGAAGTGGACAACGCCACCATCGTCTTTATTGTGTGTGACCGGGGGGACCGTTACTTGTCCACTGGCGTCTTTCCGTCTTAAGCACGGCATGTCTGGTACAAACGCAACTTATCGGTTTTGCCCTCAATGCGCAGCGCCCTTGTCGCTGCAAACGCGAGAGGAGGACAGCGGACCTACTGAACGTTTGCGCTGCACCGGTTGTGACTTCACGCATTGGAACAACCCAACGCCTGTGCTGGCGGCCATTGTGGAGTTCGAGGGTAAAGTGTTGTTGGCGCGCAATGCAGCGTGGTCAGGCCGCATGTTTGCACTCATTACTGGGTTCATGGAAGCTGGTGAATCGCCGCAAGAAGGCATTGCGCGTGAAGTTGCAGAAGAAACCAACTTGTCTGTACAGGAGCTGAATTTGGTTGGCGTCTATGATTTTCAGCGCATGAACCAGGTCATTGTTGCTTACCATGCTGTGGCAACTGGAGAGATTCGCCTCAGCCCAGAATTGTTGGAGTACAAGCTGTTCAAGCCACAAGATATACGATGCTGGCCTGGTGGTACAGGTGCCGCCATGGCGCAATGGCTGCGCAACAAGGGCATTGAGCCACAGTGGATGGAGCCCATTCAGCCCTAACACGTTGTGGGGTTAGGCGGCACAGTTTGGTGTCGCCGCAACCGTATGCGAGTCACAGCGGGCAACTGCTATGTTGCGCATCCGCTAGGGGTACTGGCTGCGTTTCGTATCGCATGCCGGCTGCCCACGTTTCTACTGACCATTAGTTTTGCATTTGTAACGCGGCCTCAGGTTCAGCTTCACACCGCGACAGTGTGGCAACTGGGGCCGAGCCATGGTTAACAGGGCCATGCCCTTGTCCCAGTTGCATCGTGGCACCTGCTAGCAAAGCTTGTCCAATATAGGCGTGTGCGCCAGCCACTGCGCTGACCAATGGCAAGCCTTGTGCCAAATACACCGCAACGGCGCTAGACAAGGTACAGCCTGTGCCGTGTGTGTTGCGGGTCGCTATGCGTTCGCGCTTGAACACACTGACAAGCTGGTTGGGTTGCACCAGGTAATCGCTGAGCTCATTGCCGTCTAGGTGTCCACCTTTTAGCAGCACAGCTTGTGCGCCTAGTTGCAGCAGGTCTGCGCCTGCATCTGCCAGCTCATCACTGCGTGTGACATCTCGTTGAAGAAGCCACGAGGCTTCATGCAAATTGGGTGTGATCAGCGTGGCCAGCGGAAACAGCGTTGTGGCAACGGCGTGCATGGTCTCCACACTCACCAAGCGGTCGCCGCTGGTGGCGACCATGACAGGGTCCAACACCACATGTTTGACTTTGTACTTGGTAATGGCTGCGGCCACAATGTGTGCAGCGCAGGCGGTGGGCAACATGCCTATTTTGATGGCGTCTACGCCAACATCACTCAGCACACTGTCAAGCTGCGCACGCAGCATAGCGTCACTCACCAACTCAACAGACTGCACCCCCACTGTATTTTGTGCTGTCAGTGCTGTGATGGCAGTCATGCCGTACGCACCCAGCGCAGCAAAGGTCTTGAGGTCAGCTTGAATACCTGCGCCACCGCTGCTGTCAGAACCTGCAATGGTCAGTAAACGCCAGTAAGAAAGTGTTGTCATGGTGATCGATCTACCAATGTAATAAAAAAATAAAAACTTAAATTTTGAGCGCACTTGGATGCGCTCTGTAGCGAGTAAGGTCACACGGGTCAATGTGGCTCGGACTTTACGATACACATAAGGGTTCGTTTTTTTGTATGACCTGTGTGTCGCACTGGCTGATCAACAGCGCGAGGGCTGTCGGTTGTGCGTGTGTAGCCCATGTGTTTCCTTGGGTTAAAACGGCATGGCCCTAAGTAGCGTTGGTTGTTGGCTTTCCTACGCTGGCATGAGACACCTCTAGCAATCACCAGCATCATACGTGGCCTTGCGCAGTCACTGGGCTAAACCAGAGGCTAGCGAGGGATTCAGGCTGACAGCTAGAATCCAGTATCTTTAACTATATTTAAGGGCGCCTTATCAAGTGTGCGCCTTCACCCTATGAACATTGACAAAGAACTAGACACCCGTGGTCTGAACTGCCCTTTGCCCATTTTGAAAGCTAAAAAAGCACTCGCCGAGCTGGCGTCAGGGCAGCTGTTACGCGTGGTGTCTACCGACCAGGGTGCGGTTCGGGATTTCCAAGCATTTGCCAAACAAACTGGCAACGAGTTGATGACGATGGACGCTGCCGGGCCCGACTACAGTTTTGTGTTCAAAAGGCGCTAACGCACGATCAGGGCAGTAGTTCAGTTGGTCGTCTTGTAGATGGTCGGCAACGGCGCTGTCTTGAGCACCAACACACAAGCAGACTGTTGCGTCTGATTGTGTGTGGCTTGTCTTAACCAAGCTGGTTGGCAAGTCAATAAACTTCAGGTTTTAAGTTTTTGCTTTTAACTTTTCGAGTTGTACCTGCATTTTGGCCAACTTGTCACCAAAGCCTGCCACGCGTGCGCGCTCTTGTTCAATGACTGCAGGTGGTGCTTTGGCCACAAACGCCTCGTTGTTTAACTTGTTATTGGCTTTGGTTATTTCGCCGTCTAGTTTGGCAATTTCTTTGTCCAGACGGGTTGTTTCTGCTGCCACATCAACTGCTACAAACAAACAAGCGCGAGCTTGGCCCAGCTCCACCACGGGTGCGCCGTCCCCGGCCGCAGCCCATTCGGCTTCGTTGCTAAAGCTGCGCACTTCAGACAACTTGGCCAGCGCTTTGAGCGCTGGGCCGTAAGTCTCAACGAAGGCGTCGTCGCCCAACACAAACAAAGGCACACGGTTGGCAGGCGACAAGGCCATTTCTCCACGCAAGTTGCGGCACTGCTCTACCCACGACTTGAGCTTGGCAATCTCGGCCTCAGCCACTTCATCAATGCGCTCTAGCTGCGCCACTGGGTAGGGGGCGATACTGATAGATGGGCCTGCACGCCCTGCTACAGGCGCCACAGTTTGCCATAAAGACTCCGTAATGAACGGAATAATCGGATGGGCCATGCGCAGAATGGTTTCCAGGGTGCGAATGAGTGTGCGGCGTGTGGCACGTTGTGCAGCTGCGTCTCCGTTCTGAATCTGCACCTTGGCAATCTCCAGATACCAATCGCAAAACTCGTCCCACACAAAGCTGTACATGCTGTTGGCCGCGTTGTCTAAGCGGTAGGCGGAAAAGCCTTTGGCCACATCGGCCTCTACGCGTTGCAAGCTCGATGCAATCCATCGGTCAGCTTTGCTAAAGCGCAAATAGCCATGCGCTTTGCCGCCCACCACGCAGTCAGCCTTGGTGTGTTCCATCATGCCGCAGTCTTGGCCCTCGCAGTTCATCAGCACAAAGCGCGTGGCATTCCACAACTTGTTGCAAAAATTCCGGTAGCCTTCGCAGCGTTTGACGTCGAAGTTGATAGAGCGGCCCAAGCTGGCCAGTGATGCAAAGGTAAAACGCAGCGCATCCGCGCCAAATGCGGGAATACCGTCTGGAAATTCTTTTTCTGTGTTTTTGCGGACCTTGGGCGCGGTTTCTGGTTTGCGCAAACCAGTGGTGCGTTTGTCTAAAAGGGGCGGCAGTTCGATGCCGTCAATGAGGTCAACCGGGTCCAGCACATTGCCTTCAGACTTGCTCATCTTTTGACCCTGCGCATCGCGAACCAAGCCATGTATGTAGACATGCTTAAACGGCACTTGGCCAGTAAAGTGCGTGGTCATCATGATCATGCGCGCGACCCAAAAGAAGATGATGTCATAGCCCGTGACCAGCACGCTAGAGGGCAAGTACAAATCCATCTCAGGGGTTTTCTTGGGCCAGCCCATGGTGGAGAAAGGCACCAAGGCAGATGAGTACCAAGTGTCCAGCACATCGGCGTCACGCGTGAGTATTTTGCCGGGTGCTTTCGCTTGGGCCTCAGCCTCGTTGCGCGCCACGTACACCTTGCCGTCCTCGTCGTACCAAGCCGGAATTTGATGGCCCCACCACAGTTGGCGGCTGATGCACCAGTCTTGAATGTTGTTCAACCATTGGTTGTAGGTGTTTACCCAGTTTTCCGGGTAGAAGGTGACATCACCGCCGGCCACTGCGTCTATTGCTTTTTGAGTGATGCTTTTGCCAGTGGGGTCGTCTTTGCCAACTTGGCTCATGGCGACAAACCACTGGTCAGTGAGCATAGGTTCTACCACTTGGCCGGTGCGCGCACAGCGCGGAACCATGAGTTTGTGCTTTTTTACCTCAACCAAGTGGCCTGCAGCATCTAGATCTGACACCACTTGTTTGCGTGCAACAAAGCGGTCAAGGCCACGGTATTTTTCTGGTGCTTCGTCGTTGATGGTTGCGTCTAGGTTGAGTATGCATATCAACGGCAGTTTGTGGCGTTGGCCCACTGCGTAGTCGTTCACATCGTGAGCTGGTGTAACCTTCACCACGCCAGTGCCAAATGCTTTGTCCACATACTCGTCGGCAATAACGGGTATTGAGCGATCGCTCAACGGCAGCTTGACCATGTGGCCAATCAGGTGGGCATAGCGCTCGTCTTCTGGGTGCACCATCACCGCCACGTCGCCCAACATGGTTTCGGGGCGAGTGGTGGCCACCACCAAGCTGCCAGAGCCGTCGGCCAAGTCATAGCTGATGTGCCACAACGAGCCATCTTCTTCTTCGCTTTCAACTTCCAAGTCGCTCACGGCACTCATCAGCACAGGGTCCCAGTTCACCAAGCGTTTGCCGCGGTAAATCAAGCCTTGCTCGAACAAGCGTACAAAGGTCTCTGTCACCGTGGTGGACAAGTTATCGTCCATAGTGAAGTACTCGCGTGACCAGTCCACACTGTCGCCCATGCGGCGCATCTGGTTGGTAATGGTGTTGCCGCTTTGCTCTTTCCATTCCCACACACGCGCCACAAAATTCTTGCGTGCATCAGCAGGTGTTGGCCCCATATCGTGGCGGCTAATGCCTTCAGACTGCAGCTGACGCTCCACCACAATTTGTGTGGCAATACCCGCATGATCGGTGCCCGGCACCCACACCGTGTTGCTGCCCAGCATGCGGTGGTAGCGCGTCAGGCTGTCCATGATGGTTTGGTTGAACGCATGACCCATGTGCAGCGTGCCTGTGACGTTGGGCGGTGGCAACTGAATGGCAAAGCTGCTTTCACCGTCTTTGGCCTGGCCAGTACCACGGTGACCGGCCACGCCATAGCCCCTTTTTTCCCATTCGGGACCCCAGTAAGCTTCAATCGCAGCTGGTTCAAACGATTTAGATAAAGACTCCAAACCAGGTTGTGCAGGGGCTGCTGTGGTGTCAGGCGTGTCGTTCGTGGGCGCGTTCATAAATGGCTTTGCTAGGGTGTGGTTTGCTCAACCTTTGATTTTAAACGGTGAGGCGTTGCTGCGGGCACACCGTTTATTGGGCGCGGTCTGTGGGGAGGTTATGCCTTGGCTGCAGCCAAACACCTGGCCAACGCGGCGCTGTTTCCAATGGCATTGGCCATCACCAAAATGAGCTTGGCGTTGAGCAGGGCCGATTCTTTGTCCGACAAGTCTAGGTGCGCGTCTAACAACTGCTCGTAAAAGCCATCTGCGTCTTCAAGGTTGAGTTGTATGTCGGTGGTCATATGGGTCATGTGGGGTGGCCTTTAGGGCAGCGCCAAAGCGGTAGCAATGGCTTTGATCAGTTGGGCGTTGGCGGTTTGGCCAGTGGCGGCTAGGTAGCTATCGGGGCGAATCAATGCCCATTGCTGCGCACCGCACGCTGCAGCCAAGGCGCCTGTTGCGTCATGAACGGCCTCTACAGCGCTGGTTTGTTGGACTTTGCCCACCACTTGCACCATGTGTACGCCACTGATGCGGGCCGTGTTTTGAAGTTTACCTGCGCTGGTTGTGGGCAGATCGCCAAACCACAGCAGCAGCAAGTTGCCGTTGGCCCAGCGCAGCAAATCATTGAGGTGTGCGGCTTGGCCGTTGCACCATGTGAACGCCACGTTTTGCACGCTGCGCCCAACCAATGGGTGGTTGTAGGTACAGCAGCCTGATCGTGTGTAAGGGTTGGCTTCGGCCATTCGCCCCGTATTGACCAACGCCCGGGCAAAGCTGTGCTGCTTGGCAAGCGCTATTGTGGCGTCTCTGAACAACCGCTCAGCGCCGTCGTTGGGACGCAAATAGCGTGTGGTGCGCGCAGTCACTTGCACGTTGACGCTGGCGGCTTCGTGGCGCTCTTGGTGGTAGCTGTTGAGCAATGCGGCGGGTGCGCGGTTGTGGTGAACAGCGGCTATTTTCCAAGCCAGGTTATCGGCATCGCTGATGCCGGTGTTACCGCCTCGTGCACCAAATGGGCTGACCACTTTGGCGGTGTCTCCCATAAAGAATACGCGTTCGGCATTCATGCGTTCAACCAGTTGGCTTCGGTAGCTGTAAGGGCCTACCCACACAATGTCGCATTCAGCCTGCGCGCCAAACTGTTTGGCCAAGCGCTCACGCAACACGTCTTCACGGCTGACATAGGCTGGGTCGTCGTCTGGGCGCATTTGGTAGTCAATCCGCCACACCTCATCCGCCATGAGGTGTTGCCACACGGCGCGGTTGTCGTTGAAAGGCGCTTCAATCCAAGTGTGGCGCTCAGTGGGTGGCTGCACTTTAAAACGCACGTCTGCTATGCACCACCGGTCGTCGCGCTTGATGCTAGATACTGGCATATTGCACCACTTGTGAAACGGTGTGCCTGTGCCAGTGCAATCCACCACATAGGCGGCATTGAGCTGGTAGTTGCCTTCAGGGGTGTCTATTTGCAAGTTGACGCTGTCCCCGTTGCTGGTGCAGGCACTGACCCGCGATTGCCAGCGCATATCGACCACGCCCAGCTGGGCTATACGCTCCACCAAATAGCCTTCTATATAAAACTGTTGGATATTGATGAACGGTGGCTGGCTGGACAGTTTGAAGTCTGCCCTGTCGCGCAGGTTGAAGTTGTACACCTCGTCGTTGCCTGCGAACGTGCGCCCTATATGCCACTCAACGCCTTTGGCCTTGATGCGCTCAAAGATACCCAGTTTATCGAACACCTCAAGCGACTTTTGTGTGTAGCAAATCCCCCTCGATGAAGCACCTTTAACACCCACGGTGTTGTCTTCATCTAGCATCACAGCGGGCACCCCTAGCTGCGCCAAACCCGCGGCCAGCGTAAGCCCAGACATACCGCCCCCCACAATCACCACAGGGTAGGTGGTGGGCGGCGCACCCAGCAGTTCTGGTGGTGTCACAAAGGGGTAGGTGGGCAACTCGTAGCCTGCACCACCGCTGAATTCGTAGCCATTGCTATAAGCCGGGTTGGTGTAGTTGCTGTTGTTATTACTCATGTTGTCTGGCTTCGCCTCAACCAATCTCTGGTCTGTCGTTGTGAAGCGGTGTGAGCTTGGTTGCAGTGCCCACACCTGTATCGGCAGCGCGCTCAGCACGCCATTCGTTCTTACGCGCCGTCCATTCGTTTAAACGAGTGCGTGCATGCGTGCTGTCTTTGGCCATGTCTTGCGCTGAGGCCAGTTGTACGGTTAACTCCAGGCGCACACCATTGGGGTCAAAGAAATAGATGCTTTTAAACACGTGGTGATCTGTGATGCCAATGACGTCAATGCCATGGGCTTGCAGGCGAGTTTTCATATTGGCCAGGTCGACTAGGTCGCCGACCGAGAACGCAATGTGGTTGACCCATCCCGGCGTGTTGGGCGAGGGCAGGGCGGCTTGGTCGTCGCCAAGGTCAAAGAAAGCAATGTAAGAGCCATCGCTTAGGCGGAAGAAAAAATGCGTGTACGGGCAGTACTCGCCCGTGCTGGGCACATGGTCGCTTTGGATGATGTGGTACAGCGGCAAGCCCAAAATATCTTCATAGAAGTGGCGCGTTTCTTCAGCGTCCTTGGCTCGGTAAGCGTAGTGGTGCAGCCCAAGTACTGGGGTTGGCGCTGGCGCTGTAAGCCGCGCGTTGGTCGCAGCTAACGCTGGCGCAAGTGGCTGGGTCATGGAACGCCTTTGAGTGTTGGTTGCGTTTAAAAAATTTACTTATTCGTAATCGATTGTACTAATCGAAATTTTTATGTATTGTAATAAAACAAGTGACCTGTGCCAAGCGCCAAGACCTACCTAAGTTTGGTTGCTG
>Ga0209710_1003581_pt1 | contig 10418 bp, 7 predicted proteins | sample ArcticOcean_MG_C_5_FD_187436 | JGI IMG/M metagenome (GOLD analysis project Ga0209710, IMG submission 187436) | Marine microbial communities from western Arctic Ocean - ArcticOcean_MG_CB4_138 (SPAdes) (version 2) | ecosystem: Environmental > Aquatic > Marine > Oceanic | place: Arctic Ocean: Canada... | reverse complement strand
CACAAAGGTTGATACCGTCCAGTATAATTTTACCGCTGTCGTTTTCCAGCAGACGGATGATACAGCGTGCAAGAGTAGATTTTCCCGACCCACTTTCCCCCACTACGCCAAGAGTTTCACCTCGGCACAGTTCTAAAGACACATTTTTGACTGCGTGCACCACACGATTGGGTTTGCCAAAACCAAAGAAACTCTTGCCATCACCAAATGTTTTCTGCACGTTTTGAACAGCAAGTACTACGTCGGCAGATCGCGTTCTTGGCGGGCGGGGGATAAGGCTTGGAACCGACGATATTAGTTTCTTGGTATAGTCGTGTTCGGGTCGGTTAAGCACCTTGTCCACCGACCCTGTTTCGACAATACGGCCGTTTTGCATTACCGCCACCCGGTCGGCAATATCAGCCACGACACCAAAATCATGAGTGATGAAGAGCACACCAGTCTTGTGCAGGGCCTGCATATCACTGATCAGCTTTAAGATCTGGGCCTGTGTCGTTACATCAAGCGCAGTCGTAGGCTCATCTGCTATTATGATCTTAGGTTCTAGCGACAGTGCCATCGCGATCATTGCCCGTTGGCGCTGTCCGCCAGAGAGTTCATGCGGGTAAGCACTTACAATTTTCTCAGGATCCGGCAGCTGCACATCTTCCAACAATTGTATCGCGCGCTGTCGCCGCTCCTTCGCAGGCATAGCAACATGATAACGGAAAATTTCGTCAATCTGGGTACCAATCGTCATCACTGGGTTTAGCGCAGTCATGGGCTCTTGAAATATCATTGAAATTTCACTGCCACGGATTTCGCGCAAGCGGCGTTCGCTAGCTTGTATGAGATCCTCGCCACAGAAATTAATACTTCCCTTTGAGACACGCACATGCGGCGCTGGTAGTAGACCCATCAACGCTCGGGCCGTTAATGATTTTCCCGAGCCACTTTCACCAACGATGCAGAGCGTCTCGCCCGGCGCCAGATCAACGCAAAGGTTTTCCACCGCTAAAGACCGTTCGGATCCTTCTGGAAGGCTTATATCTAGGTTCGATATCGTGAGTAAGTTATTAGTCAATTGCGTTCTCTCAAGCGGGGATTCAAGGCGTCGTTCAATCCTTCACCAACAAGGTTAATGGCGAGAACAGTGATAAGAATGGCAATGCCGGGGAATGTACAAATCCACCAAGCCACCCTGAGCATTGACCGACCGTCACTAATTTGAAAACCCCAGCTCATCACGTTTGGGTCGCCTAATCCTAAGAACGCTAGACCACTTTCTATCAATATAGCCGTCGCCACCATGAGCGATCCGATTACGATGATTGGACTAAGGCAATTGGGTAGAATTTCAGCCATCATAATCCGAACATCCCCCATCCCAAGCGTATGGCATGCCTGTACAAATTCACGGTTTTTAAGCGCCAAGAACTCGCCGCGCACAAGACGCGCAACTGCAGGCCAGGAAACTACTGTTATTGCAATAACAACGCTTTCGATAGATGGTTTCATAATAGCCACCAGCAATATCGCAAAAACAAATGAAGGGATGGTTTGAAAAACTTCGGTGATACGCATCAGAACGTCATCTACAAAACCACCATAATAACCCGCAAATGCACCAAAAATAACACCTATAAATACAGCAGCGAGAGTCGCAATCAACCCGATTAGTAGAGATGTTTTAGCTCCATGCGCAATTCCTGAAGCAACATCGCGGCCAATAGAATCGCTGCCTAACAAAAACCCGTTTACCCCAGGTCCCGACAAAGGGAACCTTGAATAAAGAAATGGATCATCTGGATAAATCAAACCGGCAATTGATGCCATAAAGACTACTAGACCAAGAATGAACAATCCAAGTACGGCCGATTTATTACGGGAAAATCTATTCCAAAAACTATTCATTTTAATTGACCTCAATTCTGGGGTCGAGAAAACAGTAAATTATATCAACGACCAAATTTACTGCAACGACCAGCACTGAGGATAAAAGAAAAATACCCAGTAAAAGGTTTAGGTCACGGGCAAAAAGAGACTCGAATGCGAGCATGCCAAGACCTGGCCATGCAAAAACCGATTCCACAATGACAGATCCACCAATCAAAGCCCCAACCTGTACGCCAGCCATAGTTACAACTGGCAAAAGAGCATTTCGCAGCACGTGAACGAAAGTGATCCGGCGCTCGGTCAAGCCTTTGGCACGGGCCGTAATAACATAGTCTTGGCCGTATTGTTCAAGCATTGAAGCTCTCATCATCCGAGTGTATAAAGCTAAATAGAATAGAGATAGTGTAATTGTTGGTAATACTAAATGATGGGCGATGTCCTTTACACGGTCTAAACCTTCATAAAACGCAGCGCTGTTTTCCATACCACTAGTAGGAAACCAATCATTCTTTATAGAGAATAGAATAATCATCATCAGCCCGACCCAGAACAAAGGTGTTGCATAGGTTATTAAAGCGAAGACGCTGATCATAGCATCTTTCCAGGTATTTAAATTTATAGCAGCAAATAGGCCAAGTAATATCCCAAAACCCACAGCAAGCATTATCGTACTCGTCATCAACAGAAGTGTGGGCCAAAGTCTGTCGACGATCAATTCCGTCACTGGCATGTCATGTCGATGCGACCTCCCAAGGTCTAGCTGAACGACATTTTTTAGATAGACGGCCAATTGAACAGGAAGCGGCTTATCGAGCCCAAACTTCTTACGCATCTCTTCCATATATTCTGGCGTTGCTGACCCCGCTTCACCCGCCAATACATCAACGGCATCGCCTTCGGCCAGGTTTAGAAGAAAGAAGTTCATAACAACAATGGCAAGGATGATAGGGATACCTTGAATCAGCCGTTTGGCAACATAACGCAGGATTTTGCTTGATCTATTCATACTGATTTCATCTTTTATTTTATCGAAGCCGCAAATAGTAGTCTGCAGAGAAGTACAAAAAAGATGAGCTGGAAGGTCTTCCAGCTCATCTGCATTTTTTTATTAATTAGTCTAGGTAGGCGTCAGCGAAGGACGAATACGCACCCATAGAAGAACCATAGGCTCCCTTAAGCTTAGTGTTATAAACTGTCAGGAACTCCAACTCAAACAAATTAACAACTGGCATATCTCTGGCCAGAATTTTTTGTATTTCCATATAAATTGCCGAACGGTTTTCTGCGTTAGGCTCTTTCATACCCGCACCAAGCAGGGCGTCCAAACCTGCATTGCTGTAGCGAGATGAATTCACAAAATGCGTGCCTTTACGGATCATATTAGTTCCATAATGACGGTGCACACCTAAAACTGGATCAGACAATTGATAGAAATAGTTTAGGTTCATATCGAAATCATAGTTGTGATAAACACGCTTGAGCCAGGTAGGAACATCCTCATAGCGAAGCTCAACGTCAATTCCAATCTCACCCAAAACTTGCTGGATGTATTGACCACCTCGTTTCCAGTCTTCGCCATATGGGATCAAGTCAAACATTGCTTTCATTCTGACGCCGTCACTACCTTTTTTATATCCGGCGTCATCAAGCATTTGATTGGCTGCGGCGATATCTCCAGTCGCAGGATAGTGAGGCATTTCTGCATGGAGACCAGTCGCTGCAAAATTGCTTGAAAGCGCACTTGTAGCCGGATTTCCATAACCGAAAAAGATCGTATCAATCATGTATTGTCTGTCGATGGCGGTAGAAATAGCACGTCGTACTACTGCATCTGTGAACGGACCCTCTTTTGTATTGAACTCAATCAAGGCCATTGGATTAATCATTGAATAGCCATCTGTAGTAACAGAAATATTATCTTTTTCTTTGTTCAGACGAACCGCTTCAACATTAGATACAGCATTGTACGCCGCATAAAGTACTTCGCCTTTTTCCATTGCCGCAGCACGGGTAGATGCATCAGGAATAAATCGTCCTACTATCCTATCGATATATGGCCGACCCTCTTTCCAGTAGCTTTCATTTTTATCAAGCCGAATATATTGACCTTTTTTCCATTCGGTGAATTTAAAAGGTCCAGTACCAACGGGGTTATTCGCCAACTTGGCGCTTTTGATATCCTGTCCCTCAAGGAGATGCTTTGGCACCATTGGCGATTCGTATGCGGACAGTGCACGCAACATATATGGTGCCGGATTGCCTAGGTTAAAGACCGCTGTGTGCGCGTCGGGGGTATCTATGCTGTTTACTTCTTTGAACGAGTTCGGACCACGAGGATGCACCTTCTTAAGCACTTCCATGATTGTGAATTGAACATCTGCGGAGGTAAACGGCTTTCCGTCGTGCCAGCTTACGCCTTTGCGTAGATTGAAGGTTACTGTTTTACCATCTTCGCTGACGTCAACGCTCTCAGCCAATACAGGGACCATCTTCCCGTCGTTATCATAGTCAAACAGACCATCATAAATCTTTGGTCCCAAAAGCCCAATTGGACCAGAGGTCGAGACATAGCCCGCCATCGTAGGGGGCTCTGGCTGTACCAAGAATACCAAAGATCCTCCGGCGTTTTGTGCGTGGGCAGCAGCCCCTCCAAACGCAATTGTCGCTGTCATCATAACAGTGCTCATAAAGTTATATAGCTTCATTTATTTTCTCCTTCTGTTTATAAGTTATTCTGTTGGCCAGAATATTTTTTATTTATTGACCAACGTTTAGAGCAAAGTGTCAATCAAAATCGGTAGCGCATAATTTTGAAGTTGCAGAGTTCGTTTGCAAAAATTTGGTATGCCACTCACACTAGGACGATATCTCAAATCGTCTCTGATGAGCTCTAAATGCCTTAGACTTATATCTTATCCAGATCGTAGTGCTGCTCGTCTATTTATCAAAATCAACAGTTCGGGGAACTCAGTTGAAAGAACTATGGGCGACCAATATATCAGAGGCTAGTTTTAGACTGAAAGTGCTAACCAAATATTACAGCTTGTCAAATAAGCGCACATCTGAAGATACATTATTCTCTGATTCTAAAACTTGTTTGATCTTTATTTCTGTTGTTTTTTATTTTTGGGTTCGCAAAATCTCAGGTGGCTCATGGGCAGTCACACGTGGCGGCACCTCTCTATAGAGTTCCACGTTGACCATACAGGTGTGCGCAGTTGGGCCTTGGCCCAACTTTGAGGTGCCTTTATCACGTGTAAGCACGTTAGGGTTTCCATGTTTGCAAAGTGAATTTGGCTTTGAAGGATCTTCAGGATCGTACCAAGATCCTGTGCTCATCTGAACAACGCCTTGGCGGAGCGCGGAATCTATTACGACACCCGCCAAACACGCACCACGCGCGTTATGTACTTGTACAACATCACCACTTTTTAAGTCACGTTCAGTAGCGTCATTTGGATTGATGTGAATAGGCTCGCGGAAGTTCACCTTTTTAGCCCTACTGACCTGGCCGTGATCAAATTGTGAGTGTAGTTTGTCTTTGGGCTGGTTCGAAATCAAGTGCAATGGCCAACGGGGATCAGCACGCCCCAACCATTCGTAAGGTTCCTGCCACACCGGATGGCCAGGACAATCATCGTAACCAAAATCAGCCACCGCTTTACTAAATATCTCAATACGTCCACTGGGCGTATCCAAGCGGTTGGCCACAGGGTCTGCTCGGAAGTCCTCCAGCATGACAATAGGTTTGACAGGATCATCAAGTTTGAACCAACCCTCTTGGAGAAATGTGGCATAATCTGGCATTATTATCCCCGCGGTTCCCGCGCGGTCCTGAGTTTGTTCGTAAATCCAACGCTGCCAGTCTAGTTGACTGCGACCTTCAGTAAAAGCACCCCCAACCCCCATCTCTTTCGCAATACCTGCAAAAATATCATAATCATCACGAGCCTGTCCATTGGGTTCTGTCAGTTTTGACATGGCCACCACGTAGGGATCGCGTGGTGTCATAGCAATATCCTGGCGTTCTAATGTAGTAGTACAGGGCAATACAATATCAGCACGCTTAGCCAGTGAGTTCCAGCACCATTCATGAGCAATAATCGTGTCAGGCTTTTGCCACGCCTCCATTAATAAGTTAAGGTCTTGGTGGTGGTGAAACGGGTTACCACCTGCCCAATAGACCAACTTAGTGTCAGGGTATTGATATCTAGCCCCATTAAAATCATAGAACTCTCCCGCGTGTAACAGGAGGTCTGAAATACGGGCAACAGGAATAAAATTTTCAACTGCATTCTGCCCTTGTGGAAACGATGCGCCTGGAATGATTGTGTGCTGACTGCCTATGTAATTCATCGCACTATAGCCAAACCCGAACCCACCTCCTGGCAGTCCAATCTGCCCCAGCATCGACGCTAACATGATAGCTGCCCAAAACGGTTGCTCCCCGTGGTCTTGACGTGTCAGCGACCAACTTACAGAAATCATCGTACGCTCTGCTGCCATGCGCCGAGCTAAGCTCCGGATCGTTTCAGCAGGAATTTCACTAATATCAGCAGCCCACTCAGCAGTTTTAACTACGCCATCTTTTTGCCCCATCAAATACGGCAGAAACTGGTCAAAACCATTTGTATACCGATTTAGGAAAGTCTGATCGCTCAGCCCTTCAACTTCCAAGGTATGCGCAAGACCCAAGATAAGAGCAACATCAGTGTTGGGTCGCAAGGCCAACCAGTCGCCACCAACCTCCTCTAATAAATCTGACTGCAGCGGGCTAATATTTACGAAATGTATGCCAGCATTAGCTGCTCCAAGCAGGCCACCACGTTGCACATGATTGCCAGTACCTCCCTGACTAATTTGTCCATTCTTCAACGGTAAACCACCAAAGCAAACAACTAGCTGAGTATTCTTACGAATGGATTCCCAACTAGTGCAAGTGTCCAGAAAGGCCCGGAAACTGCCTAATATATGCGGGACCATCGCTTCAGCAGCGGCATAGCTATAGGTAAATTTTGATCGGGTATAACCACCTATGCAATTTAAAAACCGATGTAATTGACTTTGCGCATGATGGAAGCGCCCGGCACTAGCCCAGCCATAAGATCCACCAAAAATAGATTCGTTGCCGTGTTGAGCACGAACGCGCTTAAGTTCTCGGGCCACCAATTTGTGAGCTTTATCCCAACTAACTTCAATGAAAGGGTCAACACCGCGCAGATCAGGCCGACAACCAGCTCCCCCCTCCAACCAGCTTTTACGGACCATTGGAGCGTCTATACGGGTTGGTCCGTCCTGTACATCAATAATACCTCGCCCAATCGGGGAAGGATCTGCGTCCTGTTCAAAGTCTAGCAGCTCCTGAACGCGGTCATTATTAACTTTTGCACGATAAGTGCCCCAATGGGCACTTGTTAACGGAAGCTTGCCGGGGGAAACCATATTGAACTTTCCATACCTTTGCCTACTGATTATTATCATTTTGTACGAATGCATCCAACTCAAGCACCGGCACAAGGCTACTGTAAACCAAACAATAACTTACGTAATATCAGTATGATTGCAAGTCACACTCTTTGTCTACTGTGTCGTGCCACAGAAAGCTTCAATCACTATCGGCGTACTATCAAATCTGGTGTCAGACCTAAGTGACCCTAACCAAAACTGCATCCTTAAAAATATCATTGGGTTAGAATTATTTGCTGCAATAAGCGGGATGCCAGCTAGATATGTAGGGTCATGCATGCTGATTGAGGCTTCACAGAAACGGTAATTACGGTAGTCTAATTGAGATGACCTCTAACCCTCAAAAAAGAGACTGAAATGCCCCGTACCCCGCCAGCTACCCGAAAAGACTATCCAGTATTTTACCACCTGCCCACACGTTGGATGGATAATGACCAATATGGCCATATGAACAACGTAATCCATTATTCTTTAATCGACACTGCAGTAACCAATTGGCAATTAGAACAATCCGTCTTTGACTTGTCAGGTGATAAAGTCCGTTTTCTGGTAGTAGAAAGTGGCTGTTTGTATCATGACGAAGCGGGCTTTCCAGACCTTATTCATGCCGGCGTAAGAGTTGGGCACATAGGAAATTCATCTTGGAGATATGAGGTCGGGCTTTTTCGTAATAACGGTAATAATGCATTTGCAGAAGGCTTTTTTGCACAGGTACAAGTATCAGCGGATGATAACGCCCCGCTTGCGTTAAAAGCAGATTTTCGGGCCTGCTTGGAAAGTATCAAGTTAGCATAGATGATAGTTTCATCGTGTTGACTAGGGTTGTTCAGGCATTAATACGTGGTGTGCATAACAACTGAGAAGTGACGTAAAGCTTTCGCTCATCAAATAGCCCCGACTTCAAAGCTTTTGGAACCTTACTATATCCGTACATCGCTCCCGCTATTTGACCGGTAACAGCTCCCACGGTGTCGGCATCATCGCCAAGGTTAACCGCTTTCAATACTGCAGCCTCAAAAGATTTCGTGGTTTGTACGGCCCAGATTGCAGCCTGCAGCGTATCTACTACATAACCGGAGGACTTTATGGCAGCAGCGTCCAAGCCTTTTAGCTCTATCAACAGGGCATACGTTAGTGGGTCAGACCAAGTCTGTTTAGAAAGTATACCTCTAGCGTCATCCAAAGACCTCCCCTGAAACAAGTGAGTGATTAACTCGTTCAAATAGTGGCTACACTCTTCTGCCAAAGTTGATGCATGTGTGGTTTTGGATTGCGCGCGCGCTACACTATTCCCAATCTCGATATCGTAGGCGTAGGTACATGGTACGGCTGCCAGCCTCATGATTGATTCATTACCATCATTCTTCGACCCAAAGGCTTTTGCTTCCAGTAATCCATCTCGCTTAAAGGACCCAAGGGTCCGCAAAGTATTTTGGCTAATACCAACTGCAACACCCGTACTCGTATTCACTCCATCACTTGCCCATTCGCAAAAACCTTTAAGCAAGTCTTGGGAGCTCAAGCCGTCATTTTTTATCAAGCTATCTGCTAGACAAAGAGCCATGGCGGTATCGTCAGTCCAAGCACCTGACGGTAAGTTAAATTTACCCCCGGCACGATAAGCAGTAACTTCATCAAACATTCCGCGCCTGCAAAACTCAACAGGTGCACCAAGAGCATCCCCAATAGCTAATCCTACAAAGCACCCCGCTATTTGGTCTGAAAGCGGTGATGCGTAACTGCTCCAATAATTATTAGACTTATGCATTCCGTCAAATTTTGAACCTGCCAGCCTAATAACCTCTTGATAAAACCAACTGGCCAGCTCCCAGCTATGCAATAGTCTTAAACTAGTTATAGCACGGCTAATGCGTGCATGATTATGATCATATGGCGCAAGCCACTGATCATTCCGCCCAAGAAATTCTAAAAACCTAACAGCCATTTCTTCAAGGAACTCGACCACATCCTGTCTACTAGAAAGAGCTGTTGCAGAGGCAGTATCCAACACAGGCGCTGAAGATAAACTCTGGCTTTTTACGTTAGTAGGGAAAGCCCACTGAATGAAACCATGGTTGTTCTCGAATTCATTATCACTCATCGATAAGATATTATCACGCTTAAGACCGTTGGCTAAAGGAGCGTTTCCATTGTGGAACATTTTTAGCGGAAGTTTCATTTCATGTCTTTCTTGCTATAGAGATTAGTCTGCGACAGCACGTCAACTAATGCAAAGAAAAATAGCTTTTATTACGAAAGAGACATATCAAGATCTTTAAAAATTGAGTGTTTTACTGATAGATTTCACCAGACTAAAGAGAACCCGCAGAGCAAGCTAACGAAAAGATTGCTAGGGATGCGGCTTGGATATCTGTTCAAAGGATAATCGGTGAGACGATGGAGGTGAACAACGTCCCAATACGCTTGTCAGCCTTAAACTGTCCTGAGAGGGGTACGCAGAAAGGCGATAATGCGGCTAGGATTGCTCAGCAGTTTTTAGGGTCACAGGCAAGGTGTGAGCTTACAGGGGCTAAAACATATGACCGACTAGTCGGATACTGTAAAGTTAATGGTTCAGACTTTGGAGCGTACATGATTAACAACTCTTCCTATAAGGTTTGGGAGAAATACGATGTTTGGGATAGGTATTAAATGCGTACGGTTATACTAATATTATTAATAAATTTTGCTTCAAATGCTTGGGCCAATAGTGTTGTTACTGGAAGTGCAGGTAGCAGATTGGAAGGGGAAGTTGTTTCTGAATTCGACAGTCCTTGGGCGATGTCTTTCATTAACAGCGACAACCTACTGGTCACTACAAAAGCTGGAAAACTTTGGCTCGTAAATACCAGTGGTGAACAGTCTTTGGTGTCTGGAGTTCCGAAGGTTTTTGCAGGTGGTCAAGGAGGATTAGGTGATGTCGTTCTTCATCCAAAGTATGCAAAAAATAAACTAGTTTATATTTCTTATATCAATTCAGACAATGCAGGGAAGACACGATATGCGTCCGTAATACGAGGCACATTAGAAAACTCAGACAAACCACAGCTAAAACATATTGAAACCATTTGGAAGCA
>Ga0209710_1003578_pt1 | contig 10424 bp, 5 predicted proteins | sample ArcticOcean_MG_C_5_FD_187436 | JGI IMG/M metagenome (GOLD analysis project Ga0209710, IMG submission 187436) | Marine microbial communities from western Arctic Ocean - ArcticOcean_MG_CB4_138 (SPAdes) (version 2) | ecosystem: Environmental > Aquatic > Marine > Oceanic | place: Arctic Ocean: Canada... | reverse complement strand
GTCATCATCTAAATCTTTCTTTACTTTAGATGTATTTTTATCTTCTTGAACATTATTATTAGAAATTAAATCAGATACATTTGAGGTAATAGAGTCATTTTTAACGATTTCTTTTATAGAGGGTGCGTTCAATACATTATCATTAATTAAAGAATTATTTAGTTCTTGGATTTGTTTATAAATATTATTTTTCTGTAATTCTAATTCAATAAAATTATTTTTAATTGTAGTATAATTATTTTGTAGGGAAATTAATTCATTTGATAGTCTTGTATTTTCTTCTTGATAAAATTTTACTTTATTATTTAATTCCTCTATTTGTTCAATAGTTAATTGAGGTTTTGTATAATCTAGTTTTAACTTGTTAATTGTATCTTGTAGTTTTCTATTATTAGAAATATATCGACTAATAGATTTTTTTAATTCGTTATTATTTATTTCTAAATTTCTATTCAAATGAATAGTTTCTTCTAATTTTTTTTTAATCTTATTTGAATTAAATTTAAGATCATTTGTATTTTTTTTATAATTATCTAGAAGTATTTTTTGATGGCTTATAATATCAGACTGTATTTTATTTTGGTCTAATAATTTTTTTTCTTGATACAATAACTTAAGTTCATTTTCTTGAACATTAATAGAATTGTTAATTATTAATGTTTTTTTATTGATATAATCATTAATTTTATTCGTTGTGTTATTAATTGAAATAAAATCATTATCAAAATAAGATTTTTCTTTTAAAGGAAAAACATTTTTATTGGTTAAATATTTAATTTTTATAAGCTGATTAATCTTCAATATTTCATTGTTAATATTTAAGGATGGATTTACCTCATTGTATAAGACTAAAGGAATATCTGAATTAAAAAAAATGCTATCATTTTCATTCATGTCATCTAAATAATTAATCTATTTATTGCTTCTCCAAAAAAAACTTTTCTTATGCTTTTTTTTTTCATCCTTTTCATAACCTTTAAAATTCACTACATCCGCATTACTGTCATCTACCCCAATTGGTACATTATCTTTTGGCTCATTTTTAAAAGGATTGATTTTCATTTTTAAATAATTTGTTTTTTTTTCAATAGTTTGATTTTTATTTAAAATAGTTTCTGAAGCTTTTTTAACTTCATTTTCCATTTGAGCTATTTGGATTTCTAGGTTAGCTTGAACTGTATTTAGCTTCTCCGTATCAGTAACACGTTTTTCAAATAAACTAATTCTTTCTTCTAATAATTTTTGTGTATTTAATTCTTCTTTTTTTAAATTTAAATCTTTTTCTAATTGTTGAATTTTTTCATTATGCTCAGTATTCAATTCATTTATTTTTATTTCTTTCGTGTTGAGTTCTAAATCTAATTCAATCAATTTATTTTCTAGATAAAGAGTCATTGAATTATAAATCCAATCTTCATTACAATATTTACAGGTAATTAGCTGACCCTCTAAACTAATATCGTCCTCAATAAAAGTAAGATTCTTTTTACAATTTTTACATTCCATTATCATAATTAAAAAATTTAGCGCGTTAAAAATTATGAGTCAATAAATATGAATATAAAAAAATTTTATATATAATTTTAATATAAAAAAATTGTGAATATTTAAATAATTTTTAGTCAATAATTTTAAATTTTAGAAAAAATTCTATTAATTACCTCATCTAAATTCTTTTGTTCAGTATCATTTAATTTATTAATATCTTTTTTACTCTCATCGGCCAATTTATTATTAAAGGATGATGAGATAATATTTGATTTCCCTTCTATCGATTTATTTAATTCTTTAATCTTGTTTGATATTTTTTCTTTTTCTATTTGAATATTGTTTAAGTTTTCCTTCATATATTCATTATTTTTTTTTGCCAATAATAATTCACTCGATAATCTAACATTTTCATCTTGATAAAATTTAACTTTTTTTATTTCATTTTCAGATTCTAAATTCTTTGTATCTTCAAGTAAATTAATTTTTACCTGTAATTTCTTATTATTAATAATATATCTAGAAATGGTATTTTTGATTTCGTTATTATTTATTTCAAATGATCTATTTTTCAGCGAAGACTTGTCTAAATTTAATTGTATTTCTTTCAAATTAATTTTTAAATCATTATTATCAGCATTTAATTTTTCTTGGTTTATACTGAATTGATTTAAATTATTTTCTAAAGAATTGTTTTTAATGTTTAATATTTCATTATTATTTAATGAAGATTCATAATTATCTTGTAATATTTTATAATCAATTTTTAAATGGTTTTCATTTTGTTTTAATTGATTAATTTTATTTTTTAAATTTTTTATTTCTATTTGTTCTTCAATAATTAGCTTGAGTGTATTTTTCTTAATTTTTTTTTTAAGATATATAAAAATTTCATTTACCATATGATCTTTAACCTCAGGCTTGATATCAAACTTATAATTAAATGATTTTATTTTATTATTAGTTTCTATTTTCTTGTCTAATAAAAGTGGTATTTGTATTTTTCTGTTATCATTTTTTTCTTGGGCAAAAACAGTTTCAGCTTCTTTTTTTATTATTTTCTTTTTGATATCATTTTTTATTAAAATTTTAGCTTCCGGTGTTAAAAAATTATTTGTAGCTTTTACTATTTCTTCAATTGAGTAAATATTCATAAATATTTTTTAAATGTTTTAATAGTGCATATTTTATGCAAGTATTAGTTGAATGAATAGATACTGTTATTGTATAAATAATTTTGTAGTAATTTTTTACTTATAAGATGCTTAAAAAATTTCGACTTTCATTTCTGTCACTTAGGCAAACGCATGATAAATTACCAGAAAAATAACAGCCGGTATCAACATTTATTCTATAAGGGTGATTGGTGATATTTTCTACTGGTGTATGGCCATGAACAATAATTTTTTTAGACATAAAATCTTTATGAAAAAAATTGTTAGATCTTGACCATAAATAATCTTTTTTTGTTTGGTCAGACAAATTTTTAAGAGGATCTATACCCGCATGTACAAATAGATATTTATTAGTTGAAAATGATATCTCAAGATTATTGAAAAAATCAATATGCTCCTTACCCATTTTTTCTAATAATGTATTTCTTAAATTATCAATGATAGTATCATCAAAACCATCCTTGATAAACTCTACTATTTCAATACCATAACTTTTAAAAGTTTGATCAGCTCCAAAGTTAAGCCATTTTTTAATATTATTAATTTTATTTGAAAAAAAATCTATCATAAACTCTTCATGGTTACCCATTAAATTTATTATTTTTATTTTATTATTTTTCAATTTAATAATTTCATCTATGACTTGTTTTGATTTTTGACCCCTGTCTATATAATCACCTAGGTAAATTAATAAATCATCTTTAGAATTAAATTTATCATAAGTAAATATTTTTTCATGAAGGAAAATTAATTCTCTTACACATCCATGAATATCGCCAATTACAAAAATGTTCATCTCTAATTAATCCACTTTTTGAAACAAAACTACAAATATTGTTTTAATTAAAATATATAAATCCAACATTAGATTCCAATTTTTTATATAATATAAATCATGTTGAACACGTTTATTCATTAATCCACTTTCAGCAGTAGGCCCTCTTAAACCATGTACTTGTGCCCAACCAGTAATCCCTGGTAGGCATTTATGTCGTTGCATAAAATTTCTAATTTCTTTAGTAGAATACTTTGTAAGGTCTTCAGGATGAGGTCTCGGCCCCACTATAGACATGTCACCTTTTAAAACATTATAAAATTGAGGTAACTCATCAATACTTAATCTTCTAATTATTCTTCCAATTTTTAAAATTCTTTTATCATTACCTATAACCTGTTTAAATTTTGATGAACCAGATTTAGATAGAGAACGAAGTTTAAAAATATTAAAAGATCTGCCATCCCAACCAGTTCTTTTTTGTATAAAAAAAATAGGAAACCCATCTTCTACTAAAATAAATATTGAAAATATTATAATTATTGGTGCTGAAATTAATAAGAAAATTAAAGAAAAAAATTTATCCATTAAATTTTTTATTAAAAAATTAGTCCCATAGAATGGAGAAAATGAAACATTGTAAAAGTCATACCCAGCCTCACTATCTAAACCCTCTATAAATTTAAATTTTGATTCAGGTAAAATTAAACGGCAATCAACAGGATAATTAATAAATTTATCTACCATATCCTCTATATATGATTGAGTTTTTGTTGAAGAAATTATCCATATTTGTCCAATAAAATGATGATTTAGAATATATTCATAATCATCATTTAGACTAAAGGTGGGAACTCCATAATAATTTAAATCATTTTTATTTATTGTATCAATTACTATTAAACATTTAATAACTGAGTTACTTACTTTCTTTGGAAAATTATGAATAATTTTTTGGCAAGCCTTACTATCGCCAATCAAGAGAATGTTTCTTTGAATTAAGTTTGTCTTTATTAATACTGTATAAAAAAAATCAAAAATTACTTTTATTAATAAAAACAAGAAAAATGAAATTGCTATATTGGTAAATAACCAAATACGAGAATAATCATCACTAATTTTAAGCATTACAGAAATTAAAATGGCTATAATAAATGTTTGGGCAACCAACATAAGTTCAATTCTGAACCATTGAACTATGCCCCTTATAAATCTGCTTTCTTTGGATTTAAAAAGTGACAAAACTAAAAAAATTAATGAAATTATTATAGTGGCCTCTAAATACTTATCAGGTAATTGCCAGCTCTTATTTCTTAAAAAATAAGATATGTTTGAACTAACAAATAATATTAACGCTAAAAATAAATGATAAACTAATAAAAAAAATTTATCATCTCGTTGAAATATTTTTTCAATCAGCATGCAGAATAATTATATTGTTTTAAGTAAAAATTATAAAAATTAACTGTAACTTTTATATTTGTTATAATAACCACCATATTGATAATATCCATAATAACTGGCCTTTGAAGTATCAAGATCATTAAGTACCAAACCATCTATTTTAACATTTACATTTTTTAACTTCTTTATTATAGATTTAATTCCTATTAATTTTGTAAGATTGGATCTTACTATAACTAAATTGTGATCAGTTGCTTGACTAATAAACAATGTATCACTTACTGGCTGAATTGGAGGAGTGTCTATAATTATATAGTCGTATGTTTCTTTTAAAATATCAAAAAATTCTTTTAATTTTTCTGGTGTTGTTAAATCAGTTAAATCTGATCTTCTCGTACCTGATGTCATCACATCTACATTAGACCCTGGTAGCATCATTAGACAGTCAGAAAAATTTGTTTTTGTACCTTGAATAATATCACTAAATCCATATTTTGGAGTAGAATCAGATTTATTTGTTATATTTAATACAGATGGCCTTCTAATATCAGTTTCAATTAAAATAACTTTACCAATTTTTGAAAAAGCTAAAGCTGTATTTAGAGATATGGTAGTTTTTCCCTCTCCTGAATAAGTTGAAGTTAATAATATTGATTTTTTTTTGTTAAATTTAGCTACCATAAGTGTTCTTAATGTTCTAATTGACTCAGAAAACTCTGAATTAATATCTTCTAAAAACATTTGAGATAAATGATAACCCTTATCGATTTTTTTAACGCTTGGTAGTGTTGCTAAAACTGGAATATTTAATTCCTCTAAATGAGAGGGCTCAAGAACAGTATTGGAATTAAATTCAAAATAAACCAAAATCATAAAAATTATTATAAATGAAATTATATAAAACATAATTGTAATTCTTAAAATATTTGGAGATATAGGCTTAAGCGGTAAAAGTGCACTTTGGATTATTCTAACATTTGAAGATTGAAGCTCCTTAACTTCGTTTGTTTCTTTCATTCTTTGTAAAAATGTTTCGTAAATTCTATTATTTGTTTCAACGTCACGAACGTATTGTTGCAAAGCAACATCTTTTTCTTCTAGTTCTTGTAGGTCAAATTTTGCTAATTCAAGTTCACCTTTGCTTGAACTAATAAAACCCTGCAAATTAGCTAATTCAAAGGCTGCTGCTGCAATATTTTCATCTAAAAGTTTAACAAGTCTTTTTTGAAGATTTCCCTTTGTTTTTAAAGATTTTTTTACTTTAGGATGCTCGTTTGTATATATTATTTGTAAAGCCTGAATGCTATTATCAGTTGCATTGATATTGGTTCTAATTGCATCAATCTCTTTCTTACCCCTTAAGTCTGCGATTGCTAACAGTTCATCAACATCTCCTTCAGCTAGTTTAATGGCAACTAAATCATTTTGTTTTTGTTGAAGCTCCCTGTTAGCGTCTATAATTCTTTTTGAAACAGATTTAATTTGGTCTATTTTTAATTCTTTAATATCACCAATATCAATTAAATTATTTACTTTTTTATATTGTAATAATTTTTGTTCTGCAATTTCCATTTGTTCTAAAAGTTTTGAAAGTCTTACATTAATCTGTTTATTAGCATAATTTGTCACTTTAATTTTTGTGTCAACATCGTATCTTAAATAGGCATCAATTAACTGTTCTAATAAAAATTTTGCAAGCTCTGCATTACCAGATCTAATAGTAATATTTACAACGTCACTGTTTCTTATTTGAGAAACAGTTAAATTGTTTTTTATATATTCCTTAATATTAGTCTTGGGCTCTTCTTTAATTTTATCTTGGGACAATGGATTAAAGATATTGAATTTTTTAGAAGATAAAAAATTTTTAGGTATTTTTTTATATAGTTTTTCTGCTTTAGTTACTATTGCTTCCTGTGATATAATTGATCCAATGACTTCATCGCTTTCTATAATTTGAATTTGATTATTAATATAATTACTATTACGAAGCCCTCGACCACTTTCGACGCCGTAAACCTCTTCTATATTAACAATATTTTTAGTGGATTCTTCAATAACGAGCGTCGCTTGACTTTGAAAAATTGGGTTAATATTTAAAGCGATAAAAAAACCTAATAAAGCCAAAAGAGCTGGAACAAAGAAAAATATTCTTTTATATTTTAGAAATATTATCCAATAATGAGTGAGATTTAATTGCTCATTAATGTTTTCTAGTTTGTTTAATAAAGTATTATTTTCCATTTAATATATCTTACTTAAAAAAAGTAATGCTCCATAAAAGAATCAATACTAAATAAAATACACTTACAAGTTGTTTTAGAAAATCTTGCTACAATTAGTAATTAAAGAAATTTAAACACTATATTTTGATTTAGGTAAATTAATTATATAAAATAATTTTACCAACTTCTTTGCTAAACCTTGTTATATTTCTCAAATAGAAAAGCTTAATAGATTTTTGTTTAAATGCATTATTCTTAGAAAGTATTGCATAGTTAATAAAATTTTTCTCAAAATCAACTCCTGTATCTTCATTGGTAATTTGGTATAGCGTTTTAACCTCCCAGTAAGTATAGTCTAATGATGATTTTCTCTCAGTTGCATTTAATAGCTGATAAAGTTTTTTACTATTTGGGTTATTAACCTGAAGAGATTTTTTTGAAAATTTTAAAGGTTTTTTAAAAAAAATTGAATGTTTGTATGGTAAATAATTTATGGATTTAACTAAATAGCCATCAAGTTTTGGACTAAAGGAAATTATTAGAATTGAGAAAATGTTATAAAAAACAAGGAAAATAAGACTAAAAATTAATATTTTGTTGATGTATTTATTTATAAAAAACACAAAAAATCTTACCAAGAAAAAAATTAGATTAATAGTAAAAAAAATAAATTTACTATTAACTTTATCAATTCTACTTTTTGCTACTAATATTTATGCAGAAGAAAAATTTGTTGGCTTTATTGAATCTTTAGAGGGTAAGGCAAATAAGATAAAAAAAGAAAAAATTATTAGTTTAAATGGTTTTGATCAAATTTTTATAAATCAAAAAATAACAATTGATTTAAATTCTAGTGCTACAATTTCATTCATAGATAATTCTGTTTTAACGTTAGGTGGGGACTCTGAGTTCACTATCGAAAAATTTGATAACATTTCAGAAAATCCTCTATTTATATTATCTATTGCCAAAGGTAAATTTACATTCGAGTCAGGAACTATAGCAAAAAATAAAAAAGGTATTATGAAAATTAAACTTTCAGAAATGGAAATTAATCTAAAAGGTACTTTGGTTGTAGGTTCTAATTCCACAGAAAGTAAACAAATATCTCTTGTTGAAGACTCAATGGGGAAAGTTGGAACATTAGATGTAACCCTTGATGGCAACACCACAACTTTAACTGAACCATCAGCTGGTATTAATGTTTCTGAAAATAATGAAATTCAAAACACCACTCTAAGTGAGGAAGAAACAAATCAAATTAAAACGCTAACAAAAGAAATTGCAATAAATTCCGCAACACAAAGTGCGGAAAAAATTGATCGTGCTATTACGAAACAACTTGCTTCAGGGACCATTCCTGATGCTAATGGTGATGGGATTGCAGATGCAAAAGACATCGAGGCTTACAAGGCAGAACTAATGAATCTTAAACAAAATAAGTTAAGTTATCTTGTGAGTGAGTCAGGTGAAGATTCAAGTCTCATATCAGAAATAATTATAAACTCAGACTCAAATCAATCTATACAATTGATGGAAGGAATGATGGAAGAAAATCAAGACAATGTATCCACATTTATGGACCAAGTTACACAAAATGGTTTTGACGTATTCACACATATGGGTGAAGCAGATGAAGGGAATTTTGAAAATCTTAGAAAAAATATTGTTTCTAGAATGATAGATGATCAATCTGAATTTGCGATGGATGCTATGGCAAAAGTAATGGCTGCAAGTGATGACGCAATGGGTTTATATTTAATAAATGAAGTTACAAATTATGAAACTAACGATCCAGATATAAATTTATCAATGAGTATGTTGGCAAGCTTTAATGAAATTGCCCCAGATAAAATGACAACATTGTATTCAGAAGCTCCTGATATGATGAATACATTAGTAACCAGCGCTTTCAAAGATGCAACGGAAGATGATCTTGGAAAAATATCAAACATGGTGCAACAAGCACCTGGAGAAAATACTGCTTTTTTAATGCAAAATATGGTGGAACATAACCCAGAAATGGTAGCGGATGTTTATGACGATCTATCTAGTCAAGATTTTGATATATTTGATCATATTGAAACTGCAAAAACACAAAATCCCCAAACCACATTTCAAGATCCTGCTAATTTTACAGCAGAAACCAATATATTACCCAATCCTACTGAAAATTATCCAGACCAAGATCAATATATAAACACACTAAAAAATGAAATGTTTACAGAAATTATGAAAAATAGTGAGGGAACAGCCGCAGAAATTGCTGGTGACATAATGATGAATACTAGTGGTGGAAATACTCAGTTTATGATGGAAAACATAGTAGAAAGTAATCCTGAAGCATTAGTTGCATTAATGGATAATTTTGCTGAAGAAAGTTTTGATGTTTTTGATCATATTAAAACAAATACAATTTCTCAAAATATTACTCCTAGTGCTTTTTTAGAAAATAATAATCAAATTCCTGATGGAACAATTGATGGTGCTCTAGAAAATAATAATCAAATTACTGGAGCAATAATTAAATTAACTAAAGAAGAAAAAAAAGAACTAAGAAAACAAAAAAAAATAGAAAAAAAAGCAGCAAGAAAAGCAGCAAGAAAAGCAGCAAAAATTTTAGCAAAAGCAGAAAGAAAAAGAGTTAGACAATTAGCTAAACAACAAGGACAAGATAACTTTGAAGAAACTTTTACTGATGTGGCTGCAGACCAATTTAAAACAAGTATTTTTACTGAAATGCTGACAAATGCAGATGAGGCTACCATGACTACAATGGCAAAGATGGCCTCTTCAGGTGATGCAGAAACTGCATCTTTAATATTTGAAACAGTTATGTATGAACAGAGCGCAAGTGAAGGAAGTCAAGATACAAATTTAACACTAAGCTTATTAAATAACTTAAGCAATATGGAATCAGAGACTGTTGATGATTTGTTTGAAGATCAAGAAGATTTAGCTAGTAATATGGTAAACACAGCTTTAACAAATGTAACATCAAACGACTCTGATGCTGTTGCTAATATTATATCTTCTTCTGGAAACGAAAAAATGAATGAGGCAGTTTTTACTAAAATATCTACTAACAAAGATCAATCTATGACTAGCAATGTTTTTACAACTCTTTCTAATAGTACAACTGGGGCAGAAGCAATAGTTGCTATGGCTTCATCAAATCAAAGCCTTTATGAAAATATGGCTCAAGATGTAAGCTCTACCTCTATGACTGCGGCTTCACTACTTACAAACATTTCTAATACAGAAAATTATACTAACAGTACTACTGCTACTATAACAACTACAGATAACACAAGTACTGAGGCAGGCACTATATCTTGGGAAACTTATCCAGCAACT
>Ga0209710_1003574_pt1 | contig 10428 bp, 9 predicted proteins | sample ArcticOcean_MG_C_5_FD_187436 | JGI IMG/M metagenome (GOLD analysis project Ga0209710, IMG submission 187436) | Marine microbial communities from western Arctic Ocean - ArcticOcean_MG_CB4_138 (SPAdes) (version 2) | ecosystem: Environmental > Aquatic > Marine > Oceanic | place: Arctic Ocean: Canada... | reverse complement strand
TGGAACATCATCAGGTATTCACGCGTGGCACAATGATTATTACATCAGAAGACTGCGTGTTGGTAAGAACGAAGCTATATACAAATACTTAGTGGCTAATCACCCTGAGCTTGTTAAAGACGAGTATTTCCGACCTCATGACACTGCTGTAATTGAAATACCTCAAGCTTCACCTAAAGGATCAATACTTAGAACTGAGTCTGCGTTTGACTTAATGGAACGTGTTAAAAGAGTTGCTATTGACTGGGTTAAAGAAGGTCATGTAACTGGATCAAACACACACAACGTGTCTGCAACAATAAGTTTAAAAGAAGATGAATGGGATAAAGCAGGTAAATGGATGTGGGATAATAGAGAACATTATAATGGTCTCTCAGTATTACCTTATAATGGTGGTACATATATTCAAGCTCCTTTCGAGGATATAACTAAGAAAGAGTTTGAGAAGTTGGTTAAGCTGTTACAAGATGTAAATCTTGAAAACGTAATAGAAGAAACTGACGAAACAGATCTATCAGGCGAATTGGCTTGCTCTGGTGGATCTTGCGAAGTAACAAGCCTATAATTAAATTAAATTAAAATGAATAAACTAACTAACGAATTCGACCAACTACAAGACGTAATAAACGATTGTCAAGGCGATATAACTAAATTTATTGAAGGTAATAGCTCAGCAGGTACAAGAGTTAGAAAAGCAATGCAATCAATAAAAAACATGGCTCAAAGTATTAGGGTTGAAGTACAACACCAGAAGAACTCTGCGTTTTAACAAATTGTTATTAAATAAGAAAGGGATATCCATTACGGTTATCCCTTTTTTTTTATATTGCTAATAAAAATATGGTTATCATTAGTATTAAATATACTAACGTGCTGGCATCAAATAACCTTGTACTTTGTTTTTCCATTTTCTTTATATGCTTTTAAACATCTTTTTCTATTTTCTTCTGGTGACACATAACTAACGTGTACCCAGTTAGGATTATCGTCATCACCAAACTCCCATATCATTTGATCAAAATCTAAATTTTGCTTAATAAAATTATACATCTCTGCATTAGTAGCTCTACCAAAAGTATCATCAAGGTCTATGGCTTGTCCGTGACAATGCTGTGACTTTGTACTACCTCCTATTGCTTTGTTTAGTTTTGGCGCTCTAAAAAAACTATTTATTTTTATAGGTCCACCAACATACATACGTAAAGGTTCGAAAACTTCATCAGCAACTTCACACATATTTTCTAAGTGTTTTTTACTAGGTTTGTTTTCTATATCTAAACGTGTAGCTGTTCTACTATAAGTAGCTTCTTTGTAGCTAATATGATTGCTAATCACTTACTAGCCTTTTGTCCAGTAAGCATATTCTAAAACACAACTAGCTGTATCTGCTCTAGCTTCTAAACCGTTTGAATCGTTTACGGGAAAGAAACAAAACTCCCCAGGACTTAATCTTGCGTATTGTACGCTTGCTGTTGTTTGAAGTATAACAAAGTTAGTTGCGTCAGTGTTTTTAGCATAGAAGTAAAATATCCCACTAGTACCCTCGTCTACTAGCTCTTGATTATCAGCTGTAGTAATAGTAAGTCTTGATATTCCAACTGAAGGAGCAGTTACTGTTAGAGAATCTGTAACAGATAATGCTAATGAATCTGAAGTAGCGTCTGAACTTGTTAAAGTTAATGTTGGTGTTAATGTTGCCATAATTTGTTGTTTTTGTTATTTTTTAATTATTTGTTTTTAAATATTTTTCTGTTGTACCATCGTTATATATATATATCATAACACCTTTTTGACCTCTTACAACAGGTCTTCCTAGTACGTCTGTTACTGCTATTATTTTTCTTTCTGCAACTCTTGAAGGTAAAGGACCAACCCAAGTGCCTTCACAGTAATCGTATGTTGCTTGACAAACCTCGTCCCACTCATTATCACAACAATAGTTGTCTATATCTATAACCCAAGCATAGCAAGGATCGTTTAGCCAGTAAGGAATGCTATCGCCAGTAATACAGCCTGCACTGTAATTACAAGATATAGAATCGTTAGTATTAGCATTTGCGTTAAAGTTATATGCCGATTGATCCATGCAACCCACAATGATAGTGATGCACGAACCGTTATCCGTGTTAGCCAATGAATCGTAGTTAAGAGCCAAACTATCCATACACCCATAAACATAAGAAACACAACTAAAATCCTCCGTGTTTGCTTGTGCGGAGTAATTAAGAGCAGAAGGGTCCGTGCAACCATATATAAAAGGAACACAAGAACTGTTATCAGCATTGGCTATTGGGTTATAATTAAAAGCTGTACTATCTGTACAACCATACGTAAAAGGTATACAACTACCATTGTCAACATTTGCTGATTGATCGTAGTTAAACATTGTAGCGTCCGTACAACCATACACAACGTCTATACAACTACCATCATCAACATTTGCTTGTGGCATAAAATTAAGTGCTGAAGGATCCATACACCCAAAAATAGGAAACACACAACTGTTGTCATCTGTGTTTGCTAATGAGTCATAATTTAAAGCAATATCACTTGTACAACCATAGATAAATGGAATACAATTATCTGGTGTGTTTGCTAGTATGTTGTAGTTAAAAGCAAAAGCATCCATACAACCCATAACTACTGGTAAGCAACCACCGTTATCAACGTTGGCTAAATCATTATAGTTAAATGCTATTGAGTCAGTGCAACCAAAAACAGCTAAAGTGTTACAACTGTCTTGAACGTTTATATCTGTGTAGTAAGCAACCGTAGTATCTACGTGGTATTCTAAGTAAGCTGGAGATATACAACCAGGATAATAATAACATGGTTCACTAACGTTAGCTGTGTCTATGTAGTTATAAGCTGTTGAGTCCATACAACCATATATTTTTTCTTCACAAGTGTTACCACAATAAGTGAGTCCTTCATAACATAAAAACGGTTGTATGAAAGGTGGTTGAACACTTATAGAAGTATCACCGTCCGGCGCTATTAAAGTAAACCCACATTCTACCGCTGTGAATTGAGCTTGTTGACTAATGATAAGTTTAGCGCTAACTTCACCTGCATATAAGTCTATAGTAAAAGCTTGATTAAACCCACCGTTTGTCATATAAAAAGCAGTGGTGTCACCGTCTTGATATATCTCTAGTACAGTTCCAAAAACCCAACCATTACCTATTAAGTCGTGTAGTATAAGATCGTAAGTACATTGAACAATGTTATCCATAGCGTTTGCTAGTGGATTATAATTATACATAGTGCTGTCAGTACAGCCATATACTACCAATGTACTACAACTACTATCACTAATGTTAGCTAGTGGATTATATTCTAAGTAGTCATCATCTAAACAACCAGGTACTGGTAGTGGTGGTGGACAAAGATCAGAAACAAAAGCGTGTGTAGTGTCAAGACCAAAAGCAGGATTATCACCATAAACTAAAGTGTCATCACACTGTATTAAGTAGTAAGAACCATCTTGTCCTCCCCACAAACTACCTTCCAGTCCATCTCCATAAGTATCATATATAGTAAAAGTCATGCTACCAACAGGTAAACAGTTAACAATAAATTGTGGTTCGTAGTTAGGCACATTAGTATAAGGACCTCCTGATATAAGAATGTTACCTACAGAATCTTTAATATCCCAAGTAGTTTCTGATGGGTATTGATCTAAGTTTATGTTTATTAAAGTGTTTTCACAATAACCTTGAGCAAATAATAAGCTTGGTAGTAATAATATAAGTAGTAGTAATTTTTTCATTATTAAAATTTAATAAATTTCTTATTGTTCTTTATATATATAGTATTCTTGTTTACTCTCTCAACCTCTCTACCGAAAATATCATAAGTTGTATTGTTATCTAAAACTGATGTTATTTCTTTTACAAATGTATTTGACCCAAACTCAACCGGAACTTGTGTTGCTGTAAAAACATTTTGATAGCTTTCTGTCATAAATACTACAACATCTAAAGCATATACATCTACAAATATATCATTAATATCTGCTGGTACTTGCCAAGAGAAAGAAATGTTATTTACAACACCTGTGTCTAGGGCTTGTATAGGTTCTCCCCATTGACCAGTAACTAAATCACGTAACATATGTTGGTGATTATAGGTTGGTGACCAAGGACCAGGTATAATTTGATCTGGGTTAAATTGATTAGCACCAGACTGTGGACCAGGTATATCATTTTGAACTATAGCCACGTTTAAATAGTTTTCATACAAAGGAAAAGCTTGTGCTGCAGTGTAGTAATACTCTACATCAATATCAATCTCGTTAGTTAAGCTGTTGTAGTTAGCTTGTGCCCAAATGTTAACCGGTGATAGCATAGACATTTGATCTGTAGCAGCATCTTGCCAATCACCTCTACTCATTGCAGTTCCACCGCCTTGAGTCATAAACTGGTAAAAATACCTATTAATAGTTCCAGCTGGATATCCTGCTATATCAGTCTGAGAAACTATACCGCTACCCCAATTTGTTCTAAAGTCTGGCTCTCCTTGACCAGGACTCGCGTAACCACCGGTATGTATGTTTATTAAGAACACGTCATCCGGATATGCGTCGTGAAGGTTCTGAGCTAGTAAATGCCCATCTGGACAGTAACCGCAATGTATACCAGTAAATTCTTCTAACAAGACTTTCTTGTTTTGTGGACTTGTGTTTACCTGAGCAAGTATGCTAAAAGGTAAAAGTAGTAATAATATTAAATTTTTCATTCTTTAATTTTAATTGTTATGTCATGGGGTGCAAATTCGTTTCCACCAAAGTAAGGGTATAAATAATACCTCCTGATTGTTCCCCAAAAGCCATCAGGTCTTCTTCTAACCATCGTTGTGTCTCCATCTATTGTTATAGTATAGTAAAACGTTTCTATATCAATCATCGCCTCGTATGGCGTGTTTATGTCTATGTCTCTTATCAAACCAGTAATTAATCTTCCATCTTCTCTTTTCAACCAGCAAAGCTCTGTTACTCCGTTTAAATACCTCCAACCTATTCTTATAGAGTATTTTTGGTGTGATTTTCCAAAGTCACTAAAACCATATATTTTGTTAACGTCTGACTGGTTCTCTTCTATTTCAGAGATGTATTCTGATGATTCGTCTAGTATGAAATGAAATTTTATTCTAGAGTTATCTGGGTGACTAAAAAAACTACCTGACCGATGTTGACCTTCAGGTATAACATAAGTTCTATAACCAAAGTCGTCAGTATGTTTAGAGCAAGATAAAAGTATTAGTAATAAAAATACTCTAAAAGTCACTCATTAATAACTCATCGATCACAGCCTGCATATCTTTTCTAGTTGCCTTCATACTAAATGATATATCAGCTTGAAATCTTTTTACCTCCTCTCCATCTTTGAATATAACTACAGTTGGAACTATAACTATTTCATGTTTCTCTTGTATTTTTGGCGACTTAGCTATATCCACATACACTATATCACAGTCAGTAAGTTTTCCTATGTAAGCTACTTTGTTAGGATCGTTCCACTCAGCGTTGAAATGTGTTACAACAATCTGAGATGTAGCATTGAAACTAAAAGCTGTAAAAAGTATTAGTAATATATTTTTCATTTATCTTTCGTTTAGTCGATCAATTTTGTCTTCCATACGTCTAATGTTTATTTTAAGATCTTCTACAGCTTTTTCTGTGTTCTCTATAGATAGTCTAATGTTTTTATCCTTCATCATAAACTCCATCTTAGTAACATCAGGTTTTGGAAGTTCTCTAGCTTCTGCTATATCAGCTTGCAAAGCAAACCACATTCCTATAACACCTGCCATAGCAAAACCAACAGCTATCATTGTTTTTATGCTTATATTAAAACCCGTATTTTCATTTAATTCTTTTGCCATTTTCTTAGTTTTCAGTATAGTTAAAAGATTACGTAGTTTACTCCAAATTTAAAGTCATACCACTTACGATTCCAGTATTTGTTATATTTGCCTTCAACAAATGTTCCTAGGTGTCTATTTAGCTTATAACCAAATATTAAACCACCACTGTAATCTAGCCATTGTTTACCCTCGTATTTATGATAAGAGTAATCGTTACCCTCGTCTAAATGATATGGCATAACGTTAGCCCAAATATGTGTCCAGAAGGTTTTAGTATACTTATAATAATCACAGCCAAAAACAACAGAGTGTAATATAGTATTATCTAACTCGCTTCTCTTCTTGTTAGTATAGTTTGAAAGCATAGTAGGTATCACAACCTCTTCCCAAACCTCTTTACTTGTAGCAACAAGCTCTCCATCAGGAGAGAAATACTCACTAGCAGCTACATCAACATTATAACCTTCCTGTAGCGCTAGGTAAGTGTAATGTATATTACCGTTATCTAAGATCCACTCGGCTAGAGGATCGTACCCATAAGGTTCGGATAGTCTCTGTACTGCACCAGCGTTAAACGATAATTTGTCATTAACTTTATATCTGTATCTTTCCGATGTTTCAAAGTACTTAATATCTGCAAAACCATCTTCTAAATATTCTCCTTTAATTATATACTTGTCATTTACATATCTAACAAAATGATGTTGGTCTAAGTAATCTATTCCTTGCTGTCTTTTGTAATCTAATTCAAATAAAAACTCTAAGCCAGATACTTTACCTATATTAGCACCATCAGACCAAGAGTCTTCAGTGCCATCATAAAAAGTCTTAGCTTTGTTTTCATAACCAAACCTAGCAATCTTACGAACACCTAAAGCTAGGTTGTAATCATAAGGTGTTTCTAGTGTAAATGTTTCCAAGCCATCAGTAACAGAAAACACTTCAACGTCTGATATGGAATTACCACCATTTACAGAAGCATAAAAAGTAGAAAACTTAAATATCTTTTTAAAGTCAACCTGCGCGCAACACTTTTTAGGAGTTGAACAAGCTGCTAATATTACACATATTATTATTATTAGTTTTTTCATATTTTTATAAATTTTTTGCGCCAATACCTTCGTGAGCATAGCACTTGCCTGATTTGTTTGAGGTTTTGTTTTTACATCTTCCACCTTTTGTTTTTGTAGCAGTACATTGCTTTTTAGAAACTTTCTTTTTCTCTTTCAACTCTTCTTTAACTTTTTTAGCTTCTGTTTTAAGACCAAGATCCCAAACGTTCCAACCTAGTACTAATGCAAAGCTATCCCAAAACTCTGTTTCAGAATCTGCTGCAACCATTAAATTATGTATTTTATTTACAGCTCTGTCTAAAGGTATGTTTGTAAGACCTGAAACTAAATTAGCCATTACGTCAAAAGCAGGATTACCTAAGTTCCAATAAGGCATTTCTTTTATAACTTCCTCGTTGAATCTTTTTGATTGTATAGAACCATATATTTTTCTAAGCTTAGAACCTATTGTTGGTGATAAGTTTGCTAATTGTAGTATAGTGTATGTATGATCTGCATTCCAACCTTTTTTCTCTTCATGATTATACTTTAATACTCCATTTTTAAGAGTTGCAACAACATTACCACCTAATCCTAAACCTGATAATAAACTATCTAACATACCATTTATCATTCTTTCTTCTTTAACAGTAAGTCCAAGATCTTCACCCTCAGCTTCTGCTTTCCAAAGTGCGTTTTGCAAGAAGTTAAATACATAATTCTGCACTGCACCGTAGTAAGCTATTTTAGCTAAATTAGATTTAGTATCACCTCTTCCAGCCGCTAAATCTTTTACTGCTTTTTCTATTAATCTAGCATACTGCATAGGTGTGTTTTTAAACGCTAGTAATAATCTACCCATACCACCTGCTTGTTGTTGTGAAATCATCATAGGGTCAGAAGACTGTTGAGCTTCTTGTGATTTTGCGATCCAATCTTCCATTGCTCTAGCATCAGCATCTTTCTCTGACATACCTTCTGCTGTATACATTTTCTTTTGATTAATATAATATGTAGCACCACCCATAGTAATAGCCGTTGCGTCAGCAAGTCTTGTAGGTGTAAAACCAATTTTTAATAAATAAGATAATGCCGCGCTAAACTTATCATCTTTGTCTCTAACAAACTCAGCTAATTCTGCTTCGTTAATTGTTCTTGATTCACCACCTAATCTTTCTTGTAAAAAAGGACTATTCCAAAGCATACTAACAGTTTTCCAATAGTTTGGTTGGTTAAGAAAAGCTGTACCAGCGGCAAACGGATTATTATTTGCCATGTCAATATAATTTGTAGCTGATATAAGCTGTAACGTCGCAGATCTTATGTTGAAAAACATTATTGCACCTACAGATCCATTAACCCAATTATCCCAGTTGCTAGTTATTCTATCGTTATTACCTTTGTTTCTTCCGTACTCCATACGATACATCATGTCTTCTAAAGCCTCTCTAAACTTGCTACCGTATATAGCTTCTATTTTAGCAACGTTAGGTCCTTGCAGTCTACCATTTATACCAAGCTCACCAAATATTTCGTTTCTATTTTCTATCCACTCAGATAAAAACTCTTTTCTACCAACTTTTCCTGTTAAACTGTACAAGTCACTAGCTATAGACTCTACAGTCCAATACTCCGAAGGTTGTAAATAACCGTTTTCTTGTTGAGTTATCTTGCTTAATCCATCAGCAAACGTAATCAAGCTAGGATCATTATTAACTGTTGCAACTAAAAGCTTTTCATCTCTTTTAGATATACCTGGTATTGTCATACCATTTTTATTCCATAAGTAAACTCTAACAGCTTGTCCTATCGTATAAGTTGTTCCTTCAATCTGTTGAGTAAGTTTTACTTTTACTTTAGGTAGTTTTTCTATTAAATTTTTGTAGTTCTTTTTTAACTCTTGTCTTGTTTCGTTTATTCTATTTATACCTCTTACGTATGGTCTTATTAGCTTGTCTTCAAAAAACTGCATTTGTTGATCGCCTAATTCTTTTTTTGCTAAAAAGCTGTACAATAAACCTTTAAAATCTTGTGCCGATGGCATTATAGGTAGTATTCTATATTTATCTTTAGCTTGACCTCTCATTCTACCTTGAGCATCTGAAAATAATTTTTCTTTAGATACACCTTCTGTTTGTTCAAGTATAGTGTTAAACTCAAGTGATAAACTACTTTCTGATATTACAAACTCTGGATCTGCTAATGTTGTTTTCTTCTTAACACCCATTTGATCTAGTATATCTTCTACAGCATCAACATTTTGCGGAGCATCGTCAGCAAAGTAAAAATTATCATAACCTTCAGAAACTTTACCAGCAACCCACAAAGCTTTTGCTTCTGCAGTAGAATTACCTAAACCAGTTATATTTTCTAAAGGTATATGTAAACCATGAGCATTTAAAAAAGCATGTATAGCCGCTTGTGCCTCTGCAGGTCTAGCTGTTAATATAAACATGTTCTTAGTACCAAACTTACCTTGTAGTTTTAACGCTTTGTTAAACAAAGGTGCTAATTTACCTTCTACAACCTCATTGAATTGTGAAAAATCAAACACAGTTCCTTCACCTAACATAGACTGATAGTCTCTAGCATACTCTGCTGGAGTTAAAGTTCCTTCAGTACCATCTTTTCTTGTGTATTCTATTAAAGATTTACTAGTGGCTAACGTATCATCAAAATCTAGCACTGTTATACCGCTAGACTCCATCATTTTAATGTCAATTTTTTCCATTGCCACTAAATCTTCAACTTTTTTTCTTACCATTACTTCAGAAACAGTCTCTCCACCTGGCGTTCTTACGTTAGCTTTATCTTCTGGTTTTAATAAAATAAATCTATCAGGTCCACCTTCTAAAGTTAATAAATCTTTTTTACCAGTAAAAGGATTAATATCCATTTGATCAGAAGTTGTAACGTCTGTAGCCCAAGAACTATGATTGTCAAAAGCATCATATAACGCCACTAAATTTCCATTAACAGTTGATTCATAAGCTTTAAACATAGTGTTACCGTTTATATCTATGTGCTCATTCTTGTTTATTGTAAACTTGCCTTCTGAAACAGTAATGTAATCTAAAGACGAATAACCTCTAAAACCTTTTGCAATACCAGTTTGCATTTGATAAAAATTATAAAGATCTAGCTTTGATATTTTACCATCTTGATATAGATCAAATACAGTTTTTGCAACTAATTTACAAACTTTTATATTTTCTACGTTTGCTTCTTGTATTTCTTCGTTAAGTGCTTTTATAGCTTGTAGTTTAGCTTTTTTGCTTAAACTACCATCAGAAGTTATTTTATTAATTTTTCTCCAAAGAGGTGATGTAGGAGTCATAAGTCTAAGATTTTCACTTATTATTCCTATATCCTTAGCGTCAGCCATTACTTTAGCTTTCAGCTCTTCTAAATCTCCATAATAATCACCAGCAATAGTGTTACCGTTATTATCTAGCTTATTAACTCGCTTAGTGCCAATTACTTCTTTAGTTACAGGGTCTAAAACATT
>Ga0209710_1003567_pt1 | contig 10448 bp, 9 predicted proteins | sample ArcticOcean_MG_C_5_FD_187436 | JGI IMG/M metagenome (GOLD analysis project Ga0209710, IMG submission 187436) | Marine microbial communities from western Arctic Ocean - ArcticOcean_MG_CB4_138 (SPAdes) (version 2) | ecosystem: Environmental > Aquatic > Marine > Oceanic | place: Arctic Ocean: Canada... | reverse complement strand
AATTCTTCAATTTTAGAGTTATAATTTTGTAGTTGCTTATTTAGGGAGTTTTCTTTTTTTTCTAATTAAGCTTAAGCTCGTCTAATTTATCTAATAAATACTCAAATTTTGATCTATAAATTCACTCTTTATTACAATTATTACATTGTATTAATTTACCTTCTTGAAGGTTTATAAATATTAAAAAAAATTATATAAATATTTTTTCTATATTTTATTAAATTTCATTATTTACAATTTAAAAATTGAAAAATAATAATATATTAATAACTGGTGGAGCTGGATATATTGGCAGTCATATAGCTGAAGCTCTTGTTAAAAAAAAAGTAAATATTTTTATACTAGATAACTTAAAAACAGGTTTTAAAAAACTAATTAATAATAAAGCTATTTTTATTAAAGGTGACATTAAAAATATTATTACTGTTAGAAAAGTTATTAATGATAATAATATAACCGATATTATTCACCTGGCGGCTTCTTTAAATGTTAGTGAAGCAGAAAAAAATAAAAAAAAATATTTCTCAAATAATATTAAAGGTACACTTAATTTAGTAAAGAGTTGTAAGGGATCAACAGTAAAAAATATAATTTTTTCTTCATCATGTTCAATTTATGGCAATGTTAACGGTGCTGTTAACGAAAGAAGTAAACCAGATCCTAAAGGCTATTATGCTTTCACTAAATATAAGGGTGAAGAAATAATAAAAAAATATGCAAATAAATATAAATATAAGTATGGTATATTAAGATATTTTAATGTTGCTGGAGCAAGTTCATCTGGTAAAATAGGAGAAATCAATTCTTCTAACGGTCATTTGATTAAAAATATTGCAATTCAATCTCTTAAAAAAAAACCGATCATTTATATTTATGGCAATAATTACAAAACAAAAGATGGGACTTGCATTAGAGATTATATACATGTTTCAGATTTAGCAGATATTCATATTAAAACTTTAAAGTATATCAACACAAAATCTAAATCATTAGTGCTTAACTGTGGATATGGAATAGGATATTCTGTTTTAGATATAATAAAAATCTTTCAAAAAAATAATAAAAAACTAATAATAAACTTCACTAAAAAAAGGCCAGGAGATATTGCTCAAGTATATGCTAATATAAATAAATCTACACAAGTATTAAATTTGAAAAACAAAAGTAACAATATTAAAAAAATTATTAATAGTGCCTTTAAGTGGGAAAAACAATTAACAAAATCACACTATAAATAGATTTAAAAAAAAATGACTGTAAAAAAAAACCTTATTGAGATTGCTAATAAATATCCCAAAGAGCTAATTCATGGACAACTAAGTGATGTAGATCGAATAAGCTTTCATATAAATTTGGCCATCAATTCTTTTAAAAATAGAATACCTCCTGACTTAGAAATATGTGATTTAGGTGGTGGTTTAGGAATGTTTTCTATTGGCTGTGTTGCAAGTAAGTTTAAAAGAACATTATTAATTGACGATTTTAATGATCCAATAAATCATAATGTTGGTAATAAACCTCTAGACTTACACAGACAATATGGCGTTGAAATATACTCGAGAGATGTAATTGAAAAAGGAATTGGAGATTTGGAAGGTAATTTTGATATTATTACATCATTTGACAGCATGGAACATTGGCACAATTCACCAAAAAATTTATTTCATGAGATGATGACTAAACTTAATAAGAATGGCACATTTATTTTAGGTGTACCAAATTGTGTAAATTTAAGAAAAAGAATTACAGTTCCATTTGGTTATGGAAAATGGAGTAGCATGGAACTTTGGTATGAAGAAGAAAAATTTAGAGGGCATGTTAGAGAGCCCGATATTGCTGATCTACTTTATATAGCTAAAGATATTGGTTTAAGTGATTTAAAGATAATCGGAAGAAATTGGCTTGGTTTAAGAGGTGGTAGCACTCAAAGCATTATAGTAGAAGCTTTAACTAAAATAATTGATCCATTAATTACAAGAATACCCTCTTTGTGTAGTAACTTATATTTAGTTGGTAAAAAAAAATATTAATATGAAAAAACTAAAAATTTATTTTTCATTATTGGTTTAATAAATCTGTTAAGTAAATAAATATAAAATGATAAACAATACAAATAAAAAAATTTACAATAAAACATTTTTTGATTCACAAATGAGCGGGTCTTATAAATCTGCTACTTTTTATGTTAAACATTTATTGAAAATATTTAAACCTCATTCTGTCGCAGATCTTGGATGTGGGAGAGGCACATGGTTAAAGGCTTTTAAAGAAAATGGTGTAAATAAATTGTTAGGTTTAGATGGAGATTGGGTGAAACAGGAAGAAATGGTTGATCAAACTATAGAATTTAAACCTACTAATCTCAACGAACCACTTAATAAAATAGATGAGAGGTTTGACCTTGCAATTTCAGTTGAAGTTGCTGAACATCTCAAGGAAGAGGCTGCAAAAACCTTTATTGATAATATAACAGCTTTATCAGATGTAATAATGTTTGGAGCTGCTTATACTAAACAAGGTGGCGATAACCATATAAACGAGCAACCTACTACTTATTGGGCTAAGATGTTTATTGACGTTAATTACATGCCTTATGATATATTTCGTCAAACTTTTTGGGGTAACAAAGAAATTGAATCATGGTATCAACAAAATACATTCATATATGTAAAGCATACATCTAATGTTAATAAAGTATTGAGGGAAGCAGGTTATCACCCATTATCAAATATTGAATATATGAATTGTATTCACCCAAATTTATACAACAAGTGGGTAAGTTTAGCTGAAAATCCTGGATCACCTTTCAAACTTTTTTTAAAGGCAATTATGCCAAAAGAATTATTATTATTTGTAAAAAAGTTGAAAAAATATTTATAAAATTATTGGTAATACAAATTTAGTTATTTTAATTTTTTAAAATATTTTTCAAATATATAATGCACTTTTTTAAAAGAAAAATATTTGTATTACTCAAAAAATATCTAGCAGTAGATCTTATGAAAAATTGCAAAAAATTATAATAATATACATTTAGAGAATTATGTTTTGTAATTTTTTTGTTTGATAATAGATAAAACCATCTTTTTTTTAAATCATTGTTATTAAAATTGGACAAATAATATTTTTTTCCATTTTGTCCTAACTGTTTTCTTAACTTTTTATTTTGAATTAATTTTAATAAATTTTCTTTAAATTGAATATTATTATTATGTAATAAACCACCTACACAATGTTTAATTACCTCAGGTAATGAACCGAAATTACCTCCTAGAATAGCTTTTCCATATAACAAACCTTCAGCAGCAGATATGCAAAAAGTCTCATAAGAATTTTTGTAATTTGGATTAACAATTATAAATTCAGCTTCTAATATCTCAGATAAAACTTTTTTTTTTGAGATTGATCCCGTAAAAGTTACTTTAAATTTTTTTGCGTTATGATAACTACCTCCTATATAACTTAAAAAAAAATTTACATATTTGTAAATATGTGCGTCTTTTATTTTGTTTAATTTATGATATAAATCGGTGCCTCCTATTACTTTTAATTTCCAATCAGGGTATTTAGAATGAATATTGGGCCATATTTGCGCCAATAAATGAAAGCCTTTTGAGGGTACCAATGCTCCAATAAATATAATTTGCTTACTATTATTAATATTTTTTTTTAACTTTTTATTAATTTCGACAAAATGAGGTATAGAGATAATTTTATTATAAATTTTTGTATGCGCTAAAGACAATCTTTGTGAGTCGCTAACAGCTATTAATTTAAATAGTGATTTACTTTTTTCTATTTTACATAACCATTTAAAGGGTGGAGTATTATGCATCCAAACTATATACTTTTTTGATTTATTTGAATTATTTAATAATAGTTTTAAGAGTTTTGAGTCATTAGAAAAATTAAAAATTAGAAATTCATCTTGTTTAATTTTATTTTCTGCCTCTGTAATTGAATTAACTTTTTTAAAAAAAATATTTTTATAGATATTATCTTTTGGTATTTTTGTACAATAAACATTTATTTCAAATGACTTACTTAGAAATATTATTAAATTACAAAAAGATGAGTCGCCACCTGATTTTGCTGTATTATTTGTCTTAAAAATTCCTTCTCTATTAATTTTTTTAGAGTCATAAAAAAAACTTATTAACTTTTTTTTTATATTCATATTTAAAATATTATATTTTAATTTTTGATTTAAAATTTATAAAAAAAACTATGTATATATTTTTTATATAAATTTTTAATATATAAAATTTGCTAACTAAATATAATAATAAAAATTCTTTATTTAGAAATATAATTAATAATATTTAATTTAATATGCATACAGTCACGGTAATTATGCCCGTTTATAATAATATGCCGTATTTAAGATACGCAATAAATTCTGTTATAAAACAAAGTTTTAAAAATTGGAAAATGATTATTAGCGATGATAAATCTAATGATAAATCAATTGAATATTTAAAAACAATTAAACATAAAAAAATTAAAATTTATTATCAAAAAAAAAATTTAGGCATTTTTGGGAATTTAAATTTTTTAAATTTAAAAGTAAAAACTTCAATAGTAAAGATTTTGTGTGCTGATGATAAATTAAATATAAACAATTTAGAGGATACAATTTTATTTATGAATAAATTTAAATCTTGCAAATTATTAACCTGTTTTGATCAAAACTATAAATTTGTATCAACAAAAGATAGACCAAGTTACACTTTCAAGTACCACAATAGATTTGGAAATAAATATTATATTAAATTTTCACCTAAATCTTCTATGATTGCTTTATTGGTTTTTGGAAATATACCTGGAAACCTCTCCCAAATTACTTACAAAAAAATTCATAATAACAATCCTATTTTTAACCAAAGATATCCATACGCTGGAGATTATAATGCGTGGTCAAGAATGGCAAAAATATATGGTTTTTATCTGATTAAAAAAAATTTAGTTTATATTCGAAATCATCCTAAACGAGCATCCTATTCCTTAAATAAATACATGGATCTTTTTCCTCAATTGTCAAAGATCTATACTTTTTTAATTAAAAATATAAATAAAAAACATCATAAATATTTAATAAAATATATATTGATTGAAAATTTACCATCAAGATTATCTAGATTTGTTAGTTGTTTAATTTCAGGTAAATTTGGTTTAGCCAATAAAGTATTTGCTAATCTGCCATTTAAAATTCCAATTTTACAATTTATTTTTTATTGCATTTCATATAAATTTAAAAAAAAAACGTTAGATAACTATTATGGAAATTATATAATAAACATAATTAAGAATTATAATATGGCTACTAAATGCAAATAGCATCACATATAATAGCTTATGATATTAATAATTCATTAAAAGATGTGATTGAAAATATTTCTAATCATGTAGATAAAATATTTATAGCTTATCCGAAAAGACCGTGGGCATATAAAGTGGATGAAAGAAATAATAGACAAAACCCAACATCTTTAAATTTTATATTGGAATGTTCGAAAGGTCATAATATAGAAATAGTTGAGGGTGACTGGAAATATGAGGAGGAAACAAGAAATGCATGTTTTGATTTAGCAAAATCACAAGGTTTTGATTGGTTTATGATTCAAGATGCTGATGAATTTTATGATGATGAGGGTTGGAATTTAATATTAAAAACTTTAAAAAAATCTAAAAATCAAACATTTTTCAATTCTACTTGGTATAATTTTTGGAAATCTAGCGACTGTGTTTTACTTTGTGAAAATGATGATATTAAATCACAAAATGGTAGCATTGCCTTAAGGTGTAATAACGACATAAGGTTCTCAAATAAACGGCTTCCCAACATTGAAAAATCACAAATAATTGATGCTCGCTGTTATCACTATGGTTATGTAAGAACTGATTTAGAGATAGAAGGAAAAATTAAAACTTGGGGTCACACTAATGAATTTGATAATGAAAAGTGGTATTTAAATAAATGGTTAAATTGGAATAAAAATACATTAAATTTACATCCAGTTAATCCAAAGAGTTGGAAGAGAGCAATTAAATTTCCATATAATCAACCAAACTTTTCAAAAAAATTTAAATATAAAATAGAATTTAAGAAATTGAATTTTATGGATCAAGTTGATAATTTTATTTATGATACCAAATTATTACCTTTATATTTTGCTAGGAACATTAAAAAAAAATTAATTAATAAATAATTAGTGTCTAGTTTAAAAAGAATTATTTCTGGAACTATTTCTGGTCTAGTAAGAAATTTTTCTAATATTATTATACACATTTTATCACTACCAATTTATTTAACATTTTGGAGCATAAAATTATATGGAGTTTGGATTTTATTACTTACAGTTGTTTCAATATTAAAAGTTCCTCTATATTCATATCGAGAATATCTAGGTAATGAATTCTTAAAACTAGGGAAAAAAAATAAAAAAAAAATTTCTAAAATTTTATATGGTTCGACAATTATTATGTTCTTGTATGGAACTATATTAATTTTTTTACTAATTCTTATACTTAATCAAACTGATTTTTTATATTACTTTACAATAGATGAGGCTTTAATTAATGATGTACGAAATGCATTAATCTTACTATTTATTTTAGAGATCGTAGGTTTTGTCGTAAGTTTGTTTAATCATGCTCTTTATCCATTTCATTATTATCCTAAAATTAATTGGATTAGTTTAATAATCACTATAGTCGTTCCTATTTCACAAATTTTGACAGTCGTGTTAGGTTTTGGTTTAATAGAGCTTTCAATTATAACTTTTTTAATAGTCGTCAGTTTAAATATTTTATTTTTTATATATATTTTAACCTTAATAAAAATAGAGAAAATTAATTATATAAAATTTTATTTTTTAAAAAATCTAAATCATTTAAAAAAATCATCATTTTTGATGTTAGGACATTTTATAATTATTTTTAAGAATCAAGGTGTACGTTTAATATTAGTTCCTTTTTTAGGATCTGTACAAATGATTACTTATGTAGCAATGAAAACTGCTAGTAACATAATGAGTCAATTGTTCTCTTCTTTCGCAAATTCATTCTTGGTTGAGTTTATTGATTATATTAATGAAAAAAATGATAGAGCATACATATACTCATATACCATGCTGTATATCATCTTTATTCTAATAATTATTCCCTTTGCTTTCTTTTTTCAAATTGCAGCACCAGTAGTTTTTGAAATTTGGACGAGAGACAAAATTATATTTGATCCAATTCTCTTTGCCTCAATGACTGGATCTTTTTTAATAATGATTTTTTATTATCCTGCATCAATAATTTTACAGGGTAAAAATCTATATAAACAAAGTTTGGTAATTTCAATATTTGTTAGCATCAGCTTTGTATTAATACTTTTGCTAATGCTTGATTATTATTTAATTAGAGGAGCTGGTTATACATTAATAATTATTGAAATATTAACTGGAATATTTTATTTTTATTACTCTTATAAATGGTTAGATAAAAATTTTATTAGGTTTAATTTTAATATTATCATCCTTACATTATTAGATTTATTAATTTCAATAATTTTTATTTTTATTATAAGTTTAAATAAAATAAACACATATTATGTGATTAATTTGTTTGTTATTTTTAAAATATTTTCAGCATTATTTTTTTTCAAATTATTACCAAAAAAAATTAAACATAAAATATTAAAACTAAACATAAATGCTTAAAGTTGATTCAAAAATAAATACGAATTTCATAATAAGTTCAATAATTTTAATACTATTATGGATAATTAGTTTATTTGGAGACTCTATTGAGCTAAGTTATTTTTCTGCAATTTTTGGGTGTATATTTACTTTAAAATATATTTCTAAATTTTTTAATGGGTCTTTAAATCCTTTTAAATTTTTATCTATAGCTTCTGCGACTTTAATTTTAACAACTAACCTAAGTTGGCTTTTGTCAGGATTATTTGTTTATGATAGTTTTGATATTAACATATTCAATTTTATAGATAAAAGTTTAAATATAAATCATCAATTCTATATAGAAGCTATATTATACACTTTAGTTTTTTCACTTATATTATTTTTTTTTAGTTTAAGTAAATTATTAATTGCAGACGAAAAAAGACTTTACATAAATATTTTTAAAGCAGTCTTAATAAAAAATAAAATAATTTATACAATTATAATATTAATTATAATCTTAGAAATTTTATTGATTAATTCAAATTTTATAACAATAAGAAGCTTTAATCAGGAGGATTACCAGACAGGTGTAATAAGGTGGTATATACCCTATTTGGGTTATATATTTCATTTTCATATTGCTATTGCTGCATTATTAATTGTTAAAGTTAATTATGCCAAACATAAAAATTTCAGTTATCTTATAATTATTGTTTCTATATTGTTATTAAGTTTAATTTTTTTTACACGTGGTCGTTTTCAATTTTTATTTACTTATGTAGAGCTACTGTTTTGGTACTGTTTATTTAATAAGAAATTACCTACCATAAAAAATATTTTAATAATTACATTTATCATTTTACCCTTTGCCTATTATATAATACTATTTGGACATTATATTAGACTAACAAATGAATATATTGGAGATTTTAAAAACCAAAGTTTAATTACAACAATCGAAAACGCACAAAAATATATAAATAATTCCGTTTCAGCAAACAATATTCAAGATGATTCTTTTAAAAATTTGTCATCAAGGACTTTACTAAATTATCCCCTAGCAAAATCACTTGAATTAGGAGCAAATCAAAAAAAATACCTTAAAGGAGAATACTTAATTAATAATTTAATATGGTCAATACCAAGGTTTTTATATCCCAAAAAAGTGGATTTTCTTATTGCTGAAGAATTAATTGTAGAAAACTTTGATTTAATTTTTACAGATACATCGGACTCAATCCATCTTTTTTCATATTTAGAGTTTTGGTATTTTGGACTTATCATTTATCCCTTAATTTTATTTTTATATTGGAGGTTTTTATTATTCATCATGAAAATTAATTATTACAATTCACTAACAAGTATTTTTATTCTCAGTCCATCTCTATTAATTTTTTTTACTCTAGCAGAAGGAGGACTATTGGGTTATTTTTCATTAGCTAGAGATATGTTAATATTTTCAATGATATTTGTATTTATTAATAAGATAAACAAAACTAACAATCTTATGGAAAAAAAATAATGAGAATTTACATTATAGGGAATTATCCATTATTAGATACTACAAGTATGTATCTTTACGCAAAACTATTAAAAAAAATTATTAAAAAACATGGGCATCAAGTAGAAATAATTAACCCTGCTTTAGTATTAAATACACATAAATTTACAAATAAGAAATTAATAAAATGGCTTGGATATATTGATAACTATATTTTTTTTGGAATGAAACTTTTTTTTAAAATTAACAAGAGAGATATTGTTCATATTTGTGATCAAGCTAATTCTATTTTATTACCATTTATAAGATCTAAAAACTTAATCATTACTTGTCATGATGTTGTAAATATTAAAAATTTATTAAATAAAAATTTAAACAAACTATCTTTTACAGGAGCAATTTATCAAAGATTAATATTGCATTTTATTAAGAATTTTAAAAAAATTATATGTGTATCGAAAAGTACACAATTAGATTTAATTAAAATTTCAAATATTAATAAACATTATACAAAAGTTATATATAATACATTAAATCACAGATATTACCCAATGAGAAAAAAAAGAAGAAGCAAGATTTTACTTAAATATAAAATTGATTTTAAATTTTTACTACATGTGGGTGGTAACAATTGGTATAAAAATAAAATTACATTAATAAAAATATTTTCAAGATTTAATAAAATTAAAGGCAACAATAATATCAAGCTAATATTAGCAGGTAAAAAAATAACAAATGAAATGCAAGAATTAATTAATAAATTAAACTTAAATAATATGGTTATTAATTTAATAAAACCAAAAAAAGAAACGCTTTGTGCCCTGTATTCTGATTCAATAGCTTTAATTTTTCCTTCTATAACAGAAGGGTTTGGATGGCCCATTATTGAGGCTCAAGCTTGTGGCTGTCCTGTGTTTACATCAAATTTTAAACCAATGACAGAGATTGGAAACAACTCAGTATTTTATTTAAATCCAAATAAAAAAAATCAAAGTGCAATAACTATTCATAAAAATATTAAAAAAAAGAAATCCATAATAAAAAAAGGATTTGTGAATTTAAATAGGTTTAGGTACAGTCTTATATCTAAGCAATATATAGATTATTATAAAAATTTAATCTCAAAAGATTTTTAATTTTCAACATACAAAGTGTCTTCTTGAAAAATTTATTATTGGATTTTTTTCTTTTATTTGTAAAAAAATTAATCAAAAAAATTATAGTGACTAAGATTACTATTTGTGTGAATACACCTTTTAAGTATTGTAAAGACA
>Ga0209710_1003556_pt1 | contig 10463 bp, 10 predicted proteins | sample ArcticOcean_MG_C_5_FD_187436 | JGI IMG/M metagenome (GOLD analysis project Ga0209710, IMG submission 187436) | Marine microbial communities from western Arctic Ocean - ArcticOcean_MG_CB4_138 (SPAdes) (version 2) | ecosystem: Environmental > Aquatic > Marine > Oceanic | place: Arctic Ocean... | reverse complement strand
AGCGGGCAAAAGTGCTGGTTCGATATCAGTAATGGTCCGGTAAACAATTCTACTGGCCAGTCCCACTCTACCTGCCGCGCGCTCAAACAAAACCGGCGTCAGCTTCCCGTCCTCCAATGGCAGGCCTGCGTATATTGCTGCCTCCGTAGTGCCGACTGAGTGGAAGCGACACAGGGTGAGCAAGCACTGCAGTAATGCGTCTTCCGAGTTGGTCATTATTAGCGTTCCAATCCCCGTTGAGTTTCCCCAGCATATCGACTCATGGGCCTCTAAGCTACTGAATAATATATACAAATTATTTTATTGTATGCAACAAGAGGATACCATGGAAAAATCGGCCCTCTGGAACAACTCTTTCTATGGCATTGGATCCACAGCCCATTAAGTCAAACTATCACAATGACCACGGAGAACCGCTAGCTGCTCCCCCTGCACCGGCGGGAAACACTCAGATTGTACGTCAGCGGGCACTGCATGGCACAGACAAGTGTACCGTCTTGAAGAATAGACGGACTCGCCGTTTGTACCAACTTGTCAGACACCCAGCCACTCCAATACACTTCACAACCTTCGTAGAAGACAGTATGAGATAACAAAGCATGTCCAAAGTTGTAATGATTAGTTCAGATTGTCACGCTGGCGCACTACCAGACGGCTACAAGCCCTATATGCCAAAAGAATTTCACGCCGCTGCAGATACTTGGTGGCTTCAGTATGCGCGCGAAATGATGAAGCGTATGGGTACATTTTTTGATCAAGAAGCCGCTGAAGAATTTAATAGTCGCTCCGGAAACCAGGGTGCCGGACGGATGGACCCAGAAGCGGCATCCACTGCGGCACGCGCCAGTGATACTGAGCTGTGGGATTTTTTGTGTGACCCAGACAGCATGATCGCGCCACGACGCGGCGAATACGAGCCCGACGTCCGTTTGCGCGAATTGGAAGATGACGGCATCGCCGGAGAAGTGATTTTCCCGCAAATGGCGCCGTTTGGTGCAGGTCTCATGCAATACCGACACGAGGTCACGCAGCAAGAAAGCCTTGTGGGCAACCGCGCCTACAATCATTGGTTAGCAGATTTGTGCAGCGTCAATCCAGGTCGCCATGCCGGTGTGGCCATTATCAATGTCGATGACATCAGCGTATCGGTGCAAGAAGTCCGTGACGCACACAAAATGGGTCTGTTCGGAGGGGTGCTCTTGCCCACCAGCACCGGCCCACACCCGTTTTACCATGACTACAAGCGCTATGCCCCACTGTGGAGTGTCTGCGAAGAACTGAATATGCCGATTCACACCCATTCTGGCTGGTCACCGGATTACGGTGATGTTCCCAGTGCCACTATGATGTTTATCAGCGAAGTGGACATGTACGCCCACCGTCCCTTCACCGCGTTGCTCTGGTCCGGCGTATTTGAAAAGCACCCGAAATTGAAAATGGTCTTTACGGAAACCGGTTGCGGCTGGATTCTCGAGACCCTGCGGGTCCTGAAATTTAAAATCGACAACCCAATCTTCGCCCACTTCATGAAGGACCTATCCCTCACTCCAGAAGAGTACTTTCAACGCAACTGTTACATAGGCGCCTCATTCTTGGCACCACATGAAATTGGCAGTCGCCACAACATCGGTGTCGACAAGCTGATGTGGGGATCAGACTATCCCCACATGGAAGGCACATGGCCTAACACCGAGCACAAACTGCGTGAAACGTTTCACGATGTCGAGGAAGGTGAGGTTCGCAATATGCTCGGCGAAAATGCCATTGACGTGTTTGGTTTTGACCGCACATTAATGGAAAAGACAGCAGCTCGCATAGGACGGCAGATCAGTGCGATCAAACAACCAGTGGACTGACGATAAAACACAACCGCAGCAGAAAGAGGTGTTAAGAAAAGTATGGATATCGATTTTGACGGGAAGGTTTACCTCGTCACAGGCGGCGCTTCGGGTATCGGCGCAGCTGTGGTGCACTATCTCGCGCGGCATCATGGCTGCGCAGTCATTGCCGATATCAATGACGAGGCTGGTAACGCGCTGGTCGCGCAATATCCACAGCAACTGCGCTACCTAAACACCGATGTCACGCAATTAGCGCAGCTGGAAGCGGCCTGCGAACTGGCAGAGACAACATTTGGAGGACTCGACGGTGCCGTCAACAGCGCTGGCATTGGCAGTCTGGGCACTGTTGCGGACATGCCCGTGGACGAATGGCATAGGGTCATCAACGTCGATCTGCATGGGGTATTCTATGCCTGTCGAGCTTGTATTCCGCTGTTACGCAAGCGCGGTGGCGGCAATATCGTTAACATCGCATCACTCAGTGGCGTGCGCGCTGATTATGGCTTTGCCGCTTACAATGCCGCCAAGGCTGGCGTAATCAACCTCTCACGAACAATTGCTCTGGATCACGCCCACGAGCATATTCGCGCTACCGCCGTATGCCCTGGGTATATCGCAACACCACTGACAGCTGCCGCAGGCTCAGTTGATGCCATCCACAATGACTGGTTACAGCGTATCCCCTTGCAACGTGAAGGAACTGCCGAAGAGGTTGCTCAACTGATAGTGTTCCTGCTGTCCCCAGCCTCCAGCTATATCACGGGTACCGAAATCGTGATCGACGGAGGCCTAGGCAGCAGCAACAATCAACCGAATATTCCTGGTATTTTTGCTGCTATGTAAGGCCCCTACTCATAGGGAATACTGCCCTACCACGTGTATGCCAGCTCAACACCATAGCTTCTGGGAGCGCTCCAATCCACTGCCCGGGATTCGGTTGAACCGATTAGGGGGTTCCCGCCTTCCGCGGACTGGTTGTCTGTCAGATTATTGCCATACGCCGTCACACGGAACTTTTCACCCGGAGAAAGCCAAGTAAGTCGGGCGTTTAACGCGTAGAAATCATACTCCATACCCTTCCCGTTCTCCCATTTGCAACTTGCCCAGTCGAAACAGTTGTTAATGTCTTTTTTGTAGGTGGCATCCAGACGTGGCGTAAACGAACCGGAATCCGTCTCCCAAAAATACTGAACAGCGACATAATAAGTCTGCTTCGGCAATCGAGGAAGATCTTCATCACTGCGATCAACGTTACACCCATCTACCGTTGTACCAGGTCCAATCGTAGCAAGCGTGCAATCGGCCGCAGGAAGCTCTCCGGGAACCGCTACTGTGGTGTCCTCAAATTTTTCTATATCGCCATGATTAAGCGCTACATTAAAAGTGACATCAAGATTTGTCATCGGCAGCCATAAAGCCTCAATTTCAAGACCCGAGATACTGGATTTAGCTGCATTAGTCGTCACTGACGAGATCGTTCCCGTTTCCGGGTTTACACCGATACCGGTCAACTGACGGTTATCATACTGCGTATGAAATAATGCGGTATTGATTCGCAACGTACTGTCAAAGACATCGGCTTTTAGCCCGATCTCATAGTTGGTTGCTTCCTCAGGTTTGTATTCAGGAATCTCGCCAGTCTCAAAATCCAGACTCTCGGAGAGCCCGCCTGAAAGAAACCCGGTGGATATAGTAAAGTAGGCGGTTCCATTCTCCAGTATGTCGCCGGGTTGAAATAGGTATTGTATGCTGCCCATAGGGTTCCAGTCGTCGTTATCAATCTTCTTGTTCTGATCATCACCCAGCACATAGCTGTGATCAGCATTAAAGCTGCTGGGGCCATCGGGAAAATCGTAGAGTGGTCCGTACACGTTGACGGCCGTTGCCCCCGAGGAAAGATCAGAGGTGTCAGGATCATACGTGGTTCTGCGCAGCAGACGCTCCTCCCATGTATATCGCAGCCCCATACTCAATCTCCAGGTCTCCGTTATATTCCAATCACCTTGGCTGAATATCGCGTAAGACTTATTGTCAGTGCGTAATTCAGTACCCTGTGCCAGATAAGACGCAACCGAGGGACTCCCCAGCGCCCCAAAGAATGGGCCACCGACACCTGCTGCATTGCCCTGATCGGTCTTTTCCCTAGAGGCAAACAGCCCAACGATATAGTCAATCTTTTGATCAAACGCAGATCCGCTTAACTGCAGCTCCTCGCTGTACCAATCGGTATTCCGATTATCTGTTATGGAGCGACCAAAGTTAGTGCGCGTTTGGAAGGGAATCCCTACGCCAAAAATATCGTTCGCTTCGCCGGCATTTGTATTACGCCACGCAGTAATATTCTTAACACTAATATTATCGTTGACTTCCCAGTCAGCAGTAATAGCAACCGACTTCGTTGTTGCTTCATATTTTGGCGGCAGCTCATCAGACCATGGGGTTAAAGCCTGATCCTTATCCAGCACATTAGAATCCTGACAATGCTCCAGAAATGATTTTCCGGTCGATGGGATTATAATAGTGTCATCCTGCAAGCCGCTGAGCCAACCCGATCCCGGCACTCCCAGCGCCGGCTGACATTGAAATCCCTTGGTGGTCTGATCCACCTTGCCATAGACACCGTTAAGATCAACTAATAGGCTGTCTGAGGCAATAAAACGCAGCTGCATTTGCCCACCCCAGCGGTCTACGTTGCCAAGATTTTCATCTGTAACGGCATCGTCAATATAACCGTCGCGTTTGGTACGATAAAGAGACGCCCGCGAATACAGCATATTGTCTACAAGCGGAACATTGACCGTTATTTGTCCGTTCTGACGATCATAATTGCCAACATCCACCTCCACATTGCCTTCGAAGAGTTCTGTAGGTTTATTCGTCGCGTAAATAATGGCGCCACCAGTAGCATTTTTTCCAAATAGCGTACCCTGAGGGCCCCTTACGACCTGTACACTGCGTATATCGACACTATCGATAATGGCTCCATCTGCGCGGGATGCATACACACCGTCAAGGTAAAGAGCAACACCACTATCGAAATTTGCGCCGTTATTGCGGGCTCCTACACCGCGAATATTTGGCGCTGCGCTGCCGCCGGAACCGCCTGTCGTAAAGGTTAGATTAGGAACCACTTCAGCCAGTTTCAGAACATCACGCATACCCGACTGCGCAAGATCCGCGCCACTGAGAAAAGACACTGCAACAGGCGTTTCCTGCAAACTTTCTGCACGCTTCCGGGCGGTAACAATAACCTCTTCCAGCACCTGCAATGCCCACACATTGGCCGGCAAAACCGGTATACAAATCGCTGCCGAGAGCAGCGTCGCTATAAAATAATTAGGGCGATTATTCTTATTTCTTATCTGCATGTTGAGTTATCCTCGCTTTTTAAACTTTTGCGTACGTAGAGCATGTCAATACATGCGCGATAAGACGTACGACATTTTAGCTATCGCCTAAAACTGCAGACATCGCCCAAAAAAAAGTGCGCATGCGGAGACCTAGCCTGCAAAAGAACGTTTATTATCTTGCCGGGTCCCTAGCCATCAGCGTCGATGCCTTGATACTAAACACCATCTCATCGTTTTGATTGATGAGTTGTGTATTGTAGGTGGCAATACCGCGATCAGGTTTACTCTTAGAAAGCCTCGCCGTCTCGACAATAGACAAAGACCGAAGCGTATCACCGGCATAAACCGGCTTATGCATGCGCATCTCATCAAAGCCCAGCCCAGCAATTACCTGCTGCACCACACCACTCTGCCAGCGCTGACTGGTAATACAAAAAATGGAAAATATGTGGGCTGAACAGGCGGTGAGACCGCCAAAAATGGATGTACTGGCGAATACTTCATCGATGTGCCAAGGCTGCGGATCCCAGGTTTGTGCGAACTCGATTATCGCCTGCGCCGTGACGGTATAACTAGCCGCCGCGTGTTCCGCACCGACCACGAGATCGTCAAAATAAAAAGGTTTTCCCTGCAGCTCTAACGACATTTACAGCCTCACACGGTTAATCACTGACAGTAACCTTCGGACACTGACTCGCTTGCAAATGACCGACCTTCACCATCCATGTAATAGCGTCAGAGAATGTCTCTTTTGTACTGCGCAAGCCAAGCTCACGCCGAGCAAGTTCATCGGTATTGTTGATATTGGGCCACAGCGTGGCGTAACGCATGGTTTCCGCTGAAATAGGCGAATCAATCGTCTTAAAGCGTCTGAGAAAATCCGTCACTCGACCGACCAAACGAAGTTTCCAGCCCTTGGCAGGAATACGCTTGAGCTGGCAACCCGACACTCCTTCGATGATATCAGCCAGCTCGGTCCAGGTGCAGTAAACACCCGGCATCAGGAACCGCCCAGAGCCGCCGTCTTGAACCAAAGAACACACAAAGGCGGCAAGATCACGCACATCAATGTACTGCATACCACCGTCACCGAAGATCCGGAAGCCATTCTCAATCCGATGCTTTAGCGCTTTGAATGAATCTGAAAACCCGGGATCATCTGGACCAATAACGCCACCGGGATAGACAATTGAGATGGGAGCACCCTGCGCCTGCAACTCGCGCAAATAGATTTCAGCCTCGACCTTACTCTGTCCATAAGGTAAGTCTGATTTCGTCGGAGGCGTATCTGGAGTGACCTTGGAAGCATCTGGATTAAAGATCGCAGTGATACTAGAAATACACACAATTCGTTCGACACCAAGCGCTAGCGCACTGCCCACGACATGCCTCACGCCGTCGACGTTGACTCGAAACAATTGCTCGATCGAACCTGTCTGCATCGGTGTACCCGCCGCCGCATGCACGACCGCATGACACTCCACTAGTGCCCTTTTTACTGACGCAACATCGGTGACGTCACCGACTACCATCTCAGGAATTCTCTCTCCCAACTCCCGATAGTAAGCTTCAGCTTTTTTGCTGTCCCGCACCAGTAATCGTACCGCATGGCCCGCAGCCATAAGCTGCCTGCAAATATGCGAACCTACGAAGCCGGTTCCACCGGTTATCAGTATCTTAGTCACGATGGCGGTTAATCTTCTAACACGGTAATGACATTATTAGGGCAGTATTTAGCCGCTTTCATCACTTTTTCGTGCAGCTCCCGCGGCGGATTTTCCAGCAAGACCCTAACCTGAGGGTAACCATCATCCTGATCAATCACAGCAAACACCTCAGGCGCCTCACCTAGACAAACGCTGTGCCCCTGGCACAGGGCTAAATCGATTTTTATCTTCATCGACAAACTCTCCCTCCGTTACTTGCGCTTCGTATAACGTAATCGACAAGGACCTGTTGGCTTTAACACAATCGCAGAGAGGTCGTCTTGGTACGTCACATCGGGATCAACCAATTCGAATTCATAGCGCGGCAACAATGCGGCGAAAATTGCCTTCATCTGCATCATGGCGAATGCGTTGCCCGCACACTTATGTGGGCCGCCCCCGAAGGGAATATAGGCAAACAACGTATCAGGCTTAGGACGATACGGATCAAATTTCTCAGGATCTGGGAAATAATCCGTGTTGCGATGTGAGCCGTAGATCGATATCGCCACCGTCTTGCCTGCTTCAATCAATGTTCCGTTATAATCGATATCCTCGATTACCCTGCGCATCAGCAGGACCAGCGGCGGGTGAAGACGCAGGACTTCTTCAATAAAAGCCTCCAGTTTCGGAATTTCACGCAGAGATTCGAGTGTAATCTCACTGTCGCTTTTGAAGAGTGCTTGCAGCTCCTCGAACACCTCTGCCGAGTACGCCTTCTGACGAGCCAACTCTGTCAGCGTCCAAGTCGCCGTGCCGGAACTGGTGTGGTGCCCAGCAAACATAGTCGCGATCACCAACCCTGTGATCTCATTCTCCGTTAATTGACTGCCGTCAGTGTAGGTGCCAGCCATGAAAGTTTCCAGCGCATCGCCGTACTCAATATGACTGCTAGCCCGACGCTCAGCGATGATCCCGCCAATTAACGCCTGTAGTCGTATCAAAGCCTTATCGCGGGCCTCAAAAACGGGCTGCTGCATGTAAGGATCGACGAATGCAATGGCCTGCAGCCCTTTTTCTAAGGCGTGATAAAGCTCTCTAAACTCCTCTGTCATCCTGTCACGAAAATCTTTTCCCAGCAGACAGTGCGTCGCGGTATGCAGCGTCAAGCGTAAAAACTCATCCAAAAAGTCTAATTCGCCTTCATCGCCCCAGCTGGCCACCCAGTCTTCCACCTCCTGAGAGATGACAGTCGAATAGTTTTTCATGTTTTGGTAACGCAGGGCGTCTACCTGAATTTTTAGTTGAGCTTTCATCTTGTCAGGCGGCGCGTCGAAAATAACACCCTTGCCAAAAACGGGAACGGTTGCCTGGTAGGCTGCTGCGCGGCTGAGCTTAAGGTCTAAAGTTTTAAGAAATGCTTCTTGGGCCTCAGGGCCACTCATTAGCACGGTCTGCTGACCACCCATATTGAACTCTGCCAGCTCCCCGCACTCGGCATTGCAACGCATCATAAAGCGCGCAAAATTGACACCGAACTCTTCCATGTGACCACTGCCCGGCTTTTCACCGCTTACCTTGGGCGGTAATTTCAAGGATGCGACAACGCTCGGACTCATGTCGACTCTGCCTCTGACACCTGCTGGCTCGACATCACCGGCATCTCCTTCAGAATACCCGTTTCCACGCATTCCTTAATCAGGTTGGTGATGTTGGTGTAGTCATATAGGTCCAGCTGCTCGCACCACTGGTAATTCCCACCATACTGAAAATAGGAGGCGCCTATGACTTTCATCGGAGTACCATCTTCACGTACTGGCGCACCCGGCGGAGTCTGCCACCATATCGCCATAGCGCTGCCACGAGTTTCATCGATCACAATCCGCTCATACGGGTAAGTCCAGCCCTTATAGGGGTCCATCGCTGCACCGACACAGGTCTCGCGGATGGTTTCGCGTCCCCTGAATTCATACTTGCCATTGGGCGTGTCCCAACCATAGAGACAATCCTCAGAAAAGAAGTCTGCCAAATGGCGCCAGTTGCCCTCCTGCTCCGCCTTATCGTTCACCGCCAGCCAGCGGCGCATCATCTCTTCCATTTCTTCACGCTTATATGCGGACATTTAAAAACCCCTCTAAATTCAACCCCGAAACTGGGGAAAGACACTATCAAAGTCACCATAGCCAAGTTATTATATAGTTGCAACTATAAATAAGAAGGCAGACCACATGAAGTTCTGGCAGTCACTGGCCTTCGTGGAAATGGACCAAATGGTCGAACTGGCGACCTTTTGCGAAGAACTTGGGTTTCACGGTGTTTCCTATGGCGACCACCTGATAACGACCAAAGACCAAGTCGACGAATACCTCTATCAGGATAGCGGTAACATTCTGTGGAACCCTGACACGCACTGGCCAGACCCCTGGGTTCTTACCGCGGCACTCGCTCAAGCGACGACGCGCTTACACTTTTTGTCCACTATTTACATACTGCCATTGCGGGAACCACTGAGTGCGGCAAAGGCGCTGTCCACTGCAGTATTTATGTCCCAAGAAAGAGTCACACTGGGGGCCGGTGTGGGATGGCAAAAGGCAGAATTTGAAATGGCTGGACAGGACTTCCATACGCGCGGAAAACGCGCAGATGAGATGTTGGAAATTATTCCTCAGCTGCTGTCAGGCGAGATGACTGAGTACCACGGCACCTACTACGATATTCCTCCGGTTAAAATGTCGCCGGGAATCAGAAAACCATTACCCATCATGATCGGGGGCTACGCACCCGCCGCGATGCGCAGAGCCTGTCGTTTTGATGGCTGGATGGCGACCTCACACGAGGAAGCTGAGATCTACCCACTTCTCGACACGCTCAACAACATCCGTACGGAACAAGCCGCTGCTGACAAGCCTTTCGATATCTGGACAGGTGTTAAAAATCCAGGTGACGGTACCCATGAGCGACTCGCAGCAGCAGGCGTGACTATGGTCAATGGCTGCAACTTTCTAAATAAGGATGGACGCACCGTTCTGTCGAGCATTGATGACAAGAAAAAAAGGATTGAAGCATTTGCGCGGCAGTTTGTGCAGGTTTAAAGCCAGGGTACTTTCGCTAACACTGATATTCTAGTTTTTAAGACCGCTATCACATGCTTAGTTTTGTGAGGTCTTGCCACCTGCAGAATAGGTAGCGACCGCCATGGCTACTGAACCTATCAGTGCTGCCATCGCCGCATAAAATAACGCCATTCTTTTCATAGCAAGCCTCTTCCAGTTTTGGCCACAGGTATTTTCCTCCAGATCCCAGCCGACTAAGTTACATACAGTGATATCGCATGGATTCGCACTTACAGCTGTAGCAATTGAATGTGATCCTGCAGTTTGGTTTGATACAACACCGTACCTTTGGCGATTTGAACCGACAACATTTCCTCTGAAGAAACGTCGGTCCCGTCGATAATAATCTCCCACGCTAAGGAGCTCTTCTCACTCGCAACGACCTGTGCTCGACTGTCTACTCCTTTTACAATACCTTCCAAGCCACCGATCATCCCTCGTGCTAACAAGGCGTGCCAGCCGTAGGGCAGATCCTCGGCAGACGCCGGGCAGTCCAGCAGCTCGAACAGGGCT
>Ga0209710_1003552_pt1 | contig 10468 bp, 9 predicted proteins | sample ArcticOcean_MG_C_5_FD_187436 | JGI IMG/M metagenome (GOLD analysis project Ga0209710, IMG submission 187436) | Marine microbial communities from western Arctic Ocean - ArcticOcean_MG_CB4_138 (SPAdes) (version 2) | ecosystem: Environmental > Aquatic > Marine > Oceanic | place: Arctic Ocean: Canada... | reverse complement strand
GATTGTTGCAACCACGCCATCGTTGCAGCAGCTTCGTAAAGAGGGTGAGGCAGGGCGACGAAAAATTGCGCAGTACACGCGATACGGTACGCTGCTGCTAGCCACGATTCAGGGCTTCGCAATGAGCAATGGCTTAGCGTCTCAGGGGCTAGCGTACGCACCGGGATTCGCTTTTCACTTCGTGGCGATCACCACGCTTGTAACCGGCGCTATGTTTATGATGTGGCTAGGCGAACAGGTCACAGAACGCGGGATTGGCAACGGGATCTCCATACTGATCTTTACGGGAATTGTTTCGGGTTTTCCCAGTGCTATTGGTCAATCTTTTGAGCAAGCACGGCAGGGAGAGATCTCTATCATTGCGCTGTTAGGGATCGCTGCGCTGGCGATGATGATTGTGGCCGGGGTGGTTTTTGTCGAGCGAGGTCAACGACGTATCACGGTAAACTACGCTAGAAGACAGCAGGGCCGCCAGCAGTTCGCAGCTCAGAGTAGCCATCTACCACTAAAAGTAAATATGGCAGGCGTTATCCCGGCGATTTTTGCCAGCAGTTTGTTGCTGTTCCCAGCGTCGATCGGTCAATGGTTTGGTCAGTCCCCCGGTATGGAGTGGCTTCAGGATATGAGCCTCCTGATCGCGCCCGGTCAGCCTCTGAATATTATCCTGTTCTCTTTGGGGATTATCTTTTTCTGCTTCTGGTATACGGCGATCATGTTTAATCCAAAGGAAGTAGCCGACAACTTAAAGAAATCTGGCGCGTTCATCCCGGGGTTTAGACCTGGTGATCAAACCGCCAGGCATATAGATACAATATTGACGCGTCTCACGCTTGTTGGGGCGTTTTATATGACTGCAGTCTGTCTGTTACCACAGGCATTGATTTTGCAGTTCAACATCACTTTTCAGTTGGGCGGTACAGCCTTGTTGATTGTGGTGGTAGTGGCAATGGATTTCATGTCACAGGTGCAAACGCACCTGATGTCAAATCAGTATGAATCGCTGATGAAGAAATCAAATTTGCAAAATTTTGGCAGACGCTAGCTTTTAGCAGGGGCCTAGGAAACAAACATGAAAGTCAGAGCTTCAGTAAAAAGAATGTGCAGGAACTGTCGCGTTATCCGACGTAAGGGTGTAGTGCGAGTAATTTGTGCGGAACCACGTCATAAGCAGCGACAAGGATAAAGGAGAGCAAGCCGAATGGCTCGATTAGCCGGGATCAACGTCCCCGACAACAAACACGCAGTAATTTCCCTGACCTATATTTTTGGGATTGGACGCACCACAGCGAAGCAGCTTTGCGACGCCACCGGTGTAAGCCCGACGGTAAAGGTTCAGGATTTAACAGAGGACGAGTTGGACAAACTTCGGACCGAGATAGCCAAGCTGCCAGTAGAGGGTGACCTGCGTAGAGCAGTTCAGCTGAATATTAAGCGCTTATTGGATCTTGGGTGCTATCGAGGTATTCGGCATCGTCGGGGCTTGCCTCTACGAGGTCAGCGTACCAAGACAAATGCACGAACCAGAAAAGGGCCTAAGCGTCCTATTCGCAAATAAAGCGATAAATCGGGAAATAGAATATGTCTGAAGTAGAAACAACTACGCCAGAGGCAACCGCAGCTGCTGCACCGGCGACGCCAACGCGTCGAAAAGGCAAGCGTCAGGTAGTTGACGGTTTAGCGCACATCCATGCGTCCTTTAACAACACGATCATCATGATCACTGATCGACAAGGCGGCGCGCTTTCTTGGGCGACGGCTGGTGGTTCAGGTTTCCGTGGTGCTCGGAAAAGTACGCCCTTTGCCGCGCAGGTTGCAGCGGAGAGAGCGGGCACTGCAGCGCTGGAATATGGGTTGCAGAACCTGGAAGTATTTGTCAAAGGACCTGGTCCTGGTCGTGAAGCAGCCGTTAGGGCACTGAGTGGCGCGGGTTTCAGAATCACTAACATCACTGATGTTACCCCGATTCCGCATAATGGCTGCAGACCCCCCAAGAAGCGTAGGGTTTAACCGAGGAGAGTAACAATGGCCCGATATCTCGGACCCAAATTAAAGTTATCAAGAAGAGAAGGAACCGATCTTTTCCTTAAAAGTGGTGTTCGTCCTCTCGAATCCAAATGTCGTGCGGACAGCGTTCCTGGCCAACATGGTCAGCGTCGAACAAGACTTTCCGACTACGCTGTCCAGTTGCGTGAGAAGCAAAAGGTTCGTCGTATCTACGGTGTGCTTGAAAAGCAGTTCCGCAACTATTACAAGAAGGCCGATCGTCAGAAAGGGGCAACAGGGATGAACCTGTTAAGAATCCTGGAACGTAGGCTTGACAATGTCGTGTATCGAATGGGTTTTGGTTCTACCCGTGCGGAGTCACGCCAGCTTGTATCGCACAAGTCCATCGTGGTTAATGGGGCCGTTGTTAACATCCCGTCCTTCCAGGTAGAGGCAGGTGACGTCGTGGCGATTCGTGAAAAGTCACGTAATCAACTTCGAATTCAGGGAGCGTTAACACTGTCTGCTAACCGTAGCCCGGTACCCTGGGTAGAAGTTAATCCAGAGAAAAAGGAAGGCGTGTTTAAGGCCGCCCCGGAACGCGATGAGTTGCCCCAGGAAATTAACGAAAACCTTATCGTTGAGCTTTACTCTAAGTAAAACCGACACGTTTTGAACAGTTATTCATCTTACAGGTGAGAATATGCCACATTCTTCATTAGAGTTTTTGACACCGAAGCACATACATGTCGAACAGAAATCGTTGACCCGCGCTAGTGTTGTACTTGAGCCGCTAGAACGTGGGTTCGGTCATACACTGGGAAATGCACTGCGTCGCATTTTGCTATCTTCCATGCCCGGTTGTGCGATTGTGGAAGCGGAAATCGACGGCGTGCTACACGAATACAGCACGTTGGAAGGGGTCCAAGAGGATGTCATCGAAATCCTGCTCAACCTTAAAGGTGTCGCAGTTAAATTAAACTCTAACGATGAAGCTGAAATCACGTTAGATCGAAAGGGTCCGGGCGTTGTTACAGCCGGGGATTTTGAGCTTGGACATGACATCGAGATTGCCAACCCAGATCACGTTGTGGCCAACCTCAATGAAAACGGGCACCTGAAGCTACGCGCTCAGGTCGGAAGAGGACGTGGTTACGAGCCTGCTGACATTCGGATAGCGGACGAAGAAGAGAGCAGGGTGATTGGTTCCCTGCTGTTGGATGCTTCGTACAGTCCAGTGCAAAGAGTATCTTATAAGGTTGATAGCGCTCGGGTTGAGCAGCGAACGGATTTGGACAAGTTGATCATTGATCTTGAGACCAACGGTACGATCGATCCGGAAGAAGCAATCCGAAGGGCCGCAACAATATTGCAGCAGCAGGTCGCGGTATTTGTGGACCTTGAGAGAGAAAACGAACCGGAAGCCGTGATAGAGGAAGACGAGATCGACCCAATCCTCCTTCGGCCGGTTGATGATCTGGAACTCACAGTTCGTTCAGCCAACTGCCTGAAGGCAGAGAACATTTATTACATTGGTGATCTTATCCGCAGAACGGAAGTTGAACTGCTCAAGACACCAAACCTTGGAAAGAAATCCCTGACAGAGATCAAGGATGTATTGGCTTCTCGTGGTTTGTCGCTTGGTATGCGCCTAGAGCACTGGCCGCCAACAAGTCTTCGGGGTGATGATCGAGTACTGGGTTAAATAGAGACCAAATGGGGCGATCGCAGATCGTGACCCTGGATTTAAGATCCAGTTTTAGTAGATTTTAGGGATACAAAAATGCGCCATAGAAAAAGTGGTAGACAGTTAAATAGAAACAGCTCTCATCGGAAAGCGATGTTTCGCAATATGGCTTGCTCGTTGATTGAGCACGAGGTGATTAGAACCACAGTGCCCAAGGCGAAAGAGCTCAGGCGAGTGGCAGAGCCGCTGATTACCTTAGCTAAAAGTGATTCGGTAGCGAACAGACGTCTAGCGTTCTCTCGGATGAGAAGTAAGTCAGCAGTAGGCAAGCTGTTTGCTGAAATCGGTCCTCGTTACGGTGAGCGTCCAGGTGGTTATACCAGGATCCTAAAGTGTGGCTTTAGGGCAGGTGACGCGGCGCCTATGGCGTTTGTCGAACTTGTTGATCGTCCGCTTCCGGAGAACGATGATGATCTAGACGATGATGTCGAAGCGAGTAGCGAAGACTAAGGCCGTTTACTGATATTGAGCGCCGGTCGTGTGTTATCGGCCTAGGGTTATACAACAAAGCCGGGCTATGCCCGGCTTTGTTGTATAAAGAACCAAAGACTTCATAAGGAATTATCACAGTGGTTAGTTCATTTAATCCTACACCCCGTACCTTAATGGGACCTGGGCCCTCGGATGTAAATCCAAGGATTCTAAGCGCGCTGGCAAGACCTACTATTGGCCACCTTGATCCGGAATTTATCCGTTTGATGGATGAGGTCAAGTCGCTGTTGCAGTTTGCCTTTCAGACAGAGAATGAGTTGACCATTCCCGTCTCAGCGCCCGGCTCAGCAGGAATGGAAACCTGCTTTGTAAACCTCATGTCGCCGGGTGACAAAGTGATCGTGTGCGTTAATGGCGTGTTCGGTAACCGGATGGCGGATAACGTTAAGCGTTTAGGTGGTGAAGCAGTTTTGGTAGAGGATCAATGGGGCACGCCCGTCTCCGCGGAAAAATTAAGATCAACCCTCGAACAACACGCAGATGCTGTAATTGTCGCGTTTGTGCACGCAGAAACGTCAACGGGAGTGAGGTCTGATGCTAAAGCGCTATGTGCTATCGCCCAGGAGTTTGATTGTCTGTCTATTGTTGACTGTGTCACCTCGCTAGGGGGCATTGAAGTAAAACTTGACGAATGGGGAGCCGATGCAGCCTATAGCGGTACCCAGAAGTGTCTGTCTTGTGTACCCGGTCTGTCTCCGATCAGTTTAAGTAAAGCTGCAGTCGCAAGAGTGCAGTCGCGTAAGACGCCTGTTAGCTCCTGGTTCCTGGATCTTAATCTAGTCATGGGGTATTGGGGGCAAGGACAGACTCGCGCCTATCATCATACCGCGCCAGTTAACGCGCTCTATGGTCTGCATGAGTCTCTGGTGATTTTGGAGGAAGAAGGTCTCGAGTCTTCGTGGAAACGTCATCAGCATAATCACCTCGCGCTAAGGGCGGGAGTCGAAGCGCTGGGTCTTAAGTTTATTGTCGCGGAGGACTTCAGGCTGCCGCAATTAAATACCGTGACTATCCCGGACGGGGTAGATGAAGGCGCTGTCCGTAAGCAACTGTTGAGTCTATACAACCTTGAGATAGGTGCTGGTCTGGGCGTGCTCGCCGGAAAAGTATGGCGCATTGGCCTGATGGGCTACGCGAGTAATCCAAGAAATGTACTTTTCTGTGTTAACGCGCTTGAAAGTGTCTTGTCCGGTAATAACGCGCAGATCAACAGGGGCGTGGCAACGGAAGCTGTTCAGAAGGCTTATAGTCAGGGTGGCGTCTAATTAACACGTTCCCCGATTAATTCAGGGAATGCTTCAGGAACTGCCCGGTAAACGAATGTTCCATCTGGGCAACTTCCTCGGGTGTCCCCGTTGCAATGATTTCACCGCCGCCCGAACCGCCCTCGGGTCCAAGGTCAACCACCCAGTCAGCTGTTTTGATAACGTCCAGGTTGTGCTCGATCACCACGATCGTGTTTCCATGATCCCTGAGTCGGTGAATGACCTCGAGTAACTGCTCAATATCATGAAAGTGTAATCCTGTTGTTGGCTCATCAAGGATATACAAGGTTTTACCGGTGTCTCTTTTCGACAGTTCGCGTGCAAGCTTCACCCGTTGAGCTTCACCACCGGAAAGCGTCGTCGCACTCTGCCCAAGTTTGATGTAGCCAAGCCCGACGTCTAAAAGTGTCCGAAGGCGCCTTTCGATCATCGGTACCGCGCCCAGGAAGGCGTGCGCGTCCTCTACTGTTAGCTCCAGCACTTCGTGAATGTTCTTTCCCTTGTAAAGGACCTCCAAGGTCTCGCGGTTATATCGTTTAGCCTTACATTCATCGCAGGTGACATAGACATCTGGTAGGAAATGCATTTCAACTTTTATCAGTCCATCACCTTGGCACGCCTCGCATCTGCCTCCTTTTACGTTGAAACTGAACCTGCCAGGCTTATAACCTCTTGACCGAGCTTCTTGCGTCGCGGCAAAGAGTTCCCTGATCGGCGTAAATATCTGTGTGTAAGTTGCTGGATTTGATCGGGGAGTACGGCCAATAGGGCTCTGGTCGATATCTACCACCTTGTCTAGTTGATTCATTCCTACTATTTCTAAATAGGGAGCAACCTGAGGGTTCGTCGCGCCGTTGAGTTCTCTTGCTGCGATTGGGTACAAAGTCTGGTTAATCAGTGTGGACTTTCCCGAACCCGAAACCCCTGTGACGCAAGTCATCAGGCCTATCGGAATATTCAGGTCAACATCCTTCAGGTTGTTACCCGACGCCGAACGAAGCGTTAGTACCGCTTGCGGGTTATAAATGTGACGTTCTTTGGGCACCTCTATTTTTCGCTTACCACTAAGAAACTGTCCGGTAATCGATCTTTCCTCCTTCAGGATATCGTCTAGTGTGCCGCTGGCAACGACTTCGCCACCATGAACTCCGGCCCCGGGACCGATGTCGATAACAAAATCGGCCTGACGGATGGCTTCTTCATCATGTTCAACAATAATGACAGAATTACCCATATCTCGCAGTCGCGTCAGCGTACCGAGAAGTCTTTGATTGTCTCGTTGGTGCAGCCCTATAGAAGGCTCATCAAGGATGTACATGACGCCCACGAGTCCCGCACCGATCTGGCTTGCAAGCCGGATTCTTTGTGCTTCGCCACCTGAAAGCGTATCTGCGCTACGCGACAATGTCAGGTAGTCGAGACCAACATCAATCAGGAACCCGAGCCTTGCTTGAACTTCCTTCAGAATCTTTTCTGCAATCTGTGCTCGCTGGCCTGTTAGCGCCAGATGAGATAGGTAATCAAAAGCGTCACTAACTGATTGAGACGTAATATCGGTGAGCGACTTCTTGTTGATCGTTACAGAGCGGGCATCTGCATTCAACCGCGCGCCCTGGCATTCTGGGCAGCTTTGGGTACCAAGAAACTTGGCAAGGCTCTCCTTGACCATCTGTGAATCAGTTTCACGATAGCGGCGCTCCATATTGGGAATGATCCCTTCGAACGCATGGCCTCGGGTATATTCGTCTCCTCGATCGTTGACGTAACGAAACTCTATCTCTTCGCTGCCACTACCGCGGAGTATGATCTCCTGGTGCCTGTTTGAAAGCTCCGCAAATGGCGTCGCAAGGCTGAACCCATAGTGTTCTGAAATCGAGCCAAGCATTTGGAAGTAGTAAATATTCCGCCTGTCCCAACCGTGGATCGCGCCCTCTGCAAGGGACCGGTCCCGGTCCTGTACCACTGAGTCTGGATCAAAATATTCGCGCAAGCCCAGCCCATCACAACCCTGGCAGGCGCCGGCTGGATTGTTAAAGGAAAAGAATCGCGGTTCGAGTTCCTGAATCGAATGCCCACACTGGGGACAAGCAAACCGGGACGAGAACAACAGGTCTTCCTTCGTGTCGTCTGTAAAACTAATCGCGGCGATACCATCTGCAACCCGCACTGCTGTTTCGAAGGAATCAGCGAGTCGAGTCTTCAGGTCCGGCCGAATTCGGAACCTGTCGACGACAACCTCGATTGTGTGCTTTTTGTTCTTGTCGAGATCAGGGGTGGCATCCAGATCTGTAATAATGCCGTCGATACGAGCCCTTACGAAGCCCTGAGACGCGAGTTGTTTAAACAAGTGCAGGTGCTCGCCCTTGCGCTCCCGAATGACCGGTGCAAGCAGATTGACCCTGGTGTCTTCTGGCAAATCCATGACTTGATCAACCATCTGACTGATTGACTGGGATTGTAATTTCACCCCATGCGTCGGGCAGTGCGGTTCACCCACCCTGGCAAACAGCAACCTAAGATAATCGTAGATTTCTGTGATGGTACCCACCGTTGAGCGTGGGTTGTGACTCGTTGACTTTTGCTCAATCGAGATAGCCGGCGACAACCCCTCTATGTGCTCGATATCAGGTTTTTCCATCAGTGATAGAAACTGCCTGGCATAAGCCGATAAAGACTCGACATATCGCCGTTGCCCCTCGGCATACAGAGTATCGAAAGCGAGGGAGGACTTACCGGAACCGGATAGACCAGTGACAATAACCAGTTTGTCTCTCGGTATATCCAGGCTGATATTTTTTAGGTTGTGTGTCTTGGCACCATGGATTGATATTTTATCCATTAGGAGGGGGTACCTTGTAAGGTGATCAAAGAGCTAACCTCGGCTTGGGTGATCGATGAAATCGACGTGCGATTTAAGTGAATCCTTCTATCAGTGGGACGCTTTATCCGGTGATCCACTCAAAGGAGGAGCGGACGGTAGTTAGGATGAACGTTGACACTCAGTCTGAAAGCCGGCCTGTATCGGGCCGGGCAGTGATGTTATAAGTTTGCGGGACATCAAGCAAAAAAGTTCGTCATTTTATGCGCACTATTTCTCTGCACGATTGACTTTTTTTTGTAGATGGAATCGACTTATCTGTTCCAGAATTGTGCCAAAGTGTTGTAGAAGAGTTATTATTGATTGCTGGAAAATGAAACTACAGATGGTTGGCGACAACCTGAGAGGAATAGGAGAATAAGATGGCTCGCGGAATAAACAAGGTAATCCTGGTTGGTAATCTAGGAAGGGATCCAGAGACGCGCTACATGCCGAGTGGCGGGGCAGTCACCAATGTATCTATTGCCACATCAAAGGGATGGAAAGACAAGGATTCCGGCGAGCAGAAGGAGCGCACCGAATGGCATCGTATCGTCTTCTTTAACAAGTTGGCGGAAATCGCGGGTGAGTATCTGAAGCGAGGGTCGAAAGTTTACATCGAAGGCGAGCTTCGAACCCGAGACTGGGAGAAGGACGGCCAAAAACATTACACCACTGAGGTTGTTGCCAGCGAGATGCAGATGCTGGACAGCCGCGGCGAAATGGGCGGTGGTGGTCCTTCTGCAGGCGGACCGCCCGCGGGAGGGTCTTCTTTCGGAGGCCCAGCGGCTAGCCAGGGCGCCGGCGGAAGTGCGTCCCCTGCAGATGACTTCGGGCCACCACCGTCTGATGATTTCGACGATGACATTCCGTTCTAGCGTTTTAGTTTCTAGTTGTTTTCGTTTACAGGTTGCAAGGTTGCAAGGTTGCAAGGTCGCAAGGTAGCAAGGTAGCAAGGTTGCGAAGGCGCATCAGTGTTTTGACGTGGTCTCAGTTGAATCCTTGCTGATAAAAATCACCACTAGGCATTTTAGGCACGTTTCTCGAGGCGTATTCTCGCGGCCCATATCTAGCTCTCTCGATCCATAAGCGAGGGGTGCCTAGTAGATCATCCAGAGCAGTAGGCTGCCCAGACCAATCCTGTAGATAACAAATGGCAGGTAGCCAATTTTGTTGACGATGTTCAGCAAAATCACGATACAAAAGTAAGCAGATAGCCCTGCTACCACAGTGGCGATACCAAGCACGAACCAGTCCGGAGTGATTGATGTGTGCAGAAGGTCCCAGAGCTTTATCACGGCGGCGCCGGAGATAGCCGGGATGGCGATCAGGAAGGAGATTCTTGCAGCATGCTCACGGGATTGACCCAATAATAATGCCATCGTGATAGTGACTCCACTGCGTGAAGTGCCAGGGATCAGGGCAAGGCACTGCGCCAAGCCAATGGCAATTGATCGAGCAGGGGTTAAGGGTTTTGCTGTGTCACCCCTCATAGAATCCGCGACCCACAAGGCGATACCAAAAACGATGGTGGTAAAAGCGATGACTTCTACCCCCCTAAGTTCGGTCTCGACTATAAACCTTGTGAAAAAGCCAATAGGAATAATCGGTAGGCTCGCAAGCATAAGGTTTAACGCAAAATGACTATCAGCACTGGGCTGACGAGTCTGAATATGTAAAAGCACAGCGGCGGTCAACCGGCTGAGTTCGTGACGAAAATAGACGATCACGGCGGCCAGTGATCCAAGATGAACCGCTGTATCAAAAGCAAGACCCTGGTCCGGCCAACCTAGCAATTTACTCGGAAGGATCAAGTGAGCGGAGCTTGATATAGGCAAAAACTCGGTTATCCCTTGTATCAGCGCTAGCGCGAGAGCGTGTAACGGGTCCAATGCGAAACCTGTGAGGTTATTTCAGGCAGGCAGTTTAAAGAGACTATTGATAAAGTGCTAATCAGGTAGAATAAGGTTATGAAAGAGGTCCCTCTATTTCCCTTGCCGCTGGTGCTGTTTCCAGGCGGTAAATTGTCGTTGCAAATCTTCGAAGCTCGCTACCTTGATATGGTTAAGACGTGCCTTCGGGAACAGGCTGGTTTTGGCATTGTCATGATTACTGATGGTGACC
>Ga0209710_1003545_pt1 | contig 10479 bp, 8 predicted proteins | sample ArcticOcean_MG_C_5_FD_187436 | JGI IMG/M metagenome (GOLD analysis project Ga0209710, IMG submission 187436) | Marine microbial communities from western Arctic Ocean - ArcticOcean_MG_CB4_138 (SPAdes) (version 2) | ecosystem: Environmental > Aquatic > Marine > Oceanic | place: Arctic Ocean: Canada... | reverse complement strand
TGTTCGTGCGTAACGATTCGGGGGTGGACACGGCGTACACGGCGTTCGGAACGGACAAGGCGATTCTGAAAAACACGGGAGCGCTGTTCGTGTACTCGGGAACCGCGTGGATGAAAATCTTATAAAAACAAAAGCGCACAAAAGAAGCTGGCGACGGAGGCTTCCGCAAAACCTGTAGGTTAGTTTTTTGTGTCACTCCTGATCTGTTATTTACAAGTCACCACCGCCGTCAAGCCCTTTTACACTCAAGTAACGAGGCAACGAGTAAACGCAACGCACTATTTTAATTCTCAAGAGTCTTGTTTTTACTTTAAACTTCCGCCTTTCGTTTAGCCTTTCGGGTTTCCAATCACCGCCTCCGGCAACCTCTCCACCGTGTACCTGTGCTGCTGAAGGTACATGATGGGCACGCCTGGGATTTTCCGCAGCCGGCGTTTCAAATCGGTATCGCACGTCGCCACGACGTAGCACTTGTGCTGCCGTACGCGTTCGCAGATGCAGTCATCCGCGTAGGTTCCGGGGTGCGTACACGGCAGCCTGACGAACCGCGGGTCCTTGGCTACCCTGAGCGCCACGCGGTACTTCTGCCCGAGTTTCTCGAGCTCCGCCATCACGCAATCGGTCACGTGCGGCACGCACTGCGCGTACAGGCAATCCATCATGCCCTTGACCAGGTCGATTTTGTTTTTAATCGAAAAGTTGATGAAGTTGGTATCAACCAAAACGCTGTACGGGGGCCCCAGCGCGCTATTGTGTTTGAAGAAAAGCGAAGACGACGTGGCCTCGACGTGTTTCACGTCAGGCGCGTCGTCGCGTTTCTTCTTCCGCTTCTGCCCGCTCTTGTCCACCCTGGCCTCCTTGGGATTCAAGATGCGCTTCGTCTCGGCAAACTTTTTGGTTTTCGTTTTGTTCTTCCCCATCGTGGCGCGTGGGAACCCGGCGCGTGACGCGAGTGAGCGCGTACGGTGGGAGACGCGATACCCGCGATACCCGCGTTTGAGGTGACGAGGAGAAATCCGCGAGACGCGAGTCGTGAACGCCCCCGCGCGCGCGAACAATGACGAGGGAAGAAACACACACCACCCGCCGACATTGATTGTAGGCGGCGGTGAAACGATGAGTTTGGACGAAAACGCGAGTCGCGTTCCGCCAGGCTTATGTTGCTGAAATTTCAGTTTTTACCCCTTTGACACTCGCGCGGCGCCGCGCGTTATTACACGTCCATTACAACACCGCCCACCCTTTCTATCGACGTATCGGCACCGTCGCCTCCGTCTCCGCCGTAAATCGTACCTCGTCTCCGTCGCGTGTCACCGCGTCGACCCCCACAAGCACAGCTGACACGGCGCTTCCACCACGTGTCCCCTCACCGCGCGCTTGCTCACCGGAAGCTCGCAGGTCCAGCAATTGCCGTTCACGTTGTCCAGCCACACCCACGTTTCGGCTTGGCACTGCCAGCAGTCCACCACGTCCTTCTGCGCGAGCGCGGTGTGCGGAGTGCCTGCCGCCCTGGCCGCCGCGCTCGTCGTCGCTGCGCGCAGGTGGTGCATCATGCAGCACGAAAAAATGCACAGGTGGAGTTGCAGCGCCGCGAACGTCGCCGCGCCTACCGGATACGCCGCGAGCGCCAACGGGAACAACGCGGTTTTCGCAACCACGCGCGCGCACGGACTCATTGCCGGGTCGTCCCGGAAACCGCACCAGCACGTGCTGTCCAACGTCCCGTCCTTCGGTGTGAACGCCAAGCCCATGGACGCGGGCGTCGGGGCGGTGAAGAAACCGACTCCTTGTTGTGCGCGAACCGGAGGCACAAATCCCGGTCGCATCGACTGCTGGTTCGGTGCCGCTCCTCGGCCGTACTGCGCAGGCGCTGCGGTAGGTGCCGTAGAGGCGCTCGTGGACGCGACACCCGCCTTGACCGCGGCGGTGCCCAGCGCCGCGGCGCCTTTGCCCATCAACCTCGCGACGCCCGCGACGCCTTTCGCGACCGCTTTGAAGTCGTCGGATGTTGATTTCGGCTGCGGGTGGGTGACGGACGGGACGCCCGGATTAGCAGGCGCGGGCGGGTACTGCGGCGGACCCTGAGTCACGCTCGGGTAACTCTGCGGAATCGGCGGAGCCGACGGCGGGACGCGGTACGGGTTCGGGGACGACATGGCAACCCGACGAGCGAGCGAAGCGCGCTCGCCTTGTGGCCGACTCCTTCCAACTCCTTACTCCTTCCAACGAACTCGAGAACGTCGATGAAAAGAATAACCGTTTCAAAACAATCGGCGTGTTCCTATGAAGCCAAAACGACCCGTTTCAACTAGTCAACTTGGCGATGAAAAAGCCCTTTCAACACTGATTTGCTTGGCTTTCTTTTTGCTTAAATGTCGCCTTTATTTCCACCGAGGCTCTCGCCCTCTCTGCGGTGAATCGCAGTGTTTTCATCGGTCGTGCCGACTGGCATTCGAACAATCGAGGCTTACCCCAATCTCATCCCATCGCGTCATAGATAGCTTCGCGAGCGGAGGCGCGACACACGCGGGCGACAGGCAGGTCGCGCCGGTTCGTGCGTGGCGGCGCGCGCGACTGTCCCAGGCGGGGTATTCCCGTTGGACAGCCCGTGTGTGCGCCAAAGGGGAAGGTTGTGGGTTGACAATTCGTTTTGCGAGTGCGTGCCCTTTCTTCTCGGGGCAGCGACGCTGGAGCTGACGTGTTCCGGCTGGAGTATCGCCATGCGCGGCGGCTCGCGACCTGTGGACACAGGCGATTCCCGCGTTCCGAGACCGGCAACGTTGATGATGGGCGACACCGCAATCCTCGCGACCGCCTCGGGGGTTCCGGCGGGGGCGAATTTCGCCGCCGTCGAAACCGGTCGCGTTTTCACGCACGCGCGGGACCGCCGCGTTCCCGACCACCCGGACTGGACCGTGGACGTGCCCCTGCGCCTGCGCGGTCGCTCGCGAAGAGGCGCCCCGGATGTGGCACTGGAGTTGCTCAGGGTACGTATCGGCCCTGAGCGCCCGCAAGGCACGCCCACCCGAGACGCGGTGTGGCCAAACACAAAGGGCGCGCAATCGCTGAAGCGCAGGGCCGTGGATTTGTGCGAGACGGCTCTGGTGGTGGCGTGCCTGGGCGCGGCGGACCCGCGTGGAGTCGGCGCGAAGGTCTCACTGGCGCTCGCGGCGGGTGGCGCCGCGAGGGCTGCGACGTTCGCCTTGAATCAACGACGCGTCGCCGGTACTACCGGCGCGGAAACGGAAAAAGCGCGACATCGGCGTCGCGGCTGGACCAAACACGCCACCGACCCAAACGCGCTGCTCGCGCGTCTTTGCGACGCCGCGTTCGCGCTGCACGTCTCCGGCGCCGCGCTTCGAGTAGTGTCTCCGACGACGCACCACGCGGTGAAAAGCGCGTCCGTGCTGGCGGGCGTCCGCGTGTGTTTCTCGCAGCCCACGCGACGGCGACGGCGCGCGATTGGAAACTACCAACGCGATTCGTCGGAGCGGATCCGTGGGGGGGGTGTGTTGTTCGGCGGTGACCGTGGGAACGACCGACACGACACAGCCGCCACTGGTGGCGGTGTTGACGTCGCCGCGTGGCACGCGCGGTATCGCTGGGCCGCGCTTCGTTTAGCCCCGCTGGTCCCGCCGCGGCCGCGGGCGCTCAATTTCAAAAACGTCCTCGCGACGCTCGCGGGTGTGGTAATCGCGACGAGCAGCGGCGACGCGACGGAATCGACCTTCAGTCCCTTTGGCAACGGAGGGCACGACGCACCGGATGGGTCAGGGCTCGCGGCGTATGGAGGCCCAAGGCCTTCCGGGTTTTGCAAACGCCTGGACGTTTCGTGGAGTCGCGGCGGGGGTGGAAAAAACAACAGGTCGGGAAAACGAAGCGCGACGCGGCGCGGGGGTAAATGGGGGGGCTCTTCTTGGGCGACCAAAGGGTCCAATCACGGGTTGGATTTGAGGGTGCGTTTCGAAAATCTGGGAAATGTCACGGCTGCTGAAATCCTGGCGCCGGCGGTGCCGGAACCGGCGTCCACGGACTCCTCGCAACGGAGCTCGCCCGTGAAATCTGGACGGGGAGGAAACGCGCGGAACGCAGAGGCGTCGTTTGATACCGAGAATCTCGAGAATCCCTCCCGGGGCTTGACTGCGTCGCCCCAGGCCCTGGGAACAAGGGAAGCATCGGACCCGTCCAGTGAGCGCGTGGTCGCGGGTGACATTTGGCGCGACGCGCGTTTCGACGGAACCGGCGCGTCGACGTTTGAACTAATGACGCGGGCGCTTTACCTCATGCTGGCGTTCACGCCCGTGTTTCTGTTCGCGCTCCCGATGCTCTGGCTGTCTTCATCTGCGCTTTTGAAAGCCCTGAGTGCCAGCGATACCCAAGCAAACGCCCGACGCGCCGCGCTTCGCGTGCATTCGTTTACGTGCCTGCACTTCTCCGTTTCCCTGTGCGGCGCCGCGCTCGTGAAGTGGGCGCAGTGGGCGAGCGTTCGGCGTGATATGTTCCCGGCTGATTTCTGCGACGCCATGGGTCAATTCCACGACGACGCCCCCAAGCATGGGTTCGCACAGACGGAAAAGGAAATCACAAAGCACCTCGGCGTGCCCATCCACAAGATCTTCTCGCACTTCCCGAAGGAACCCGTGGCGAGCGGGTCAGTGGCGCAGGTGTACCGCGCCGTGCTGCGGCCGGAAATAGCCACCGCGTGCGCGGCGAGGGACCCCGAGTTCGCGAGACGGGTCTTGGTGGACCAGCGACGCTCGCGGCGAATGGAAGCACAAGCGCGGAGCCTTGATGACGTGGGAGCCGCGTCTTGTGACCTGTCAGCCATGGCGGATCTGTCCGCCCGAACAGTCGCAGTGAAGGTGCGGCACCCCGGCGTGGCGCGGCAGATCTTTTTGGATTTTCAAATCCTGAAACGCGCGGCTCGGGCGGTGAGCGGAATCCGCGTTTTCAAAGGCCTGAACCTGGAAGAGACGCTCGGGCAGTTCTCGCACACCATGACGTCGCAGACAGATTTGCGCGTCGAGGCGTTTAACCTGAGAAAGTTCGGGGTGAACTTCAAAAACGCAACGCAAGTAGTGGCGCCGTGGCCGGTGGTCGGGTTGGTAGAGGAAGGGGTTTTGTGCGAAACCTTCGAGCGAGGTGAGGCGCTTTCCAGCGCGATTAAACGCGGGTGTAGAGATAACACCACCACGTGCGCCCTTGGGGTGGACACGTACCTGAAAATGCTCTTAAGGGACAACTTCCTGCACTCGGATCTGCACCCGGGTAACATCTTGTACCACCGGGAGAGCGATTTCGAGGGCGATTCAGTCGGTTCGGAAAATTCGCGGAACCAAACTCAAACGCAAACGCGTCGCGCCGCGAAATCCGTCGCCGCGGTGAAGCTGGTGCTTCTCGATTTCGGAATAGCGGACTCGCTTCCGGTTGACGTGCGGGATCGGTTTCTGACGTTTCTGTTTAGCCTGGCGCGCAAAGACGGCGTCGCCGCGGCGAACTCGCTGTTGACGTGGTCGGCGAACCAGACCTGTTTAGGTCAAGAGGCTGATTTGTTGCGCGAGGACGTGAAAGAATTGGTAAACCAACGATGCGACCTCGCGAAAAACCAGGTGGACATCGACGACGTTTTGAAACGCGTCATGACGCTGCTGCGTACACGAAACGTCGCAATCGACGCGGTGTTCGCGTCGCTCGTGGTGAGCATGTGCGTCTTAGTGGGGTTCGCCACCGCGCTCGACGAAAACCTGAACCTGTTTGAGGTTGCCATCGCCGCGTTTCTAAGCTGGTCCGTCACGGGGGATGTGGTGGGGAAACTGTACGCGTAAATAGACAATGGAAGACTAACATTTATATCACGAGTGGTGCACGTCTCTTCTTGTTTTCGTCACGAAGTTGACTCAGGCGAGGCGAGTTTCGTTCGTTTCCAACATGTTGACCCAACCGCTTCGCCATCTTCACTTCGCACGTCGCGTCCGCGGGCTCCACGGGGAGAAGGCGCGTTCGGTGGGACGCACCTTTTGTGTCGTCTCGCGGACTCGTGATTGGACACGATGCCGTCCCCTCCGCAATCGTCGGCCTCGGGGTCCACGATTGGCGTCGCAAATCCTGCGCATTCGCCGAAACCTCCGGTGCATCTCACGACACGACCAGAGCCACGCCCGGGGTCGCCTGATTCCGTGCTCAACGACTCGTCCGACGCGCTTGCGGATATCACCGACGACGTAGTGAATACCGCGCGAGTGAACCACATCGACGTGGACGATGAATCCGGGTCCAGCGCGGAGGTGCGCGATACTTCCCCTTGCATCTTCCGAGAGGTGAAATCCAAGGGTGCCGAGCCCGATTCCGACGGTTCCCCTCGTTGACCACGGCTGTGTCGACTGACCACTCCACCCCGCTTTCCGTAATTCGCGTCTCGCGTCTCATCACCAAATTCCTCAACTCAACTCGCACAATTCGTGTGTATCACCCGCACCGCAGACGGATGACGCGCGTGATGAGTCGGACGAAGGCGACGAAGAGGAAGATGAAGCGGAGGGTGTTTTTGATGTCCGCATTTGCGACTCGCCGGCATTGAAGGGTTCCTCGCGCCACGTTACCCCGCCTGAGCCAAACACCCTTGCGCCGTCCCTGAAACCGCACCCATTCCTCTCCGGAGTCTATATACTTGACGTCCCGTCACTGCGTTTGGACGGGCCGTGCTACCGGTCGTGCTGCGTTCCGAACGCCACGCGCGAGTGGCTGCGTTTGAGTTCAAAAAAAACGCCCCTTCTGACGCCGGCGCTGGTTCCGGGCGGCGACCCCGTGGCGGTTTTCGGGGTTCCCGAGCAAAGCGCAGTTTCCGTGGCTGGGTTTGAGACGTGCGTTGAAACCGAAAAGATGTGGGTCAAGCTCGGGGGAGTCAAGAACAACGCGGTGAAAGCGGCGTTCAAAACCGCGGGGTTTCGGGTGCTGAAGGAAACGGAAAAGGCGGGCGAGTCGGTTTCGGAGGCGTCCGCCGCGAGGGACGAGGCAAACGTTTTGCCCACGAAACCGCAAAACTTCAACGTTTCATGGAACGGCGACTTGAGAAAAAGCGACTTCGCAGCCCTGACCCAGCACCAACGCGTGAACCACTTCCCGGGAACCTGGGAACTCGGCCGGAAAGACAAGCTCGGGAAAAACGTGGCGAAGGCGCGACGGCGGCGGCCGGATGATTTCGACATTCATCCCAAATCATTTTTGTTACCGAAAGACTTGGAGGAGTGGCGATCGGACCGGGCACGGGACAACAACAACGTGTACATCGTGAAACCCCCCGCGAGCTCGCGCGGACGGGGCGTGCGTATGCTGAAACCGGACGAAACGAGTTCCATCGAGAAGAAAAAAGTTTTAATTCAGCGGTACATCAAGCACCCGCACCTTCTGGACGGGTATAAATACGACCTGAGGGTGTACGTGGTGGTGACGTCGATTGACCCGCTTAAGGTGTTTCTGTACAAGGAAGGCTTGGTGCGCCTCGCGACTGAAAAGTACACCGAGAACGGGACGGACCTTTCCAAGCGGTGCATGCACCTCACGAACTACAGCGTGAACGTAAAAAAAAAGGAGTTCACGATGGGCGCCTCGGCGGTGGGCGAGGACGACGTCGGGTTTAAGCGCAGCGTTTCCAGCTTACGGCGGAAATTCGAAGCCGAAAATCTCGACTGGCACCGGGTGTGGGTCGGGGTCAAGGATATCGTCACGAAGACGATGGTAAGCGTGGAGGTAAGGGCCTTTCTCAATCACCACGTTCCGCCTCTGCGATTGCCCATACAAGACTGACACTTTTGTTTTTACAATCAGGGCGCTATGAACGCGCGGCACAAACGTGAAATCCCGAGCTCGGCACGTAACGCGTGTTACGAGTTGTTCGGGTTCGACATCATGCTTGACCAGCACCTGAAGCCGTGGCTCATCGAGGTCAACACCGGGCCGTCCCTAAGCGCGCCCACGAACCTGGATCAGCACATCAAACACAAAATGGTTTCGAATTTGTTCAACCTGGTGGGAATCGCGCCGTACGACAAAAACAAGGCGCGGCAAAGGCGATACGCGCGCCTGACCGGCGTACCCACCACCGCCACGACTCGTGTTTCCGTCTCCGCGTCCTCCGGCCTGAGACCACCCAGTGTGAGCCGACTTACAAGCGTTGAGACGCAACGGGGTCAAAAAAATCCTCACAAGTTTTCTTCGCGACCGAACACGCCGGCGCCGGAAACCAAAGCCGTGAATTGTTTTCCAAGCAAGCGCGACGCGCGGTCGCTTCGCGGGTTGGATTTTTCCAAGTACGCCATGGAAGCGTTGCCGCAAGTCATTCGCGACGCGGAGGGTGAGTTGTGCCGTCAAGGAGAGTTCGAGCGGTGCTTCCCCACCGACGACCCTACCACGAACACAAAGTACCTGGATTTGTTTGAAACCACCAGGTACGACAACGCCCTGCTCTGCGCGTGGGAGGGGTACAAAGCGCGCTTGCGAAACGGCGGGAATTTTACGTCGGGTGATTTGAGACCCTCCCGCGTTTTCTCCCGAGCCGGGTCCGCGAACGGTGGCAGTCGGTATTCGCGCAACGGAGCTGTTTTGGGGAACGACAGTTTGCGTCGCGAGCGAAAGAAGTTTGTAACAACTCCCGTGCCGAGTTCCGAAAAGGCGCGGCGCGCGGAAAAGGCACCGTCGTCGCCGCAGAGCTTCCCGGGTATCGCCGCGGATATAGACGCGCTCGCGGCGTCACTCGCGAGACGCCTGGGTGTAGACAGTAATAGTCGCGTAGAACAAGGACACGACTCGTTATCGTTTCGCGCCACCGGGTTGTTATCCAGCGCCGCGTCGCGAAACGCCCACGACGCAGAGGCGCAGACACAACCCAAGAAAACGTTCGTGCGCGACATGGTGCGCTCGGCGTCCAGAGGCTCGCGCGGGGCCGCGCCCACCAAAGCACAGCCGCCTTCGCGCGACCAGCTCGCGGCACTAGGAATATTAGGGTCGGGTGGGGGGCACACACAAGTGCAGGTGCTCGCGGATGCAGTGCTCGCGCGCGCGACGCGGCGGTGACGACGGGACGCGGAGAGTGTATGCGTTTTTGTGGATTCAAGATTTGTTATCGGATCAAGATTGGGGGCAACCGTTCGTGATCGCCCATTTTAGTAGTTCGATGCTGTATTTCCCCCACTCTAACGTCCTCTTGTCCCACGGGCAGCCGTTCGCGCGCGCCCACTGAGGCATCTCGAGGTGCCCGCCCCTCGCCGCATACGAGCACGTCTCCTTGTCCCACGGGCACCCGTTCGCGCGCGCCCACTGCAGCACCTCGAGGTACCCGCCCCTCGCCGCGTGCGCGCACGTCGCTGTGTCCCACGGGCAGCCTTTCGCGCGCAACCACTGCAGCACCTCGAAGTGCCCGCATCTCGCCGCGTCCGTGCATGTTTCTGCGTCCCACGGTGCGCCGTTCGCGCGCGCCCACTGCAGCACCTCGAGGTGCCCGCCCGTCGCTGCCGCACAACACGTGCGAACGGTCCACGGGCAGCCGTCCGCGCGCAATGCCTTCAACTCTTCGAGCTGTCCGCTCCTCGCCGCTGCCTGGCAAAGGTGTTCTTCACGGGACAGGCGACCTTGCCGTTGCAGGCGCTGCAACGCGCTTAAACATCCGAGTTTCAAAGCTCCATACTCATCAAACTCCTTAAACCTCAGCCCCGTCGCCGCCACCGCGTCGCGCATAGCGCGGCTCACCGCTGGGAGCCGTGCGAGATCGGCGGGATCGTCGAAATACTCAGCTCTGAGAACGTGCTCGACGACCAGGTGGTCGGGGAGGCGGGGAATGGCTTCTTGCACTTCGGCAGGGCTCGCGGGAGTAGTGACGGTCGCGATATCATCGAACGTGGCAGTCATGGCGGTATGCGCTGCGTGGGAGGACATGTAGAGGGTGTCGTGTGCGCGTCGTTGTGCGTCGAGGCTTCCCAGAAAAGTGTTTTCCTCTCTCTTGCAGTTTTGCGCGCGAAAATCTTCGACGAGCATTCTTGGCCATGCACTTTTTGGAATTACGGCCCGCCGTCGTTGAAGCGGGCTCTGAGCCTCCTGGCTGACTCACATTCCCGCGCGCGACACCGGTTGACCGGGCACGTCGTCGTGTCGTGGTGCGAGGGGCGATGACGAGGACGGAGGCTGAGTTGGGCCCGGTGGATGACCTCGCGAGCGCCGCGCCCCCGACGAGACGGCGAATGTGTTCGAACGACGAAAACGACGATGGGTCGCCGCAGGATGTTTTGTCCCGCCTGCCGCACGACCTCGCCGCGAAGGTGCTTGGAACGCTGCCTCCCAGCACACGCGCGCGGTGCGCGGCCGTCAGTCGCGGGTGGCGCGACCTCATGCGCGACCTTCCCAACCCGCAGCTGTGGCGCGAGCTGGACTTCACGCAGGACGACAAGGAGGTGCGCCGCCCACCGTCCCGAAGATGACTCGCTTTTCGGC
>Ga0209710_1003543_pt1 | contig 10480 bp, 6 predicted proteins | sample ArcticOcean_MG_C_5_FD_187436 | JGI IMG/M metagenome (GOLD analysis project Ga0209710, IMG submission 187436) | Marine microbial communities from western Arctic Ocean - ArcticOcean_MG_CB4_138 (SPAdes) (version 2) | ecosystem: Environmental > Aquatic > Marine > Oceanic | place: Arctic Ocean: Canada... | reverse complement strand
AGATTGAATGTACAATCAACGGAATTGGAGAGCGCGCAGGAAACACAGCGTTAGAAGAAGTAGTTATGGTTTTAAAACAACACCCTTATTTAAACTTAGAAACAAGTGTGAATACAAAATTATTGTACGATACGAGTATTTTAGTTCGTGATAGTATGGGAATGCCAGTACAACCTAATAAGGCAATCGTTGGCGCAAATGCATTCGCGCATAGCTCTGGAATTCATCAAGATGGTGTTATAAAAAATAGAGAAACCTATGAAATTATGGATCCTGAAGATGTTGGTGTTACAGAAAGTGCCATTGTTTTAACTGCAAGAAGTGGAAGAGCGGCTTTAGCTTATAGAGCAAAAAAGATTGGTTATGAGTTGACAAAATTACAACTAGATGTTGCTTACGACGCTTTTCTAGTTATAGCAGACAATCAGAAAGAAGTAAAAGATGATGACATTCATAAAATTATGAAAGAAGTTAATAAGGTTTTTGAAATTCTTACAACTTAAAAATTTTATACCAATATTATGAAATATACAATCGCAGTAATTCCGGGAGATGGTATTGGGCCAGAGGTAATTAATCAAGCAAAAAGAGCATTAGATGCTGTTGCAGAATTGTATGATCATATCTTTTTATATAAGGAAGCTCAAATGGGTGCCTGTGCAATTGATGCCTTTGGAGTTCCTTTACCAGAAGAAACGATTACCATTTGTAAAAATGCAGATGCTATTTTATTTGGGGCTATTGGAGATCCTAAATATGATAATGATCCTACCGCAAAAATAAGACCAGAACAAGGTCTTTTGCAATTAAGAGAAGACTTAGGTTTGTTCTGTAACGTAAGACCTGTAAAGGCCTATGATAGTTTGATAAAAAACTCACCATTAAAAAGAGAAATTATTAAAGGAACAGATATTGTTATTTATAGAGAATTAACGGGTGGTATTTATTTTGGAAATAAAAAATTGAGTGCAGATGGCCAGACAGCTACAGATACCTGTTCTTACACTGTTAATGAAATTTCAAGAATTACACATTTAGCTTTTAAAGCGGCACAAACTAGAAGAAAGAAAGTAACCTTAATAGATAAAGCTAATGTTTTAGAAACGTCTCGTTTGTGGAGGAAAACAGTTACAGAAATTTCAAAAAAATACAAGGATGTTGCATTGGAATATTTATTTGTAGACAACGCAGCAATGCAGATAATTTTAAATCCAAAACAGTTTGATGTAATTCTTACAGAAAATTTATTTGGAGATATTATTTCAGATGAAGCAAGTGTTATTGGAGGTTCCATTGGTTTATTAGCCTCTTCTTCAATTGGTAAAGAAAATGCATTATTCGAACCAATCCATGGTTCTTTTCCGCAAGCAAAAGGTAAAGATATTGCAAACCCTTTAGCCTCGATCTTGTCGGCAGCTATGTTGTTAGAGCATTTAGGGTTAGATGAAGAAGCAGGCGCTATAGAAAGAGCGGTAGAGAAATCTTTAGTCTTAAATATTACAACAGAAGATATAAAAGGTAAAAATAAGTACCCTGCTTCTACTTCTAAAGTAGGAGATTTTATTGTGGATTATATACTAAACCAGGAAGATACCAATTTAAATTTCATGAATATTCACGCCGGTCAGAGTACTATTATTTAGTACTTATAGCATTTTTTTTCTCCTTTTTCCAAGTCATTAAAACTAAAATGATGCAGAAAACTGCAGATACAGCGCAAGTTAAATACATTCCAAACCAACCAAAAGATTCTGTGATGTAGGCCAAGCCTACTCCAGAAAATGTAGCGCCAACATACCCAAAAAAACCAGTCATACCGCAAGCTGCAGAAATTGCTTCTTTTACAGTAACTCTAGAGGTTTGAACACCACTAATTAAATTTTGTGGCCCGTCAATTAAAAAGCCAATAAGCAATAGAGAAACTCCTGTAATAATGATGTTGTTAGGTCCAGAGTAAAAATAAAAACCTAAAATACTAAATGTTAAGAGCACTAAGTAAATAACATTAATAGGTGCACAACGGCCGTTCCAAAAACGATCGGCTAAATAACCAGCAACAATTCCTCCAGGAATCCCTGCCAAAGGCATAAGCGTCCAAAAGATGGCAACACTTACTTGGTCTATTCCTTTTATATCATATAAAAATATGGTTGCCCAATCTAAAGTACCAAATCGAATGATGTAAATAAACATATTTGCAAAACTTAAAATCCAAATATATTTATTCGTAAAAATGTATTTTTTTAAGATTTCCCAATGCGATTTTGTTCTTTCAGATAAGACTAAGAGTGCGCTGTCTTTTTTGAATTCTTCAATCTCTGGTAATCCTAAAGACACGGGTCTGTCTCGTAAAGTTATAAATAAAAAGATCGCGGTAAGACACCCAATAATTCCGGGAATATAGAAGACAGCTTCCCAGCCAACAATACCTTTGTTGTATAAATTAATAATACCTGCGACAAGCAAACCCACTCCGAAAGTACCTGCGGTATGAGAAGAAGAAAGAATGGTCCACTTTGTGGCTCTTTCCTTTGGTGAAAACCAATGCACCAATCCTTTTGCTATGGGTGGAAAACCCATCGATTGAAAAGCTCCATTCAATCCCCAAAAGAAAACGATTAAATACAAACTATCTAAAAATCCAATAAATAAATGGATAATTGAAGCCAAGAAAAGTCCAATCGCCATAAACATTCTAATATTTGCTCTATCTGCAAACATTCCGCTAATAAATTTACCAACACCGTAAACAATATAAAAGACGCTACTTAGTATGCCTAATTGAATAATGTCAATATCCAATTTATCACTAATTAGTGGCAGTGCAGGAGAAATATTTTTTCTTGTAAAGTAGAAAATAGTGTATCCCAAATACATACCAATAAACATGCGCCAGCGCCAGTATTTAAATTTTTTAGGGATTAATTCTTCAGGAGTTTTATCTAATGATGGTGGTATTTGTTTTAAGGATGGAATCTTGATTTTAAACATATAATATAATTTTATACTTTATAAGACCTACGTTTTTAAATTACGGTATTCTTAAAAAAGTTGTTGGAGATAGATAAATTAAAATAATAATATCTTGTATTTAGAACTAGATATACCTGTAAAAAAGAGCTAAAAAAAATGACAAGCATGCAATAAAAACATACTTGCCATTTAAAAATAATCCAAACTTACGCACTAATTAATACTGTTATTACCAACCTTTATTTTGCGATAATGTTTCTCTACTTGTATCTATTGCATTGGCAGGTATCGGCCAAATGCGGTGCGTTTCTAAAATAAAATTACTCCTTTCTTGCCAAACTTCTATTGTTGGAAAGCTTTGAGTAAAGTCCGTAGAGGTTGCAGGGAAACCTTTATTCTCTCCTTCTTCTGTGTCAAATACAACACCTATGTGTCTTTTGCCATGTAAAGCTCCTTTAATTTTAGCAACATCACCCCAACGACATAAATCTTCATAGCGACCAAGTAGTTCCCCTGCAAATTCAGCTCTTCTTTCCGATTTTAAATCTTCTAAAGTTGCGCCTGTTTTTGCAGCTAATTTTGCACGTGCTCTTACCAAGTTTATTTCTGTATCTCCAGATCCTGCACCATTTTTTACAATTAAAGCTTCCGCTTTCATCAATAAAATGTGAGAATAACGCAATAGTGGTAAATTTAAATCGGTTGATGGATGGTCTCCGTTAGGATTTAAATGAAGAGCGTTGCTATAGCCATAAGGTTCTAGGAATTTTTTCAATTGAAAACCTGTTAAATTATTTGCCGATGCGTATTTTCTAGTACTACCAAAAAACTCAAACTCATCTCCAAAGGATAATAAGGTAGCATCTCTTCTTGCGTCACCAGCTTCGTATGATTCATAAAGCTCTTTTGTTGGTGCAAAATAACCCCAACCATTATATTTACCCCAAGCTCTATTTTCTAAGGATGCACCAGCAAACATACTACCACCTATAGTATTACTAGGTACAGACCAAAGGTATTCGGGTCCCCAATTGGTAGCGATTTTAAAAGCATCTTCAAAATTAGCCTCTAAAGCATTTTTATTAGAATTGATAACTTGATCACAAGCAATAATTACAGCGTCCCAAGAAGTAGTATCAAATTCTGCATTGTGCAAGTGTGTTCTTGCTAAATAACCAAGGGCAGCATTTTTATGAGGTCTGCCAAAACGTTCATTGTTTGAGGCATCAAAATAAGGTAATAATGCTGCTGCTTTTTCAAAACTTGCTGCAGCAAATTCGTAACTTGTACTTACAGAAGCAGGTCTTTCAATAAAAAAATCTTCCGTAATTGTTTCATCAATAATTGGAATTCCACCAGAATTATTATCTCCATACAAGAGTGATAATTGAAAATAGGCCAAACCTCTCATAAAATAAGCTTCTCCTAAAGCAAAGTTTTTCACATCTTCATTAATATCTAAATCAGGCACATTACGTAAAATGTCATTTGCTCTTTTCACAACGATAAAATGCATTGGCCAAATATCTCTTGTATAAGAACCATTACCAGACGTTATAAAATCTTTTATTTCTTCAATTTGTGATTTTGGTTTTCCTACTACAAAATCGTCACTTGGCACTAAAGAATACAGGTTCATTCCTCTACCGTATATTCCTTGAAAATCATTAAAAATGTACAAGGCGGTTGTCGCAGAAATAACATCTGCCTCCGTTTTCCAGAAATTAGCATTGGTAGGCTCTCCTTTTGGTTCTTCTACTAAAAAGTCTTCACAGCTTATTAGTCCAAATAGTACTACTATTAGTAATGTGATATATTTTTTCATTGTTCTTTAAATTTATATTATTAATTGATACGATGTATATTAAAAACCTACATTTAGACCGATAGTAAATGTGGTAGCAAGAGGATATTGTCCGCCATCTAAGCCTCTATTTCCTACTTCAGGATCCAATCCAGAATAGTCTGTAATGGTAAATAAGTTTTCACCTGCGGCATAAACTCTTAGTCTACTGATTCCTTTTATTTCAGGAAACGTATAACCAATTGTTACATTTTTTAATCTTAAATAACTGGTGTCTTCAATCCAAAAATCAGAAGGTCTTAGGTTGTCTCCAGCACCACCTAATCTAAAGTTAGACGATCCTGTATTCGTTGGACTCCAAGTATCAATAGCATCTGCAGATAAATTTGCTTCTGGGCCAACCGATGTTTGATTCGGATATACGGTGGTTAGTTTTAAACCATTATATGCACTAGAACCACTTACACCTTGCAAGAAAACTCTCATGTCGAAGTTCTTGTAGTTAAAATCGGCATTAAAAGCGTAGGTAATATCTGGAAAAGCACTACCTCTTGTAACTCTATCTGCATCTGTAATTCTGCCATCTTCATTATGGTCAATAAACTTTAAATCTCCTGCAACTGCATTTGGTTGCACTGTGTAGGCAGTCGCCTCTGCATCCGATTGAAAAATACCTGCAGTTTCTAACACATAAAAAGAAAATAAAGACTCACCAACTTCAGTTAAAAGCGGTGTATGACTCGCAACATTATAACCATCAATATGTGGTATTGAAGAATCATTTGAAACAGACGTTAATTTGTTATCAATCTTAGATAGATTACCAGAAAGTTTGTAAGTAAAATCTCCTTCTGTTTTTTGATAATTTAAACTCAATTCAAACCCTTTATTTTCCACAGATCCTCCATTTACAAAAGGAAATTCACCAATTCCTTCAAGTGTACTTCCTTGTAATCTAAGAAGCATATCATCTGTAGTTTTAATAAAATAATCTCCTGTTACAGACCAAGCACTATTAAACAAGCTTAAATCTATTCCAAAATTAAGTGATTTTGTGAGTTCCCATTTGATATCTGAATTTGATCTTCCATCTAAGGCTAGGCCTGAAAGATAATTGTTATTATCTGAACCTAGAATTGTATTTACAGTAGCCAATCTAATATCTGTAGGATAGCTGTCTAAAGAATTGATATTTCCAATAATTCCCCAACTCGTTCTTAGTTTCAAGTTGCTAATGGTTTCATTATTCTTTAAAAAATTCTCATTAGACATTCTCCATGCGACTGCTACCGAAGGAAATGTACCCCAAGTGTTTTCAGAGGCCGAACTAGGTAATTTTGAAGTTCCGTCTGCTCGTAAACTGGCCGTAAGAATGTATTTTTGATCGTAGGCATATATAGCTCGACCAAAATAAGAAACTAAAGAGTTAGAGTTATAACTGCTCAGTGGTTTTGTCCAAGAAGTAGCATTTACCAATTGTCTTAAGTTAGGCAGTTCTGAAGAAAAATCTCTACCGGTAACGCTAAAAAGAGTACTTTGAAAACTTTGTAAGGTATTCCCCGCTAGAAATGTTAAATTATGTACATCTTTAAAAGTTTCATTATAGGTAAGTGTAGTTTCTAAAGACCAATCTTGTTGCTCGCCGGTTAAATAATCTAAACTATTCTGGTCTGTTCTTGTTTTAGAAACTTCTGGACTTTTAGGCTTAAACTGTTGAAAGCTTCTTGTTTTAGAATTGATTCCAAAACTTGATTTCAATTTTAAATTGTTTAAAATTTTATAATCAAAGTAGATGTTTGCGAAAAAATCTTGATTTACATCTTCAATATCTAGTCTTTCTAGCGTAGAAACAGGATTAATAGTACTCACAGATAGTAAGTCTGAGTAATTTCCATTTTCATCAAAAACAGGTACACCCGGATTTGCTTTAATAGCCTGTGCAATTATTCCATTGTAACTTTGAGCCCCATTTTCATCAGTTGTTCCGGTAAATACAGAGTTTCCACTAGTTCTAGTATAGTAGATGTTTTCTCCTATTTTTAGTTTGTCATTTACTTTAAAAGAAGAACTTAATCTAAAGGTTAATCGTTCTGCATTCGTATTTATTAAAGTTCCTTCTGTTGTATTATAACCAATAGAGGAAGCAAACGTATATTTATCAGTTCCGCCTCTTACCCCAAGATCATAATTTTGAACAACCCCGGTTCTAAAAATTTCGTCTACCCAATTTGTTCTATTGACAGTGCTATATTCTACAGGGTTAGTGGTGGTATCAAAACCAGCTTGCGTTAAATAGGTAACTCTGTCGGCTGCGCTTAAAGCTTTGGGTTGTTTCGCATTTATAATAGAATTAAAGCTATTAAAATCGAAAGATAACTTTCCGTTTTTTCCTTTTTTAGTCGTTATTAAAATAACCCCACCAGCGGCTCTTACTCCGTAAATAGCCTGAGAAGAAGCATCTTTTAAAATACTTATAGAAGCAATGTCAAAAGGATTGATAGGACCCCCAAAATAAGGAACTCCGTCTACTATATATAAAGGAGATTCGTTATTTACAGTTCCCAATCCTCTAATTTGAACAGTAGGTTGCGCCGTAGGATCGCCACCAGTACTAGATATGGTAACACCAGAAACACTACCTTGTAAACCTGCTGCAGTGCTCGTAACAGGTCTTTCACCAATATTGTTTACAACACCAACAGAACCTGTTAAGTCTTTTTTAGCTACAGATCCATATCCAATAATTACAATTTCATCTAAACTTGCAGCATCTTCTTGTAGTATAATATTAATTTGAGTATTCTCTAAAACGGCTACTTCTTTAGAAGTATACCCAATAAAGGCTACCACTAATACTGCATTTTCGTCAGTAACAGAAATGGTGTAATTACCATCAAAATCTGTACTAACTCCGTTAGAGGTTCCTTTTTCTAAGACACTTGCACCAGGCAGAGGTCCACCAGCCTCATCAGTTATAATACCCGTAATTTTTGTTAATACTTGCGCTTTTTTAGATTCCTTTTGGGTAGGAATAATTTTGCTCTTTTTTACAAGGATTGTCTTATTTTTAGTAAATTCATACGTTAAATTAGCAGGATACAAGCACTGCTTTAATAAAGCACTCGCTTTAATAATTCCTTTTTTTAGTTGCAATTTTGGAGCATCTTTTAATACATCATTTCGATACACAAAGGTATACTCTGTTTGCTCATTAATAAGTTTGAATACTTCACCAATACTTATTTCTTTGTCTTTTTCAATTGTTATTTTTGCATCCTGTGAGAACCCTTTGTTAGGTCCTAAAGCAAAGGATAATGTACAAAAGAGGAATACAAAACTTTTCATAATTGTTCTTAAGAATTCACTTTGGAAGCGAACGCTGTTTTTAGTAAATTTAAAATTCATAAATTTGCATTTGATTTAGTTAAACATTGTTTTAATTAAAGTCTATTGGAATATGGCTGATACTGTCCAAGGTGAGGCCATTTCCTTTTTTTATTTTATCATTACTATATTATCTGTCATAGTGAATTTTAAATCTCCATCACTAATGGATTCAAAGAATTTCAAAATTTCTTTAAGTGCTGTTTTAGTTTCTAAGATTCCTGTAAACTTATATTTTTTTATTGCTTCTGATTCAAAAATTACTTCAACATTATAGCGTCTAGATAAAGTTTGCATGATTTCCTCAAGAGGGGCTTCATTAAAAGAGAGGAGTCCTTTTACCCATGCAACCTCATGAGAGACATCAACATTTAAAACTTCTATAAATTTTGTTTCATTAGAAACGATTGCTTTTTGGTTTGGTGCTAATAAAACAGCATTTAAGCCATTATTAACTTTCACTTTTCCCTCTATTAAGGTGGTTGAAATTAAACGCTCTTCTTTGTATGCTTTTACATTAAAATGAGTGCCTAAAACGTGCACTTCTTGGTTTTTTGTAAAAACTTTAAAGGAATCTCCGCTGTGTTTAGAACTTGGAGAGACTTCAAAATAAGCTTCTCCATAAATTAGTTCAACTTTTCTAGCTTCCCCTTCATTAAAAGTTACTGGATATTTTAGTTTTGAATCTGAATTTAAGAATATTTTTGTTCCATCAGAAAGTTGAACAAAAAAACCACCACCTCTAGGAATTGTCAAATAATTATAAGCTAATTTCTGGTCTGTCTTTTTGGTTCTTGGCAAATACAAAAGTTCTTTATCATTTCCTTTTACGTTGTTTGCACTATATTTTTTGTTAGAATCTAAACTTATTTTTTCTCCATTATTTAAAGTAAGAATGGCCTTGTTAGATTTTATTTCAATAGGTGTTTTAGCGGTGCTGTTTTTTAATACGCTATTATTTTCTATGAGTAGAGAAAGAGAGAAGCTTAAGATAAGAACAATAGAAGCAGCTATAGATATTCTTCTTACAAAAGCAATTTTTCTTTTTCTTCTTTGTAATTCGTATTTCTTTCTTACAATTCTTTTTGCTTTCTGTAAGTTATAGTCTCCTAAATTAATAGCAATTAAATATTCTGTTTCTACAAAATGATCGAAAATTGCACTATTGGCATCATCCTTAAGCCACAAATCAAGTTTTTTTAATTCACTATAATTTGCTTCTTGATGAATGTACTTGATAATTATTTTTTCTATCTCTAGATGCTTCATTTCTATTTAAATTACGCTTCTTACATTTGTTCTATATCTTTATTACGTATTATTTAATAGCACCCCTCTATTTTTATCAAATTATTTTTTTATTACTAATTTAATACGTTTTTCTCATATTTAGTTTTATTTCTATATATTGCCATTAAAAATTAGACTATTTTGAATTTCAATGATGATTTATTTTTAGCAGAACAAATGAAGTTGGGTAATTCTAAAGCCTATGATTTTTTAATGAACTCTTTTTATCAAAAGTTATGTGGCTATGCGTATACATTATCTCACGACCATGCAGCTGCTGAGGACATTGTCCAAGATGTATTTGTAAAAGTTTGGTCTAATAAGAAGCAAATAAATACGTCATTTTCTATAAAAAGTTATTTATATAAGTCGGTTTATAATGAGTTTATCAATCAATATCGAAAGAATAAACCAGTATTTTTTCTAGAAAAAAAATATTTAGAATCTGTTGATTTGGTGGTTGAAAATACCCGCGAAAATTTAGACGAATTACTTCAATTGGTGGACAAACAAATTAATGAATTACCACCAAAATGTAGAGAAATTTTTTTGTTGAATAAAAAAGAAGGCTTAACTCATTTAGAAATCTCTGAACATTTAAATATTTCTACAAAAACAATTGAAGGCCACATGACAAGGGCTTTTAAAATTCTAAGAAATAAGCTTCACAGCAAAGTAAAAACGATCTTCTTTCTCTTATTTGGATTTACTAGTACTAAAAGTATAGAGAATTACACGAGCGCATAGCTAAAATAATGAAGTTTCAAAACAGTCTCTTTTATTGAACCTAATTCTTAAGGATAAAGAAATATTAATCCTGTTTTAATAAAAAAACCTTCCTGTAAAATGGAAGGTTTTTTTTATGAATTTTATTTTAAGCATTGAATATCATAATTAAAAATAGTTAATATACTTATTACTAATAGTTTAACTTGTTTTTTTAACACCTGAATGTAAACATTAGTATTGAATATTATTCAATAAAAAACAGAAACAGAGTAATTTAGTCAATAAATTGAAGAATACAAT
>Ga0209710_1003541_pt1 | contig 10484 bp, 9 predicted proteins | sample ArcticOcean_MG_C_5_FD_187436 | JGI IMG/M metagenome (GOLD analysis project Ga0209710, IMG submission 187436) | Marine microbial communities from western Arctic Ocean - ArcticOcean_MG_CB4_138 (SPAdes) (version 2) | ecosystem: Environmental > Aquatic > Marine > Oceanic | place: Arctic Ocean: Canada... | reverse complement strand
GTTTTTGATCGGAAAAAGCATGCGTTTGTATTGTCTTGATTTGCATTGCAGGCACCTATAACTCGCTTTGAAAGTAAATTGGTCGGAACGGCAAGATTTGAACTTGCGACCCCTTGTCCCCCAGACAGATATTTTAACACGAATTTTGTTCAATATAATCAATTACTTAACTATAATAGTTTGTGGCATAGATTGAGACTTTCCTGTGCGCTAAGTGTTTGATTTGTATATAAGTGCTTTTATCCTATGCCACAGTTTTTTATCTTATATTCACTACTCACATCCATACTGATCACACACTGCCTGCCAACACTGCCAACACCGCCATATTATTTATATGGCATTCTTGGCGCACTTGCCTGAAATTGAGCCAGTTAATAACAATAAAACTATTTATACTCACATCCATACTGATTGCACACCGCTTGCCAGGCATGGTAATCCCCCCATTATTTATTACAGCCAAAAGTAGAAACTAAGCCGCCAAGGCTAACTTTTGCTTCGGGGCCATACCGCCCAATGGTACGCCATTTATAAAAGGTGGTATTACTCATGCCATGTTCTCGGCGCAGATCTGTTACTGGGATGCCTTATTCATTTTGGTTCAGAATACTGAGGATTTGTGTATCGTTATATTTTGAGTGTTTCATAGAAAATCTCCTGTTAATTATTACGAGAAAATTCTACTTATCAATGCAACTTTTTTCTGAGGGGATTACCATAAGGCATTGTTAGGTGTAGATTGTTTCATGATACTTCTCCTTGAGTGATGTGTAGATAGGCGTGTTTGTCTTTCATAAGAGATAGATAAATTTGCACAGTTAATTCTTGGTCTGTTAAGTAAATAAGACCCAAAATAATGTGCAGAACAAGATGGAATTACACAACAAGATGACTGCAACTCTGAAGATACCCCGAAATAGCATGATAAAAATAGGGACGATAAAACCAAGGAACAACTCCCAATAATCAAGATTGACTATTGCGTGCATCTTAAGTTGACTTCCGAAGTATTTGTTCAGTTTTTTAAGTATTAAGGTACGTTTAGTGATAGCTGCTTAATATCTAGATTATCCATCAGCATCCCTTTTTTAGCAGTGCACATACCTGCGTCTAATTCGTATGCAATCAAGATAGAGCAAAACAAATCATCATGGCTTAAAGGAGAATCCTTATAAGGCTGAACTTGGTCTAAAGTGTAGTCAAAATGCTGGCCTAACCATAAAATAGCTGTTACATGCGTTTGCTCTTTTGGTGCCATCATATAGGGCGCTGCATGCAGATACACGCCATGCTCACCTAGAGACTCACCATGATCAGAAACGTAAAGCATGGCGGTTTCGTAATCAGTGTCATATTTTTTCAAAAACTGAATGACTTCCGATAAAAAATAATCAGTGTATAAAATAGCGTTGTCATAGCTATTATCCACTTCTTCTTGTGTACAATCCCTTAATTCTCCAGTCATACACATTGGCTGAAACTGTGCAAATTCTTTTGGATAACGACGGTAATACTCTGGCCCGTGATTACCCATTTGATGCAACACAATCATGATGTCTTTGCCTTTTTTAGATGCAATATATTCATCTAAGCCATGCAGCATACCAACATCTCGACATTCACCCTCACACACAGGGTTAAACGTAGGTGTTTTAAAGTCTTGATACTCGATACGTGTTGCTACACCTTTGGAGTTTGAGTTATTATCCCGCCATAAGACTTCTATACCGTTTTTAGCCAACACATCTAGCGCATTTTCTTGGTTCAACGCTTTATTTTTCTCGTAGTCTTTACGGCCTAATGATGAAAACATGCATGGCACTGAAACGCCAGTAGAGGTGCCGCAAGAAGCGACATTGCTAAAGCTAACAATATCTTCTTTTGCTAGTCGAGGATTTGTGTCTTTATGGTAGCCGTTAAGTGAGAAACGATCTGCCCTAGCCGTTTCTCCAACGACCATAATCACTAATTCTTTTCTTGATGTTGGCCCGATATGCGTTACATCTTCTGCTGTTTTATTAACAACGGCAAGCTGCTTATCTGATGATAGCTCCAAGGTGCCATATTTAATTATAGAGTAAACGGGGTAAGTTGGATTGGCGTAAAAACGCGTAATTTTATGCTCACGAATAAAAGAAAAGTAACCTGCTGTAAAGGGTAACACCACGGCAACTAATGCCACCACTAACAGCAATAAGCACTTAAGCCTAGTTTTAACCTCACTAGAAAGGCTGCTCACTTGAGGCCAATATTTCACTACCAGCCATGCTGGGAAAATACCGAACAATACTAAGCGAAAAGCCATGCTGCTACTGAACAAACCTTTAACCTCCAGTGCGTCGGTGTGCAAAATATTGCCAATCATCACCACATCCATCAACACGCCAAACTGGTCCATGTAATACGCGGTTTGTGCACTTAATATCAGTAGTAATGCAATTAGCCAACGGCCTCTTCTACCGAAACTTACAACCATGAAAAATATCGCGGTCAGTAGACTAAAAGACAAAGTGAGAGAAGCTAAAAAGGGCATGTTCTTAATAGTGAGCGGATAAATTTCAACAATATGCTGAAAAAGGGATACGTTGGCTGTGAGCATCAAAAACACGACGACCAAGGTAATAGCACCAGTTTGAGAGTTGATCAATTTAAGGAAGCGGGAGTTGAACAAAGTTAATCCTAAGTGAAGTGTTGCAGTGAAAAAATGACTTGCTGAAGCTGAGCATGATGAGAAGAATGGCGCTGGCTACCCATATAGATGCCAGGGTGTGTGTTAGAAAGTGAGCGCTGCGCATTTGCTGTACCCAGCCCAGCAAAAAACCAGCACCTAAGCCTGCCATACACACCACCAATGCAGCTCGAGGGCGATGCGGCAACCAAAACACACACAAAGCTGCTAACCATAATCCAGTTGAAGCATGTCCTGCAGGAAAGCAATGCCCTGCCTCCATATTGGCTGGAATGGCATCAAATAATCTTAAGTAGGGAGCTGTTCCACCATAGCGCTGCACATCCCATGGGCAATGCAAAGCAGAGGTCTGTTTTAATACTGAAATAATGAGTGGAATAAATATGGCGGCGAAGGCAACAAAGCGTAGCCGAACACGTACCCAACCATCAATAAACTTGAAGTGACGTAACGCATCTAACAACACAAAAACCAAACCAGTTAAGGCAATAACTATGATTGTGTTTTTTACATAAACATGCATAAACTTCTGCGCAAACCAACTATTTTTCCAAACAAACATCTGCTGCTGTGTATCAAAGTAATAATCAGCAATCAGAAAATCAATATTAGTTAGCTCAGACAACACAACAATACATAACCCAAAGACTATTAATAATAAGTAGGCATCGCTTAATTTTTTAAAGCCATCAAGCTTCAGAAAAGTATTCATACTGTTAACACTCAGTAAACTTTACGCAATACATAAGTACGCCACATATGATAATACTTGATAAAATCAAGCCTTTCTACCACATCAAAGCCATTTGCTTTAAACTCAGTTTCCACCATCTTGGCTGGTAGTACAAATCTATTTTGATAATCTTTTGGTGGACGGTTTTTTTCTAGCTTAGCGCGCCTGTTTGCTTTTACATTTTCATCCACCCATAGCGAAATGATGACCGTATCTTTTGTCACACGATAAAATTCTTTTAATAGTTTTTCTCTATCTGCAGACTCTCCTAAATGGTGCATAAAGCGCATACAAAAAATACTATCAACAAAACGATCAGGAACAGGCAAGTCAAACGCAGATGCTTGAAAAGGCTTAACTCTACTTGTAATGTTTTTAGGTCGATTAATCATGCCTGTATCCAGCATAGTCTGATTGTAATCACTCACATGGATTGTGCGTTTAGGGTTTTTAGCCAATACATCCCAAAACCGCCCTGTACCACAAGGCGTATCTAACACGGATAATGGATTTCCTGCTATTCGTAACGACTTTCTAGCAATTTGGTGATCACGCCAATTAGATAGCTTGCGCCAAAATCCAGCATCGTGCTTTTCATAATATTGTTGCGCATGTTGCTGATCATATTTATCAGAAAACACCAATTCTTTTGTAGGTAGGGGTATGGTTGTGTCTAGGTAATTAAGCATTTTTTCTCCTTGTTATGTAACATACAGTTAGTTAATGAGCAGGTAATATGCCAAGTAAAATAAAGGCAACATAAATAACTGATTTTTATCAGTAATTCATACCAATAATCAAATAAAACTTCTTTAAATACTGTAAAAAATGCATGAATAGAATTAGATTTCCTTTAAAACTTCTTTAAATACTGCAAAAAATGCATGAATAGAATTAGATTTCCTTTCAGGATTGGGTAATAAGCCAGCATTGATTAAATCTGCTTTTGCTATTTTTAAGTCAATCAACACTGCCTTAAAAGACGCATTGTTCTGTAATGCGTACAAAACTGCTTCAGACTCTGTTAATGGTTTTTGTGCAGTTAACTTAATCTCTATCGCTTGCAGGTCTTGATCTGTTTGTGATGATAGAAAGGTATCCTGCACAATGACCCGCTCAATCACGTCAGATTGCCCCATTATTTCAGGTATAGTCTGACACCCCACAAGGCTTATACAGAGCGCGAAAAAACTAGAACAACGTGTGATGTAATGAATAAACTGATACTGCATCTTGATGACCAATTTGATTGAATTGAACCTAATATAAAGATGCAAACTTAATGGAAACTTAAGAAATGTAATAATTTGTTAAGTTTGTTTTAAGTATTCCGGTGCAAAATAGCAATAATGTAAAAAGTTAGTACATTTTATTAAGTGGAAATATACGAGGAATATTGCGTGCGAATATTGTTAGTTGAAGATGATGTGATGATTGGGCAGAGCCTGCAAAAGGCATTGAAAAGCCATGTGGTAAATTGGGTGCAAAATGCAGCAGATGCTGAAAAAACACGCAGCATTGAAGCTTATGACTTAATCTTATTAGATTTAGGTTTGCCAAAACAGTCGGGGATAGACTACCTGATTCAATTGCGTCAAAAAGGGGTAGATACACCTGTACTCATTATTACGGCACGCGATAGTATTGAAGACCGTGTCAAAGGACTTGATAGTGGTGCTGATGATTACCTGTTAAAGCCTTTTGCTATTGATGAATTAGAAGCGAGAATTCGAGCGCTCACGCGGCGTAGACAAGATAGAGCAAACCCATTAATTGAATATGGTAGCGCGACATTAAATCCATCCACCTACACATTGAGTTATCAAGGCGTAAGCGAGCGGCTTTCTGTTAGAGCTTTTGGCATCATGCAAACTTTGCTGGAAAACCCAGGCACAATTTATTCAAGAGCCCAATTAGAAGAGAAAGTCTATGGCTGGAGTGATGAAGTGGAAAGTAATGCGGTTGAGGTGCATATTCATATGATCAGACGAAAATTTAGTCCCACAATTATCCTCAATGTGAGAGGCGTTGGTTATACTTTTCCGAAAGAGAAAGCTAAATAATGCAGCATTCAATTAAGAATTTTTTATTCACCTATATCACCATCGCGGTGTTAGTAACCTATTCGCTACTTAGCTTAGTCTCGTATTTAGTGAGTCAAGAAGAGCTTAATGAATTGTATGATGCTAATTTGAAACAGGTTGCGAGTGCCATTGTTGCTCAGCACTTAGCCATCGATGATAGTAGGCATTTATATAACAATAATAAAACAGGTCTTGATTCTAATGTTGGTGATTTTAAAATTGACAGTGAAGAAGAGTTTTATGTGCGTATTTTAGCGAATGATGGCACGGCACTCTATGTTTCTCACCCTGGTGTAAATGTGCCATTGCCATCATTACTTGGGTTATCAACACAACAACATCAAGATACACAGTGGCGAATTTTCTCAACAAAAGGCAATCAAGAAACCATCCAAGTCGCTCATCCAATCAAGTTTAGAAAAATGACTATCAAGGAAACGGCATTCAGTTTAATAGGCTCTCAATTATTGTTTATACCTGTATTGGTCATCTTAATATTTATTGCTATTAAGAAAGCATTATCGCCACTAGCAACATTATCTAGTGACATCCAAAAGCGGCATAGTCATGATTTTAAGTCATTCCTAGAAGATGAAATGCCGGCCGAAATGAAACCGTTAGTACACTCTTTAAATACATTTATGCATAGAGTGTCAAATATGGTGAGTGTGCTGAAAAGATTTACCGCCGATGCGGCACATGAATTGCGAACACCAATTACCGCATTAAGAATACAACTTAATCTAATTGAGCAAGCCCAATCAACATCAGAACGTGAGCAAGCGCTTAACTCCTTAAAAGGTGGCATTGAACGATCTGAACAATTAATTAGCCAGTTGTTAACACTTGCACGTACAGAACCCAATAGTCAACCTAGGGGGGTAAAGCCAATCAACCTATTAAGCCTGATTAAAGAATGTATTGAAGGCTTGCTCCCACTCGCTCATGAAAAGTTAATTGATTTAGGGTTGCAACCTTCTGAAGAGCTTGAAGTGATTGGCGTTCGTCATGAAATAAAAGTGCTCATTAATAATATTATGGAGAATGCAATCTGTTACACACCAAATCATGGGAAGGTAGATATTGCTTTATTTTCTAATGCTGAAGATATTGTTTTGGAAATAAAAGACAATGGGCCAGGTATTCCAAATGATGACTTTGAGAGAGTGTTTGAACGTTTCTATAGAGGTGAAAACTTGAATGTAAATGGCTCTGGCCTAGGCCTATCTATCGTTAGAGAGATTGCGACTCAACATGATGCAAGGATTGAGTTGTTAAATCTTAATCCAGGGTTTTCATTTAGGGTTTATTTCATTAGGTAAAATATCATCTTTGGATAAGTGGTTTATACCACCCCAAAAGATTATAAAGAAAACAACATCATGAATGCAATTAAGGTTAAGCGGAATTATATTAAGTAGTTCATAATATTCTCCAAATTATAGATTTAAAGTTATACGGATTAGTAATGGGGAGGAAGCTTAAATTGCTATCAGCAATAGTAATCTGGTTCTAAATTTAGGGCTTTAAACTTCTCCATCCTATTAGTCCAATCTGGATAATCAAATCTCTCATTTAAAAATGATTCTTTAAGCTCATGCCATTGTGGATTTATCAGCATATGCTTGAATAAACCTAAATCAATACCACTTGAGTCGGTTGAAGGTTCTATCCCCTTGTTTAGTCCCAACTCCACTAAGGCTTCTACATAGGATTTTTCCATAATCATTTTAAGTTCATCCGCCTTATCAACAGCGATTACAAACGAATCGTGAACACATAAAACTGGTATGTCTTTGGCTGTGAAGTGGTTAATAATTTTTTCAGCTATTACTGAATCTAACTTTTGAAGCTGCACCCCTTTACCAGAAAAGAAATCATCTTCTAGTGCTGAATGTTCTTTAACAAATGCATCTATTAATTCACCTAAGTCTAATTTATCTTCAGCAACCCACCCAAATTCGTCTGAATTGAAATTAATTTCTTTATTGATAGCTTGTATTGCTTTAGTTTTCTCGATTGCATTGATTGTACACAACAACACTAGCTTTAAGAATGTTCGCATATCCCTATCCCCGTTATATTTAGGGTAGCTTTTTAGCAGATACGGGTCCCCATTAAACTCAATGTTTTTTTGCCTGTATAAGAGGTGAATATGGAGGCTTTTGTAATCAATTTCGGTGACAGGGCTATTCCATATTCTAATTTGGGCACGCCACTTTTCCGATATTCTTTGCCACCATCCACCATAAAAACGCCCACCATCATTCCAGGTGCCATTATTGAATACTCGGCGAACAAATTTCGCATGTTGTGTTATGTGGATTTTTTTAGGAGGTTGACCTTTTGACTTACTTTTTTCACTTTGTCGGCAGCGAATACCGTCTGATGGTGCACCAATAACATCAACGTATGTTCTTCTAAGTAAGTTGTTATAGGCAACTAAATTTGAACGCCATATTTTAGTTTCATCAGTATCCTCGTAAGCAACCTCTAACTTACCCTTTTCTTCATCAAAAGTACGAAGAATAATAGTTTCAGTTAATGGATGACGCTCAATCATTTCAGCTTTCACATTCTCTCTAATGATTAACTCTATTAAAGAGGGTTTTGCTCGGATTCTGGTTATGTGAGAGGCACGGTTAGATTCACGACTGTAATGTCCCAATACTAAATCTATATAACCCTTGTCATGAAGGGCATGGATGATGATTGGTGTAAGTTTGGAGATGTGAAGTTTGTTATAACGGGACTCTAAGTTGTCGTAATACCACTTAGCTAGATAGACACTGACATACATAGCAGGGTCTTTAAGATACTTAACATATAAATCAAGAACTAAAGTTTTAAGGTGTTTCTTACGTATTTTAAGATTACCTTTAACTAGAGTTAAATCAGAGGATAATTCTAGAAACAGCTTGTCAACTAAAGAATTAACTTCAGGATAATCAGACCATTTATGAATATCAAATAATTCACTATTATCTAATTCTATAGCCTTATTAATAATATTTATATTATCTATAACCATAGATAATTCTCATTACTGGGGCTTTTTCTATAGCTTCTTCCAATATCATTATTCATAAACAAGTTAACCGTTAAATAATTAATAAAATCATAGCTTTATTTAATAATAAATCAAAACGTATGGTGATACATGATAGGGACTTATTTAACTATAATAACAAACATATATAAGCGTTTAAATGCCCTTATAAGCGCACACAAAGCTCTCTGAGAGCGTTAACTTTCACAATAGGATTACCATCAGCCGTCTAATTTAAATCGCTAATATGGACTTATTTATTGTTAATAAGGTAAATTAAATAGGGCGTTCTGTATATCCTCAAGAATCTCTTTTAATCTCTTGTGTGTCTGCTGGACATAACCGCTAGTCACCCCCTTTTTAGCATGATTTAAGACCATGCCAATTGAGTCTATGTCGTACCCAAGCTCTGATGCTACTGTTGCAACGGTACGCCTTAAGTCGTGAGCAGAAAAGTCAAACCCCACCTCTTTTGAAGCCCTAAGAAAGAATCTATTGGCACTTAATGGTGTGTTTTTGTTTAACGGACTTGAAAACACATAATCATGTCCATTTTTTAACACAGCCCTTCTTTCAAACATACTTTTTGTCGCATCTGTCATTGGTAAAGTGTGATTTTTATGATTTTTAGTATCAAATACTGTGAATACCTCTTTATTATTATTGACCCCAGACCAAAGCATTGTTCTAGCTTCATCTAGCCTAAGACCAGTGTGAATAATAAGCCAAATTAAGTCTGCAGAATCTCTCTTAATTATCCCTGGATAGTCTGGGTGCATGGCAAAAGATAGAGTGTCATACAAAGCATTTCGCTGAACTTCATCTAAAAATCGCTCTTTTGGCTTTAAAGCCCTCTTCAACTTCTTGGCTTTAATAATGTCACAAGGATTGCCTTTGGGTAAAAGCTTCTCTTCCCCAGCATCATCATTCAAAAAATGATTGTAAATAGAAGATAAATACCTAAAGGCTCTTTGTGCCTCTGCGAGACCAATTTCATTATTAGGCTTTATAACTAACTCTTGAGATGACTTCCTAGCAGTTTCTTTTTTCCTTTTTGTCTGCACATCCTCTTTGATTTTCATAAACCGCTCAAGGCACATCTCTTTTGTTATATGTGCTAGTGGCATTTTGTACCAATCAGAGAACCTTCTTTTGAAAGTTGCAATTACATCATTTCTTGTTTTGTCTTTCCATGTAACATTTTTTTGATATTGTTCAACTGCTCCCTCCAAGGTTAAGTTTCTAGCCTTTTCTGCAATTTGTTTCTTTTTTTGCTGCTCTCTAGGATTTATTCCCAAAGTTAATTGAGAGAGTATTAACTTAGCTTGGTGTCGAGCATCAGTTGCAGAAAACAAACTCGCATTACCTATTGTGATAGTAATGGGCTTCCCACCTTTTATACGAGATTTGACAGCCCAAACCTCACCCGACTCTCTAACACGTTTATAAAGGCCTTTAATTGCTTTGTCCTTAACCCATTCAGTCATAACTTGTTCATCTCTCAGACTACGTATAGACTACAGACTACACTCAGACTACAAGATTTACAACTAGATTATTTAAAATATAATGGAATTTTACTTAGTAAATTAACTTTTACAAAGGTGAATAACATATGAACATTAAGATTGAAAATCCGCGTGTCATTGGTTCAATTCCAGTTCGGACCACAAATAATAAGACTGACAGCGAGGTTGGCCTTTTTATTTTGTCCCATTCAATCGCTCTAGACTACGCATAGACTAGGAAGTCTTATTGTTTTATATCTTCTATAGCAATAAATTCTATTTAATTTTTGTATATGAGGGAGTATCAAGTACAGCTTTATTTGATTTTAACAGTAGTTGATAATGACTCAAAAAACCAAAACAGTATGTCATAACTCTAGAGAGTTGAAATCAGTTATAAAGCTTATTTAGAAGAATG
>Ga0209710_1003537_pt1 | contig 10488 bp, 8 predicted proteins | sample ArcticOcean_MG_C_5_FD_187436 | JGI IMG/M metagenome (GOLD analysis project Ga0209710, IMG submission 187436) | Marine microbial communities from western Arctic Ocean - ArcticOcean_MG_CB4_138 (SPAdes) (version 2) | ecosystem: Environmental > Aquatic > Marine > Oceanic | place: Arctic Ocean: Canada... | reverse complement strand
GGTCAATACTATAAGCGGCGAACTGTTTCCAACAAGCTGTCGTTCAACCGCGTCGACGTTGCGTATGATTTTCGCGGTACTTGCGGGGGTCGCCGGTCTTGCGGTCGAGGGCAGCCTCTATACGATGTTGGGCAGTCATGCGGCCGCACTCTCGGTCATGACGCTTACTTCCTTGTTGGCGTTGCCCATTGTGGTGTTGGCCCTTCGAGAGACGTCCGGTACGCAGCTGAGCTAGCACTTTGATCGGCACAGGGCAGGTGGCGAAATAGGCAATAGCCAGAATTCATGTGCTGGCAGAGGAAGTGTCTGTTTGGGCCGATTGACAGTATTATGATACGTCTTTTTTTTCTTTCATCCTCTCGCCCTTTTTTTCATGCTAAACAAGAGTCGGAAATCAATTGTATTTAATAAACGCTTGATTGCGCGGAAGTGATGATTTTTTTAGCTGGTTATTCGAGAGTATTCACCTAGAATCTAATGCAAGCGTAACAATTCGAAGGAACTCAAGGATGAGACTCGAAATGCTCCCAGCGTTTTTATTGTTTAAGACCCCGTGCGTATCGTGCACTGTTACTATGCTAGCTAGAGCTTGGAAATATCATGTTCGAATGATCTGCCCTAGAGTGCTTTTTCGACAAGTATGCGCTAAGTGGCTAGCTTGCAAATCGATTTTTCTAGTTATACTTTTAGTGTCTCTCATGCCACTACTTCCTTGCGTAAGCGGATGGCCAAGAGGCCTTGTGCATCCGTGCAATGCGCGTAAAAAACCCACTTTAAACGACGTACGATATGCACCGCTAGTGTTAGCTTTTCTGTCCCTAATGTTAGCAGCGGGACGTGCCGATGCTGGTTATTTTAATGCGCGTAGTAACGGTGAACTGATTGCAAGCGGACAAACACCAGAGGCAGCTTGTACTAGAGCCGTAGGACTAGATGATAGGCGATGCAATGGCACTGAAAGAGTACATGGGACCTCAACCCCGGGCAGGTATCGCTGCCATTTTACTGAACCGAGCCTAAATTATGCCTGTTCGGCACCATTATTATGTACAGGACATGTCTGTCGTTACGGTAAGGTGGATCTCCAGCTTGCGACCTGCAATGCGCCTTTAGTCTACAACCCCTACACACAAAATTGTGACAGCGAAATCGCTCAAAAGAATGAGCCTGGCTGCGAAAAGCTAACCAATAACCCTGTTAATTACTCAACCGGCAATAAGTCGATCTCTGAAGTTGATTTTTCGTCCGCGGGGGAAGGTACGCTGCGGTTTGGGCGGCGCTGGAACAGCTACAATAAACAATGGCTTTTTAGTCACCGCCAGTACGCCCAAATTTCTGCCAATTATTATGATGTTCATACCGTTACGATTTATACAGAAACCGGACGCGCTGTCCAGTTCTGGGTGAGCAATGGTATAGCGAGATCAGATCTGGATGTTAAGGACACGCTCACATTAGATGGCACGCAATGGCTATACACGACCTCTTCGGGTGATAAAGAGTGGTTTGATACCGCCGGTAAGTTACTTCGGGTTCAACGACGTGATGGCGGCGGCTTGACGATTTCCTACCCGAATGCCGCGACTATCATGGTCGCGGATGATTATGGGAAAACGATCGCGCTCACATTGGATGCGTCGGATCGAGTGGTGTCTATGATCGACCCCGATGGCAGAGAGTATGGGTATAGCTACAATTCGAATGGGGACTTGGAGGTTGTTACGTTTCCGCCAGATGCCGCGTCCTCATCGCCCATCCGCCAGTATCAGTATAACGATCCCTATGATTCTGGTCTGATCACAGAAATTCTCGACGAGAACGGCGATTTGTATAAAACCATCGTCTACGATATTAGCGGCCGCGTCACTTTAAGCGGGCTGTCGGACGGCTCCATCGACCAGAGTACCTTTGACTATACTTACATTGACGCCGCCTCTGATCCGAGGGTCACTGTCACTAATGCTCTGGGCAAGCAGGCAATCTACCATCTCGAGCGACTGTTTGGTGTCAGCAATGTTAAGGCTGCGGAGGGTGTAAGCCAACCCTCTACGGATTGTCTCTCTGATATACAGAACAAAACCTATGATGCTGCGAGTGGTCGGCTTAAACGTAAGGCCGATAGGGCCGGGAATGTGACGTACTACGAATACTACACCGATGCTCCCCGTTATGGCCTGGTGAGCAAACGTGTGGAAGGTGAGGGCTCTGCCGACGCACGTACGTTCGAGTTCGACTGGTATCCCGCAACTCGGCAACAAAGACAGGAGAAATTGCTGGGTGTTCAACAAACAGATTATACCTTCAACCCAAATGGTAGGCTGCATACCCGGACCGAGACTGATCTGACAGGACTTGCAGATGTGAGTAGTCGTACCTGGACGAAGACTTACACCTACCATGACCCCGGTTCAGACACCCAGATCGCAACCCTAACTCTAGACGGGCCGCGTACCGATGTGACTGATACTACCGTGACCGAATACTCCGCGCAGGGCTATCTGATCAAGTCGACCAATGCCATGGGTCATGTGACACAGTACCAAAACCACAATGGGCGCGGCCAGCCGCGCAGAGTGATTGACGTTAACAACATCATTACAGACATGACGTACACAGCTCGTGGCTGGCTGGGCACCCTCAAGCAGGATTTGGGGGGCATTAATGCACTCACTGTTTTTGAGTATGACAACGTAGGACAGATCACGGGCATCACGTTAGCTGATGGTGTGCACCTGAGCTTCGAATACGATAATGCCCATCGACTACAAGCGACCCAAAATGGTCTCGGCCAGCGCATCACGTTTGACTTGGATGCTGCAGGAAACCCTCGTTTTATTCTATACAAAAATCAAGGAGGCACGATTACACAATCTCGTGAATATGACTTTGATGGCCTGAGCCGCCTGCGTCAACAGTTTGGTAATGATGGCCAGCATATCCGCTACATTTATGATGAGAAAGACCATCTGACCGCCATTAACAACGGGGTCAATTCGCCGACCGTACAAGGTTTTGATACACAAAACCGTCTGGAGACGGCCATAGATGCTGATAGCAATCCTATGTATATCGCGTACAACCCCCAAAACCTAGTTACTAGGGTAACGGATGAACGAGGTCTAGCCACGGATTACGCCCATGACGGCTTTGGTGAACTTCAGACCTTAATCAGCCCAGATACAGGCACCCTTAGCTACGACTACGATGCCGCCGGGAATCGCACGAAGCAGACCGATGCGCGCGGTGTGATTACAACCTATGCCTTTGATGCACTGAATCGACTGAAAATGGTCACTTACCCAGATCAGACCAAGAACATGACCTATAGCTATGACAATTGGCAGCTCTGCAACACCTGTAATGGACGGCTGGCGGCCCTCAAAGACTCCAGTGGTCAAGCAGTGTATATCTACGACGCCCTCGGCCGGATGAATATGAGATACAACAACGTGACGTTGCCAGGCGCCGCTGCCGTGCGTCTAGTCACGGACTTTGACTTCAATAAAGCGGGTCGCCTGGAGCAAATCACCTTCCCTAATGGCCCGGTCGTGAATTACGGGTTTGATGCAGCAGGTCAGGTCGATACAGTGACTTACCAGACGCAAGATCCGAATAATTCTTTGCTAACGGTGGATAAAGACCTCGTCACTCATCTCGAGTACCAACCCTTTGGGCCGATCAAGGGGGCCACCTACGGCAACTTCCGCCAGCTCAATCGAACCTATGACCTAGATGGGCGCCTAGACACCCAAATTGTCACCGCTATACAGAGTTTGGACTATGAGTATGACCGACGGAACAATGTCGAGGTGATCGAAAACCTTATCGATAATAGCCGAAATGAATACTTTACTTATGACAGCTTGAATCGGTTGGACACTGCCGCCGGCAAATACGGTGATATTGACTATGACTATGATGAGGTGGGCCACAGGGAAAAGCGGACCATTGTTCGTGACGGCATCATAATGGTGGAAGATTATCAGATAGATTCTTCCAGTCACCGGCTTGATCTGATCGACATCGATGACGGCATGAGCGCCACGACGCGGGAGTTTGAGTATGATGCTGCAGGCAACATAACGCTGGAAAAACAGGGCGGTGCGACACACATGAAACCGCATTATGATGATACTAATCGCATGGATAGTGTGTCTCCATAGCAGATAGGATAGGATAAATCCACCATGAAGACATTGGCACTTATCGCTGTACTCGCTCTGCCTTTGTCAGGTTGCTGGGTTTATACAAATATTCAGGGCAGTGGCACAGTCACCAGCCTAGGAACGGGCAACTTCAACTGCACTACCGGTAACACCGGTGATTGTGAGCAGGAGTATATGGCCGCAGGCTCGGAAACTCTTGAGGCAAAAGCAAGCCCTGGCCACACATTCGCTTATTGGGAAAACTGCCCCTACGAAACGATAGAGACTTGCAAGGCCTCATGGGATCAACGCCTGGCCGATCTCAATATTCCATGGACCGCCACTGCGATATTTAACGAAAAAAATCCTCCGATAAAGTCGGCCCAGTACACCTACAACGCACTTGGTCAGCGCGTCACCAAGACGGTTGGGGCTCAGGTGACAATTTTCCAGTATGACCTTAATGGCAAACTACTGGCAGAGATTGATGGATCGACCGGACACTCCTTAAGACAGTATCTTTACGTCGATAGCGAGCCGGTCGCTCAGCTAATGACCACGCCCGGCACTGGAGACATCTCCGTGCACTATGTCCACGCCGACGCCCTTGGCACGCCAACACTGCTCACCAACACATTGGGTCGCGTGGTGGCAGATACTGAAGCTACGCCGTTTGGGGAAACCTATATTGACTACGCCGAGATCCCGCACAACAGCCGATTTTCAGACCAGTATAGGGATTCAGAAACAGGGCTACACTACAACTACTTTAGATATTACTATCCAAATATCGGGCAGTATATTCAGAGTGACCCAATCGGGCTTGCCGGCGGCCTGAATACCTATGGCTATGTTGCTGCAAATCCGATAAACGCAGTCGATCCGATGGGGCTATATTGGTTCCGTCAGCCTTGGCAAATAGCGGGTACAGTTGGACGCCCCGGCACTCCCGTTCCGCCAGGCGGCCTAGTTAGTGAAATCATAGAACGATATGTGCCCGCTGGATATACATTCGGTGAAATGCATGATGATTACGTAAGACAGGCTTTAAATTCTGGAATGCCTGAGCTGCTAATTAATATTCCTTCGATGCCTCGTATGTATGTCGCTGCCGTAGGCGTAGAACTCATGAGAAGTTTTAGAATTCTAGAGCAACCGGAGTCTTGCGCAAATGACGAGTATTGATAACAAAAGAAAAATGAAACCCGTTAGCATGCTCGCAGTCTTTACTGTGGCCTGCGCGATACTTTTCCAGCTTGGTTGCGTGGATGAAAAGTTAGAGACCGGAAGTCGATATATAATTAATCAACCAATGTACTTGATGGCTGTCTACGACAGCCTTGACCAAAAAGAAATTAGCAAAGAGACGGCACTTGCGTATCTGCATGCAGTTCAATACTACGATAAGTCAGATGTGGCATTTCAATATGAAGTGCCGGCTGGCACGATTGTAACTGTCCTTCGTCGGGCACCTAAAGTATGGGCGCTACCATTCTTTGCTAATCGATATTTTGTGACCTTAGAGCCTGATGTGTCCCGCGGCGTAGACATTATACTTCAGGTTGATCGAGGAATTAAAGGCGAGATGGACGGCTTGAATTCGGAACTATTTGGTCGTCTGAGTATTTAGGGGAAAAATAAATGTCCTAAGAGATTACGCTCAATTAACAAAACGATTAAGCTGCTGTTCAAAACGGCGGCTCTGCTGTTCCAGCACTTCATTTTTTTGTAGCAGATCTACCACCATCGAAATAGCAATCCAGTCGATCTCTAAATCATGATGGAGTCGCACGGCCTTTCGTAGCCAGTGAGCGGTGGTAGCGTCAAACATCCAGTCAGCGATATTGTCGCCGGCTGCAGGTTGAGCAATACCGTGATCGACGGCCTCAACAATAATCTGCTCGGAGAATCCGCCACACTGACAAAGCTCTTGTACTGAAACCCACAATATTATTTCTGTCATGACGCGTTACTCCATTGTGCTCTTGGGTCAAATCCCGTCTTCTCTGATAATGATTGCCACAAAGCCTTAACCTCGTCATTGGCTGATGCGGGTACTACTACTTTTAAAAGCGCAAACATATCCCCAATGCCCGTTTTGGTCTTCATGCCTTTGCCTTTTATTCGCAGCCGTGTCCCGGCTTGGCTATTGGGCGCAATCGTCAAGTGTATTTTCCCCGTCAGAGTAGGGACGGTCACCTTCGTCCCCAGCGCAGCTTCCCAGGGTGCCAGTGGAACGGTGATGACAAGGTTATGCCCCTCAACATCGAACAGCGGATGTGGCACTAATCGAATATGCAGGTAAAGATCTCCATGCGGCCCATCCCCCTGACCATAACCTCCTTGCCCCTTAAGGCGGACTCGCTCACCGTCGACGATGCCCGCGGGTATTTTGACTTTTAGACTTTTCTTAACGTCTTTGACCTGACCATTTTCATAGACTGGAATCTGGTATTCCACAAGTTTGGACGTCTCAGTGGCTGTCTCTTCGAGGAAAATGGGCATTTCAATCTCTGCATCCTGGCCTCTCGATCCTCTTGGCTGCTGACCGGCCTCGGCACCACCGCCACGAAACATAGAGTTAAAAAAATCTGAAAAATCGCCTTCGAAGCGAGTAGAATCTGCATCGCTGAAGCCGCCGCTTCTTTGCCAGTTTGGTGGCGGCTCGAACCCCGCCCCCTGTCGGTTGCCGTGCTGACGCAGCTCATCATATTCTGCTCTGCGGCCAGCATCTTTTAAAACCTCATAGGCCTCCGCGACTTCTTTGAATTTGTCTTCTGCCCCAGGATCTGGATTCATGTCCGGGTGGTACTTGCGCGCTAACTTGCGGTACGCCGTCTTGATGTCCTTGCTGTCTGAATCCTCAGATACACCGAGAAGTTCGTAGTAGTCTTTAAAATCCATAGGGTCTTCATCTCAAAAATACATAGAATTATCAATGAGTACGGGCCGGCCGTAATGCCAAAAATAATCGCTAAAGCGATAGAAACGTCGATACCGCTATTGGCAGGACGATCCTATACACACTGTCACTTGCTCGTCATTGTGACCATTGTCGCACTACTTCATAGAGTGTTTCCATCACCAAAAAACGATGAGACTCATTGGAGTTCAGGTGTTTGTCACAGATTTATCGGAAGAACCGCAAGCTTCGTTTGATCTGAATGCCCCTGCAGCCTTACTATGAAGACCCCAAATGTCGTTTTATGGCCTCTTAAATGGCTATAAGACCAAGAAGTGGACTCCCTATGACTGAGAAATGTCCGTTCCAGTTCGATCTTATGAACCCTATGACGCACAACGAGAGACTGCCGTTTGAAGCATTTGCGACTCTGCGGCAACAGTGCCCAGTGTCTTATCAGACTGGAGCGCCTCAGTATGGCGGAGATTTCTGGGCCATCACCAAGCGTGCTGACCTTGATTATATTTCAAAGAACCCAGATAAGTTCTCATCTAGCGCCAATCTGGCGCACCCGCAACCCGGGGGCAATGATCCGGAATCGCTGGAGATAATGCGGCAGCTCATTATCAATATGGATCCTCCAAATCATGTTAAGTATCGTCGCGTCGTGCGTAATGCCTTTACCGGTAAAGCGGTAGATGCGCTGGAGCCACTGATGAGAGAATTTGCAAAAGATATTATCGACAATGTCGCTAGCAGAGGTGAGTGCGAATTTGTCTCTGAGGTCTCAGCAGAAATGCCTTTGTTTATTATCTGCGCGCTGATGGAAATGCCGGCGCATAAGCGCCAGACCTTTGCCAGTCTTGTTGATGTCATGATCGGTATGGATGACCCTGAGTTAGATGTGACTCCCGAAGACGGACAACTTGCGGCAGCACAGATCTTTGAAATCGCTATGGAGCTGGCTGCGAGTCACAAGGCGGACCCTAAAGGGGGCACGGTGATTGATGCTTTGCTGAATGGTATCGTTGAGGGTGAGAGCCTGGATGAGTTTGAGTTCTGTACTTTTTTTCTGATATTAATAGCGGGCGCGGTTGAAACTACTCGAACTGCAACCAGCCAAGGTATGCGACTTTTGATGGCACACCCCGAACAACATCAGATGCTTATAGACGATCCATCCTTAATTCCAGATGCAGTGGAAGAAATTTTGCGCTTCTATCCCCCGTTTATTCACATGCAGCGTACTGCGACAGAAGATATCACGGTCGGTGGGATGGACATTAAAGAAGGCGACCTGTTGAAACTGTTTTATCCTTCAGTCAATCATGACCCGGAACTATTCGGCGATGATGCAGAGGCATTTGATGTTACGCGTGGCCAACGAATGCCTGATTTAAAAAATCAGCACCGGACGTTTGGAGTGGGACAGCATTTTTGTATCGGTTCACATCTGGCCCGCAGAGAGCTGTGCATTATGTTCGAGGAGATTGTGCCTCGCTTACGCAATCCTCAGTTGGTTGCGAATCCCCATAATCTGGTGTCCAATTTCATTCCGGGAATCAAGAGAATGGATATCACTTTCGATGCGGCTCGCTAGCGCGTGACAATTGTTACTTGTAGATAATTAAAAAGAGGGACTATCGATGCTACAGAAATTCATTTGGTGGACGGGTTTATCGGATTTTTTGGTAGGAGCAGGCACATGGGCAGGCGCCGTTGCAATTGCGAGCGCTGCTGAGCCGGTCAAGGGTCAGTTAGTGCCGTTGATAACGCTGGGAACATTTTTGATGATGGCGGCGGCGTTATTGATGTGGGCGTCCCATGACATGACCAATCGCGCGCCAGTTTTTTTCTGGCAAGGACTGGTTCGCTTGTCGGCGATATCCGCCGTGATTTATGCCGTTCCCAATCAGCTCGCTGAGACTTGGGAATATTGGCTATTAGCCATTGATGGGCCGATTGGGCTGGTCTACGTATTGGGCGCCATGAAAGTGACAGGGTGCTCTTTCTGGCAATTACTGGGCTGCAAAACATCGCCCTCAGGGCCCCTATAACAGCAGGATGTAAGCGGAGGTCTAGAGTGAAGCTAGGTATAGCAGGGTTGGGAAAAATGGGTGCCAATATGGCGCGGCGGTTACGGCGCGGCGGCATCGACGTGGTGGCGTTTAATCGCAGCGCGGAAGTGACTGATGCCCTGGTTGCGGAAGTGGGTGTTACCGCGAGTTATACGCTGGAACAGTTAATTAAAGACCTTCCTCTGCCCAGAGTGTTGTGGCTGATGTTGCCCGCTGGTGAGGTGACCGAGCAGGTGATCAATCAGGCGCTGCCCCTACTCAGCCCGGGTGATGTGCTGATTGATGGCGCCAACAGCTACTACAAAGACTCAATGCGCCGCTCCCAAAGAGTCGAGGCTGCCGGAGTGAATTATGTCGATGCCGGTGTGTCGGGTGGCATCTGGGGTCTGGATAATGGCTATGCGTTAATGCTTGGCGGTTCTAAGGACGCTGTTGATCATATTGAGCCCGCGATTCGTGTGCTGGCGCCCGGTCCTGAAACCGGCTGGCTACACTGCGGTCCGGCGGGCAGTGGGCATTTTGTCAAAATGGTCCACAACGGCATCGAGTACGGCATGATGCAAGCCTATGCGGAGGGCTTTGCGCTAATGAAAGCACGCGAAGATTTTGATCTTGATCTGGGCGCTGTGGCTGAAATGTGGCGTCACGGCAGTGTGGTCAGAAGCTGGCTGCTCGATTTAATGGGCGACTTTTTGGATAAAGATCAGCAATTGGAAGATGTGCTGCCTATTGTTGCTGACTCTGGGGAAGGGCGATGGACGGCGCTGGAAGCGATTGAGCAAGGTGTGCCGGCACCCGTGATGAGTCTCGCGCTTATGATGCGCTATGCCAGCCAGGGGGGTGACGAGTACGGCGCCAAGTTACTGGCGAAAATGCGTCAGGGTTTTGGTGGTCATGCGCTAGGCAAAGAGAAGGCGCCGTGATTAGTCCGTGCTACTTCGTTATTTTCGGTGCTACCGGTGACCTAGCGGTCAGCAAACTATTGCCAGCGCTTTATTACCTCAGCAGGGAAGGGCGCCTGCCTGAAAATCTTGCCTTTTTAGGTGTCTCAAGGCGAGATTGGAACAACAATCAATGGCAAGCCTTTATGTATGAGAAGTTGCCACAGCGGCTTGGCAAGGAATACAACGACGATGACTTCCACGTTTTCGTGAATCGTTTCAGTTATACCCAAGTGATACACGACCACCCTGAGCATTACGTCAATTTAAAACAGGAGTTGGGTAAGCCCCGTGAGGGTGTTTGTGCCAACGTTGTGTTCTACCTTGCGATTTCTCCGTCTGATTTTTCTGTGGTGGTAAGCCAGCTCGATGCCGCCGGTCTGAGCGGGCGCCTGCTTGGAAACCGCATTGTTTTAGAGAAG
>Ga0209710_1003534_pt1 | contig 10499 bp, 11 predicted proteins | sample ArcticOcean_MG_C_5_FD_187436 | JGI IMG/M metagenome (GOLD analysis project Ga0209710, IMG submission 187436) | Marine microbial communities from western Arctic Ocean - ArcticOcean_MG_CB4_138 (SPAdes) (version 2) | ecosystem: Environmental > Aquatic > Marine > Oceanic | place: Arctic Ocean... | reverse complement strand
CAAAATAAACAGGAACTTTCTGAACTTCATTGAGTGGATTAATTGCAATTAAGTTAGTTTTAAATCCAATTTTCTCAGCTTGTGCTATGGATTCCTCAGTTGTTCCTGTTTTAGAGCACTTATTCTTAAACTCTATAAAATCTTTATCATCATTATATAATTTTGATATTGGATGATCTACAGATATTGCCAAAAAGGAAAGTCCAAACAAAGTATCAGGTCTAGTAGTGAAGCACCTAATATTTTTAATATTTAAGTTACCTTTAATTTTAAAATCTACCTCACAACCAAAAGATTTACCAATCCAATTCTTTTGCATAATCTTAACTTTATTTGGCCACTCATTAAGATGATTAAGACCTTCAAGAAGCTCTTCTGAAAATTTCGATATATTAAAAAACCACTGATTTAATTTTTTTCTTTGTACAGTAGCACCAGATCTCCATCCTTTTCCATCTATTACTTGCTCATTAGCTAGGACCGTTTCATCAACAGGGTCCCAATTAACATAATTTTCTTTTCTATAAACTAATCCTTTGTCATAAAGCTCTAAAAAGAATTGTTGCTGATATTTGTAGTAATCAATAGAACAGGTGGATATTTCTCTATTCCAATCTATGGAAAGGCCAAGTTTTTTAAGTTGATTTTTCATTGTAGAAATATTTTTTTCAGTCCACTCTTTTGGATCTAAATTGTTTTGACGGGCAGCATTTTCAGCAGGCATTCCAAAAGAATCCCAACCCATCGGATGTAGCACATTGTATCCTTGTAGAGATTTGTATCGAGCCAAAACATCACCAATAGTATAATTTCTTACATGTCCCATATGAATTTTACCAGATGGATAAGGAAACATCTCTAAACAATAAAACTTTTTTTTATCTTTTATTATTTTAGCTTCAAAGCTTTTATTCTCCACCCAATAATCTTGCCATTTTTTTTCAATAACTTTAAAATTATATCTTTCAGGGTCCATTTTAAATAATCTAATTTATTTAATATTTAATTAATTTCTTAATTACTTAATAATTTTTTGGGAGTTTGACTGGTGCACTACCCTCTTTTTTTTTCACAAGATCTTCATTTTGAATTTGAGCAGCCTTTTTTAAAATGGCAAATTTTATTTCGTTATTTAAAGAATTTTCAATTTTGTTAACTTTACAATTATTTTGACTGTCACAAATTTTTTTATGAATTAAAACACTAATCGCATCTGATCTAATTTCATTTGTTAAAAACCTAATTGTAATTTTTATTTGATCATTTGAACTATTTTCACCAAACCAGTCTGTAACAATAATACCACCTGCATAATCTACATTGTTGAGTGGTGCAAAATCTAATTTTTGTAAAGTTGCTCTCCATAGCGGATTAGAAGATGCAAATTGAAAATTTCCACCAGAGTTTTTTCCAAGGTTTCCAAGTCTAAAACCCCTTCCTTCTTCGACATTCTTTGTAATTCTTTCGTTGGCATTTGTGGGAATTTTTCTTGCATCAGTTTTTTTATACAATCCACAGGAATTAAGAAAAAAAATGCTTAATAAAATAAAGGAGAATAATATTTTAGAGTAAGTAGTCATAGTTTTATTATTGATTAATATAATTTAAATTTAATATCATTTAATATGTTATATTGCTGTAAAAATGGAAAAATATGAACATAAAGTGATATTTTTATCACAAAGTGGTAAAAAAGATTAAAAATTTGTTAATAAATGACAAATTATTTTAATTAAATATATGTTCACACTATTCATATATGAAAACAATAACAAAAAGGAAATAACATGAATAATTTGAAAAAAGTAGGTTTAACAGCATTAGCTGGATCTCTTGCTGCTATTTCAGCTCACGCTGCTGAAATGACTGTAAGTGGTGCTACTATGCTAACTTATACTTCAGAAGATGGTTCTGAAGTAACTGGTAACCCATTTGGTATGAAAACCAACCTAGGCTTCACAGCTTCAGGAGAAGTTAACGGATACACTGTATCTTACATGCAAACATCTGCAGACCAATTTGCTGGTATGTCATCAGCTAGATTATCTGTTGATATGGGTGATATGGGAACAATAGCATTTGACCAAGGTTCAGGATCAGGACTTGCAACTATCGATGATAAAACACCGACGGCTGCTGAAGAAATCTGGGATGGACTAGATGGTGGTGGAAGTTCTGCTACATCAGTGGGTGGTTTAGTTGGTGCAGCTGGTAATTCAGGTGTATTTAACTATATCAAATCTTTTGCTGGCGTTAATTTAAATGCTGCAGCAAGAAAAGGTTCAGGAACTAGTAACGCAGATGGTGCTTCATCAAATGCTGGTGGTGCTGCATGGGACTTTGCTCTAACTGGAACAGGCGATGACTTCGGTACACCCGGCCTTGCTTGGGGTATTGGTTATGGTGAGAGTGAAATAGGTCAAGATACAGCGGCTAGTGGTGAAGATGACCATTCTACTGTTTTTGTAAACTACTCATTTGGACCTGCAACTGCTGGCGTTCAAGTATCTAGAATAAACCATGCAGGAAAAACAAGTACTGATGAAGAAACACAGGCTTGGGGTATTGCTTTCAACGTAAACGAAAACCTTTCACTTTCTTATGGTGAAAGAGACGTTGACTATGAACATGGTACAGGAACTATTACTGAAAATGGTGATGGTATTGCTGTAGCTTATACTATGGGTTCAATTAAAGTTGCTGGAAACATGAACGAAGTTTCTAACAATGGTGGATCTGCAGGATCTAAAGATTCAATGACAGAAATTGCTGTTTCATTTGCATTCTAAATTAGATTAGTAATTATAGAGAAAGCCCCAATTTATTGGGGCTTTTTTTTGTGCAAAATTTAAATATTTTTATTTAAATCTTCAAGAAAAGAAGAAAATTTTTCGTGTGAATTTATTGAGCTTTTATAAATAGGCTGTCTCGCTTGAGCAGTACTCATTGTTTTAATTGGAGTTTTATTTTTATGGAACTGTAAACAACCATCTTCCCAAGTAAGTTCGCAAAATTTTATCAGTTTCTTTATTTCATATTGAGAATTATCAATTATCTTTTCATATTTTGCCTCATAAATGTCACCTGGAAATAAATCTAACCAAAAATTTATTATATTTGAATATAGCTTGTAGTATGTGGCTAATTCTTTTTGGTTGTAACTAAAATTTAATCCGCCTTCAAAAAAGTTTTTATATAGCGAAAAACAGTTATCCTTAGGATCTCTAGTACAATGTATTATTTTTGCATGTGGAAAGAGTATTTTAATTAAACCAATCCACCTAAAATTCAAAGGTGCTTTATCTGTAATAAAGTTTTTATTGGAATTGAATCTTTCTAAATAATCATAATAAATTTTTCTTAATTGAGCTGTTAAAAATTTATCATCAATTAATTTATTAACTTTTTGGCTGGAAAAAACATTATCATTCATAAGGTTTTCTTTTACAATTCTAGATAATTGAGGAAGCTCACCAGCACCGAAAACATCTGAATGTGACGTAACTATCTGCTCAACTAACGATGTGCCAGACCGGGGCATGCCTAAAATAAAAATTATATTTTTGTTAGAAGAAATGCCTTTTAAAACCTTACCCATATCAATAGCAGAAAACACCTTCTTGATTTGATCAAAAAGTCTAATTTCATCATTTATATCAAATTTTAATAAACTTCTGTTAATTTGATTACCCTGGCTTAAATTTGTAAATGATTCATAGACTTGGCCCAAATCTTCGTTGGCTTTTGCAAGCGCAAATAGGAGGTTAATTTTTTGACTTTTATTTAACTCTAAATTATTCAATTTTAAATTCATTTCATCAAAATGTTTATTTCCATGTTTGTATTTAACTGATTGACTAATTAATAAGTCTGCTTGTGTAAATTTTGGATCAAGTATGAGAGTTTTTTGAGCATGTTCGATTGCAAGTTTAAATTCACCTAACCCTTGATATGCTAGGGCTAAAGAATATTGTGTGACTGGAATCTTATCATCAATATTTAGAGCTTCTGAGTATAAACTAATGGCTGTCTTAAAATCATTATTATCTCTTTTAAGATTTCCAAGGTTGATATAAGCATTAATATAATCAGGTTTTTTTTGTATAATCTTTTTAAATAAATTTTCCGCTAACCCAAGTTCACCTGTGTTCTTATAGACATTACCTAAATTATTCATAATTGAAATATTATTAGGATCTAACTTAAGTCCTTTTTCAAATATTTTCTGTGCAAACTTTAAATTACCTATGTTTTGATATGAGGAGCCAAGAATATTATATAACACTAAATATTGTGGGAATTTACGAATAAGTTTTTTAGATTTTGTTAAAACTAAATCATATTTTCCTGCATTAAATAAATTTAGTAAAATTTTAATATTATCTTCAATATTTTTCATTTTTACATTTTTACATTTTTATATTATTATTGTCTTTAAAAAAGGAAATTCCAGCAAAACCATAAGACTTAGTAAGCCTTAATCTGATTAAATTTTTTGTTGTAATACCACCTAGGGCAATTACTTTTTTGTTAGTTTTCGACGCTAAAAAATTAAATTTGACAGGACCTAAAAATTTATTTTTTTTACTTGTTTTAAATAAGGGTGATATAAATATTAATTCAGCACCTTGTTTTTCTTTTATTCTAATTTCTTTTATTGAGTGAGCAGAGCCTATTATCATAAATTTTTTTTTTACATTTTCTTTGTTGATATTTTCAATTTTATTAAAAGAGGGCAGGTATACCCCATCTAAATTTAAATTAACTGCCAATTTAAAGTTATTTGATATAAAAAATTTTCTACCATCTTTTTTACAAATATTTTTAATGTTTATAATTATATTTTTGTTATTTTTAGCAGTGTAGTTCCTGAAGATTATTGCAATTTTTTTGTCTAATTTTCTGATATGTTCTTTTTCAAAAGTATCAATAAATAAAAAATAAACAGGAATTTTATTATGCATAATAGTCTAGATAATTTAATTGAAATTCAAAAAGAAATACAATTAAAAATTGGCAGTCTTGGCACTACTTTCAAAATTCCAAAAATTATTGCTGTCACCAAAACACATCCTATGATAAGTATTTTACCACTAATTAATCATGGGCATCTTGATTATGGTGAAAATAAAGTTCAAGAAGCCATTGATAAATGGCAGAGTATAAAATTTGATTTTAAGCATCTAAATCTCCATATGATTGGTAAACTTCAGTCTAATAAAGTTAAGTATGCTATTTCGTTATTCGACTTTATTCATTCATTAGACAATTTAAAGTTAGCAGAAAAAATTTCCAGCGAACAAATTAAACAGAATAAAAAAGTTAAATTATTTATCCAAATTAATATTGGTGAAGAAGAGCAAAAAAGTGGTGTTTCCATTTCTAATATAGAGGGTTTTTATAAAAATTGTGTTCATGATCTTGGATTAGATATTGTTGGATTCATGTGTTTGCCCCCTAATAATAGTGATGTTTCTTCCTATTTTTTAAAAATGCAAAATTTAATAATAAATTTTCAAGCTAAAGAATTAAGCATGGGTATGTCTAGTGATTATATAGAAGCAATAAAATTTAATTCATCTTACTTAAGAATAGGATCAAAAATTTTTGGGAAAAGATCTTAGCTTATTTTGATTTTAGTTTTCTGATCAATTAATTTTAGTAAAATTTCAAAGTCTTTTTTTTTAAGAGCAATGCATCCTGCGGTTGGCTTGTAGTTATTTGTTAAATGAATAAATATTGCGCTCCCTTTATGGGGTATTTTTTTATGATTGTGGTTAAGTGTAATTAAATAATCATATTTATGGTCTTTTCTGAAAAAATTTTCTTTAGCATCTTTTTTAGAAACATGAATTTCTTCATTATATTTTTTATGATTAGAGTCATCACACCAAGCCATATTTTTTGTAATAATCTTTTTATTTATTTTACAATTTATTTTTCCAACTCTATCTTTTCTAAAATACAGTTTATTAAGTTTAAATAGACCCATAGGTGTTGTGCAATCACCCTCTTTTTTATCTGAACTTAATGCATTTTTACCGATACAACACTTTAAATAAAAGTCACTAACTACAAGAGTATCTTTATTTTTTAGATGGATTATCATAGGCTATATTATAAATGATTAAACAAAATGTTAATATCGTAAATTTTAATTTATTATATGAGATCTTGGATGAGATTAAAGAAAATTTGTCTTTTAATATTGTAAAATACGAAAATACAAATGATTTAAATAAACAAGAAAAAAGTGACACAAAAAATTCTTTGATAATTACAAATAACCATATTGGAAACTTAAGTAAAAAAAATTTATTAACCCTCAGTGATCTCCCTATGTCAATAAATAAATTGGTAGAATTAATCAATATTAACTTAATTAAACTAAAATTTAATTACCAATCAAAAATTAAAATAAAAAATTATGAGCTTAACCTAAATTCTAAGTTTTTATTAAAAGATGAGATTAATTTAAAATTAACAGAAAAAGAAATTGAAATGATATTATATCTTAATGTTAAAAATCAAAAATATAATGGTTTAGATCTTCAAAAAAATATTTGGGGTTATGCGTCAGGCTTAGAAACCCATACAGTGGAAACGCATATTTATAGATTAAGAAAAAAAATTAGTGATAAGTTCGGTGATAAAAATTTTATTGAAAGTCACAAAGATGGTTATTTTATTAAAAAAAATAAAAATTAATAAGAGCTGAATGATTTTTTAATTAACAAGACTATAAAAATTAACCCCGATCATAACTCTGTCTATTTTTTCATTATAAACTGCTACCAATGTGTTACCAGAGCAAAAATGTTTAAATAAGTCTGGCACCAATTTGCTGGATTATTTTTGATGACATGTCGGTTCCCTTTTCAAGACTTTCGCTTATTGTTAAATTATTAATATATCCATGAAGATATCCAGCTGCAAATAAGTCTCCAGCGCCAGTTAAGTCTTTTATATCTAAGTCTTTTTTGCTTTCACATTCGATTATTTGGTCTTTATTTATAGCAATACTTCCCTTTTCTCCACGTGTAACTATAATTAATTTTTCAATTTGTTGACCAAATGCTACTATTTCTTCAAATTTTTTTGCATCTATTAAAGAGGATATCTCTTGTTCATTTGCGAAAGTAATATCTATTTTATTTTGAACTAAATTTAAAAATTGTTTTTTATGCCTTTCAACACAAAATGAGTCAGATAATGACATTGCAACCTTGTTAGAATTTTTAATTGCTTTATCAAAAGCAGATTTAGGTTCACCCTCATCCCACAAATAGCCCTCTAAAAAAATTATTTCACTATTTTTAATTATATTTACATCCACATCATTCTCATTAATTTTTCCTGCAGTTCCTAGAAATGTACACATAGTTCTCTCAGAGTCTGGAGTAATTAATATTAGGCAAGTGCCAGTAGGAAGAGTTTCCTTCTTTTTAGAATAAAAGTAATCAACATTTTCTTTTTTTAAGCCAATTTCATATTTTTGACCCAAGTCATCATCGTTAACTTTACCTATAAATCCAACTTTATTTCCTAATTGAGATAGTCCCACAATTGAATTAGCAACTGATCCACCTGAAACAGTATCTTCAATTATTAATGTTGATAGTAATTTTTTAAATTCGATTTCACCTACAAGCTTCATCGTGCTTTTTGTTAATCCATTATCTGACAGGTATCTATCTTCAACCTTACAAATAACATCTACTATTGCGTTTCCTATACCTAGAATTTTCATATTAAGCTTTTTTTACTTTAAATGGATTTTTTCTATTAGGATAACAAGTCGTGCAAATTTTACAAGTCAAACCATAACACTCTCTTGCTTTACAAAATTCTCTTCCATAATAAATTATTTGCAAATGTAATTTGCTCCATGTTTTTTTGGGAAATAATTTTTTTAAATCTTTCTCTGTTTGAATAACATTTTTACCATTTGTTAAGCCCCATCTTTGAGCTAATCTGTGGATATGCGTATCAACTGCAAATGCAGGTATACCAAAACATTGAGACATGACTACACTTGCTGTTTTATGGCCCACACCAGCTAGTTCTTCAAGCTCTTCGAAGCTTTTAGGTACTTTGCCGCCATGCTTTTCCAAAAGTTGCTTAGACATTAAATAAATGCTTTTTGCCTTAATTCGAAAGATACCAATACTTTTAATTAATTTTTCAATTTTTTTTCTACCCAATTCCACAAAGTGCTCAGGTTTATAATATTTTGGATATATATTCTTTGTTACATTGTTAACATTTAGATCTGTGCATTGTGCTGATAAAAGAACAGAAGTTAAAAGTGTAAATTTATTTCTATGTTTTAATGGAATAGGAGTAGTGGGATAAATTTTATTTAAAATTTTAAGTATTTTTTTTGCTTTTTCTTTTCCATTCATTATTTAAAATTCAATAAATCTCTCATTGAATAAAGTCCAGGTTTTTTACTTGTAAGCCATTTAGCAGCTGTTAAAGCACCATCAGAATAAAGAGCTCTATCAAATGCCTCATGATTTAATTTTATTATTTCTTTACCATTAGAAAATAAAACCTCATGTTCTCCAATAATTTCACCTTTTCTAATTGAATTAAAATTAATTTTTCCCCCATATGGAAAAGATTTTTTATTTAAAAATTTTTTACCAATTAAACTATTAAATTTTTTATTTTTTCCGTCTGAGATTCCTTTTCCAAGCATTAAAGCAGTTCCTGATGGGTAATCTCTTTTATGTTTGTGATGAACCTCGAGCACTTTACTTAAATAATCATCATTTAATGATTTTGAGGCTATTTCTGTTAAATACATCAATAAATTAACACCCATGCTCATATTACCAGCTTTTAATATTGAAATTTTTTTGGAATATTTTTTAATTAAATCCTCTTCTTTTTGAGTAAAACCAGTTGTTCCAATAACCACTTTTTTTTTTTGCTTCGATGCTATTTTAAGAATTTCAAGAGTACACTTTGGAACCGTAAAGTCTATTATCACATCTGTATTTTTAAAGGCCTGAACTGTATTTAATTCAATTTTGATACCAGATATTTTTTTATTGAGAGGCTTGTTTTCTGTAAGAGCTACTAACTTAAAGTTTTTATTAGATTTAGAAGATTTAATAAGTTGCTGACCCATTCTTCCAAGACAACCAGTAATTGCTAAATTAATTTTTTTCATCCAGAAAAATATTAACCTTTTTTAACTAATTAGTCTTTTAGTTTTTCCAAAAACTTTTAGCTTTTTGAAAGAATTTTTTAATACTTGGGTTTGATTTTTCATTCTCAATTTCTCTAAATTTTTCAAGTAACTCTTTTTGTTCTTTATTTAGTGAGATAGGAACTTCCGTATTTACCTGAACATAAAGGTCTCCATTTCCACCTCCACGCATGTAAGGCATCCCTTTTCCTTTTAATCTAAATTGTTTCCCATTTTGAGTCCCATCAGGGATTTTAATTTTTGCTCTTCCACCATCAATTATTGGTATTTCAATTGTAGTACCTAATGCTGCATCAGCAATTGATATAGGGAATTCAAAAAATAAGTTTTCATCAGACCTTTTAAATAAATCATGAGAGTGAACATTAATGAATAAGTATAAATCACCATTTGCCCCACCTTTAGTTCCAGCCTCACCTTTACCAGCTAACCTTATTCTTGTTCCATCATCAACACCTTTTGGTATTGTTACAGAAAGTTTTTTTGAAGCCTGTTTGTTACCTTGGCCACTACAATCTCTACATGGATTAGTAATTTCTTCGCCAGTTCCTGCGCATTGAGGGCAGGTTTGTTGTACAGTAAAAAAACCTTGGTTGGATCTTACTTTACCATTTCCTTCACAAACTGTACATCTGTCAGGAGAAGATCCGGGCTTAGAACCATTACCTTTACAAGTAGCACATTTTTCTGTGGTTGAAAATTTGATATCTTGTTTTTTACCTTCAAAGGCCTCTTCAAGAGTAATTGATAAATCATATCGTAAATCAGAACCTCTGTTATTTGTGCTTCTTCCTCTTGATCTTCCACCTCCACCAAAATCACCAAAAAAGTCTTCAAAAATATCTGAAAAATCAGCACCACCAAAGCCCCCGCTTTGTCTTCCACCACCACCCTCGAAAGCAGCATGACCAAAATTATCGTAGTTTTGTTTTTTTTCTTGATCTGAAAGAATACCGTATGCTTCACCTGCTTCTTTGAACTTATCTTCAGAAGCTTTATCCCCAGGGTTTTTATCAGGATGATGTTTTACTGCTAGTTTTCTATATGCAGATTTTAATTCTTCAGGGCTTGCATTTTTACTAACACCTAAGACGTCATAAAAATCTCTTTTAGCCATAAGTTACTTTAAGATGATAGTTGTTTTAAGTCTTAAGCGCTTTTTTCTTTATCTTCTTCTTTTTTATCCTCTTCTTTTACATCTTTTTCTTTATCCTCTTCTTTTACTTCTTCAAAGTCCGCATCAACTACATTATCGTCTTTTTTTGTTTTACCATTTTTA
>Ga0209710_1003533_pt1 | contig 10499 bp, 11 predicted proteins | sample ArcticOcean_MG_C_5_FD_187436 | JGI IMG/M metagenome (GOLD analysis project Ga0209710, IMG submission 187436) | Marine microbial communities from western Arctic Ocean - ArcticOcean_MG_CB4_138 (SPAdes) (version 2) | ecosystem: Environmental > Aquatic > Marine > Oceanic | place: Arctic Ocean... | reverse complement strand
AATGTACCGTGAATTTTCTGGAGGACTTACTGCTGAGTTGTGTTCACATCAAATAGATTTTGTTAATTGGGTACTTAACGAAACTCCAAATCAAGTTATGGGTGCTGGTGGCATTGATTATTGGAAAGATGGTCGGGAAACATATGATAATGTACATTTAATTTACAGCTACCCAAATGGAGTACAAGCAAAGTTTACATGTTTAACAAGCAATGCTAAAGATGGCTATCAAATTAAGGTCATTGGAGATAAAGGAACCATAATTATTGATACAAAAAATGCATGGTTTTATCCAGAAGGGAAAAATAACGATAAAGTCATAACAGACGTAGATGGTGTTAGTGGTGCGACTGCCCAATGGGATAAAGAAAAGGGGTCCAAAATAAGTCTAGAACATTTAGATCCAAGTAAACAAGCACTAATAGATTTCAAGTCGTCAATACTAAGTAACAAAACACCAGAATCAAATGCTATTACAGGAGCTAAAGCGGCAATTTGTGTTCAAATGGGCTTAGATGCTATGTGTAATAATGAAATTGTAAAATGCGATAATAAGTTTCGGGTGTAAAAAAAGTTTAATAAATGTTCAAACGAAACACATACATATTAATAATATTTTTTGGGTTTCAATATTTGAGTTATTCCCAAGAACGAGTTTTATACAAACAAATCGATTCACTTTATACATTTACGCAGCACAAAAGCGACGCAGAAGGGAACTTCCACGAAGCAGATCATTTAGATGGTGATGTGGATATGTATTCCTTAATGAAAGCACTAGTTTTAGAATAGCAAAAACGAATTGCTGCTGGAAAACAAGATTTTAGAATGCCTTTTAGACCAGATCATGGACATAAAATGTTAGATGATTTAAATAAAAAAACAAATCCTGGGTATTCAGGGATTGGACGTTTGCGGGGATTAGCCAAGTTACGGGGTTTAGAGCTTGGTATTAGACGTTCATTATAAATTAAAAAAATAAAAATAAAAAATATGTCAACAAGTTTCAAAACAAGATATGCTTCAAGTCCGCAAGAAGTTAAAAAATTAGATACACAAGAATTAAGAGATGAGTTTTTAATTCCTGACTTAATGGAAGTAGGAAAAATAAAATTGACCTATACACATTATGATAGATATGTTGCTGGAGGAGCTGTACCAACATCTCCTTTAACTTTAGAAACGATTGCTCCTTTAAAAGCAGATTATTTTTTAGAAAGAAGAGAAATGGGAATCATTAATGCTGGCGGAAGTGGAAGTATTTCTGTGGATGGTGCAATTTTTAAAATGAATCATAAAGATGCATTATACATTGGTAAAGGTGCAAAAGAAGTAGTTTTTACAAGTGATGATGGAAAGAATCCTTCTAAATTTTATATCAATTCGGCCCCAGCGCATACTGCATATCCAACAAAACATGTTACAAAAGAGGCTGCTAATAAAATTGAATTAGGAAGTTTAGAAACTGCCAATCATAGAACTGTAAACCAAATGATTATTGGCGGAATTGTAACAACTTGTCAATTACAAATGGGAATGACAGAGTTAAAAACAGGTTCTGTTTGGAACACAATGCCTGCACATGTGCATGATAGAAGAATGGAAGTGTATTATTATTTAGACATACCACAAGAACAAGCAGTTTGTCATTTTATGGGTCAACCGCAAGAAACGCGTCATATTTGGATGCACAATCATCAAGCTGTAATTTCACCACCTTGGTCAATTCACTCGGGTTCAGGAACTTCAAGCTATACCTTTATTTGGGGAATGGCAGGAGAGAATTTAGATTATAACGACATGGATGTTGCAAAAATTACAGATTTAAGATAAAAAATATGTCACAAACATTATTTGATGTTCAAGGAAAAGTTGCTTTAGTTACGGGTTCTACACATGGTTTGGGGATGTCTATGGCAATGGGTTTGGGAAAAGCGGGTGCAACGATTGTTGTGAACGGAAATTCATCACAAGAAAAAATAGACAACGCAGTTGCTGCTTATAAAAAGGAAGGAGTTAACGCTGTTGGTTATAAATTTAATGTTGCTGATGAAGCGCAAGTAATTGCTGCTATCAAAAAGATTGAAAAAGAATTTGGTGTGATTGATATTTTAATTAATAATGCAGGGATCATCAAAAGAACGCCATTGGCAGAAATGGAAGTTGCCGATTTTAAACAAGTGATTGATATCGATTTGATAAGTCCATTTATTGTGTCAAAACATGTTGTAAAAGGAATGATGGAGCGCAAATCAGGAAAAATCATCAATATTTGTTCGATGATGAGCCAATTAGGTAGAAATACGGTTGGTGCGTATGCAGCAGCAAAAGGAGGATTGGTGATGTTAACCAAGAATATGGCAACAGAATGGGCACGTTTTAATATTCAAGTAAACGGAATTGGTCCTGGTTATTTTGCAACTTCACAAACAGCTCCAATTAGAGTAGAAGGACATCCATTTAACGATTTTATTGTGAATAGAACACCAGCAAAAAAATGGGGAGACCCAAATGACTTAGCAGGAGCAGCAATTTTCTTATCCTCTAAAGCAAGTGATTTTGTAAACGGACATATTTTATATGTTGATGGTGGAATTCTAGCAACCATTGGGAAACCTTCAAACGAAGAATAAATAAATAATTCGCAAGGTTTATATGCTGAGCTTGTTTCAGTTTCAAAACATCCTACAAGGTTTCAAAAGTTTTGTAGGTATACATAAGTAATCATATCTGAAAGGTCAAAAACAGACCATGCAGGAAAAGAAAGTCAAATCAACCAAAATGAAAAAAATAATCTTCCTCTTTCTTACCACAACCTGTTTTATCAATTGTGATGAAAAAATAGCAATCCTTTCCACTATTGAAGTGAAAAACACACTAAATATGGATAGAGAATTTGAAACTGTAGAAATTGATATTTCAAATTTTACAGCTGATAATTATATTATTTCTAAAGAAAATTCAAAAGAAAAAATCAATTTTCAATTGGTTGATACTAATTCAGATGGAAAAGATAATGTCTTATTGTTTCAACCAAAAATTAAAGCAAATTCGACAAATAAATATAATTTATCAATTTCAACTAAAATACAAGATTCAGTAACCACTTATTGTTATTCTCGTTTTGTGCCAGAAAGAACAGACGATTATGCCTGGGAAAATAATAGAGTAGCGTTTAGAACGTATGGACCAGTTGCACAAAAAATGGTGGAAGATGGCGTAAAAGGCGGTACTTTATCAAGCGGAATAGATGCTTGGCTAAAACGTGTGGAATATCCAATTATCAATAAATGGTATAAAGAAACCACGGAAGATAAAGGTACTTATCATGAAGATACAGGCGAAGGTTTAGATAATTTTCATGTAGGCGTTAGCCGTGGGGTTGGTGGAATTGCTATAAAAACAGATACAACCTATCAATATTCTAAAAATTTTACTGACTACAAAACCATTACAAATGGCCCTATTAGAACAAGTTTTGTTTTAAATTATGAAGCTTGGGACGCGAACGGCAAACAAATTGAAGAAAGCAAACATATTTCTTTAGATTACGGACAAAATTTATCAAGATTTGAAATCCATATTTCAGAGACAGATACTATTTCTGCAGGTTTAACATTGCATAAAAAAGATGGAATAACATCTCAAGATAAAAACTGGATTAGTTATTGGGAACCTTTTGATGATTCAGAATTAGGGCAAGGTTTAGTGGCAAATGATGCTTATTTTATGAGTTCTAAAAAGTATGTTACTTCTAAAAAAGATGAGAGTAATTTCTACGCAAACTTGCGCGTTGTAAATAATAAAGTAATTTATTATGCAGGTTTCGGTTGGAAGAAAAGCAACCAATTTAAAACACAACAAGAATGGGAATCTTATTTAAGAGATTTTGCAATCAAAATTAAAAATCCGTTCCTAGTAACTCAAAACTAAATTTAGAAATATAATGATAAAAAAGTACACATTTCTTAGTGTTTTTGCAATTACTTTTACCTTGTTTTTATCAGGATGTACATCAGAAAAAACCACTAAAATTTTACGATTAGGGCACAGTTTAGATACCCAACATCCCGTACACAAAGCAATGGTTCTTTTAGGTGAAGAATTAAAAGAACGTTCTGGCGGAAAGTTACTTTTAAATATTTATCCGAGTAGTCAATTAGGTGGAGAAAGAGAGTGCTTAGAGCTATTGCAAATTGGTAGTTTAGACATTACCAAAGTTTCTGCTGCGGTTTTAGAGAACTTTATACCTGAATACAAAGTGTTTAGTATTCCTTATCTGTTTAGAAACAAAGCACATACATTTAGTGTTTTTGATAGTGAAATTGGTGAAAAATTATTACTTCAAGGAGAAAAATTTAGATTAAAAGGTTTAACTTTCTACGATGCTGGAAGTAGAAGTTTTTACATGAAAGATAATCCGATTAATTCACCTTCAGATTTAAAAGGAAAAAAAATAAGAGTTCAAAAAAGTAATATGGCAGTTGCCATGGTGAATGATTTAGGAGGATCACCAACGCCAATTTCATATGGAGAATTATACACTGCTTTGCAACAAGGAGTTGTAGACGGAGCAGAAAATAACCCGCCAAGTTTTTTTACTTCAAAGCATTACGAGGTTTGTAAATATTATAGTTTAGACGAACATACAGCTGTGCCCGATGTTTTGTTAATTGGAACGGATACTTGGGCAAGATTAAATGACCAACAAAAGAAATGGTTAAATGAAGCTGTAGAACAAAGTAAAATTGTGCAAAGAAAATTATGGGCTGCATCTGAAACGGAATCTTTAGCAGCTGTAAAAAAGGCAGGAGTCACTGTGGTTTCTCCAGATAAAAAACCTTTTGAAGAACAAACCAAAGGCATTTTAGATCTATTTAAAGATGATCAAGTAATGCAGTCTTTAATACTTTCCATCAAAAACAAACAATAATGAGAGCGAAAATTGATAGTATATTAGAAAAGGCAGTACTTTTTGTGTTAGTATTAATGTTGTTTAGTGTTATTTGGCAAGTATTTTCAAGATTTATTATAAGAAACCCGAGTACCATTACTGATGAGGTTTCAAGTTTTTCATTAATTTGGTTAGGTTTGTTAGGATCAGCGTATGCAACAGGGCAACATTTACATTTAGCAATTGATCTCATCCCAGAAAAAGTAGTGGCAAAAAAACAAAATCTATTTGATGGAATTGTCTATTTATCAGTTACAGCTTTCGCTTTTTTAGTGATGGTTCTTGGCGGAATACGATTGTGTCAATTAAGTTTTCAATTCGGGCAAACATCAGCTACACTAGAGATTCCTTTAGGATTTATTTATATGGTAGTTCCTATTTCAGGAATTTTAATTTGTTATTACAGTTTAGATACTTTTATCACTAATAGAAAATTACATAAAGCATAAAATTATGAATTTAATTGAAGTACTAATTTTAGTTACCAGCTTTTTAGTTTTCTTATCATTAAGAGTGCCAATTGCTTATGCCATTGGTTTAGCAGCATTATTAACCTTATTAAGCGCCATGCCTTTTTTACCTTCTGTAACTACTTTGGCGCAAAGAATGGCAACTTCGTTGGATAGTTTTACACTGTCTGCAATTCCGTTTTTTATATTGGCAGGTCAAATTATGAATCGTGGTGGGATCGCAGTACGATTAATTAATTTTGCGAAGGCAATCGTTGGTCCACTTCCAGGAGGTTTGGCTTTTGTAAACATTATTTCTTGTATGCTTTTTGGTGCAATTTCTGGATCTGCAGTTGCTGCAGCATCTGCAATTGGAGGCTTTATGAACCCGATGATGGAAAAAGACGGTTATGATAAATCTTTTAGTGCCGCGGTAAATATTACAAGTGCAACTACAGGGTTGATCATTCCACCTAGTAATGTATTAATTGTTTATTCTTTAGCAAGTGGTGGTGTTTCTATTGCAGCCTTATTTATTGCAGGTTATGTACCAGGATTATTAATCGGTTTTGCGTTAATGGTAGTGGCTCTAATTTATTCTATCATCAAAAAATATCCAACAGATAAAGTAGTTGGATTTAGAGAATTTTTTAGAAGATTTATTGCAGCTTTCCCTAGTTTAATGCTGTTGGTGGTTGTTATTGGTGGAATTGTTGCTGGTATCTTTACAGCAACAGAAGCATCTGCGATTGCAGTAATTTATACATTAATTTTAGGTTTTGCATATAAAGAAATTTCGATGAAAGATATTTCTCCAATCTTGTTAGAAACAATTAAAACCTCGGCAATTGTGTTGTTATTAATTGCGACTTCTATTGCCATGTCTTGGGTGATGAGTTATGAAAACATTCCGCAAGAAATTAGTAATACGTTATTATCAATCAGCGATAACCCGATTGTTATTTTAATAATTATCAACTTAATATTATTGTTTGTAGGTGTTTTTATGGACATGACACCAGCAGTTTTAATATTTACACCTATCTTTTTACCAATTGTGACCAGTTTAGGAATGGATCCAATTCATTTCGGAATTGTTATGATTATGAATTTATGTATTGGTTTGTGCACACCGCCAGTTGGCTCGGTGCTCTTTGTAGGTTGTAGTGTTGCAGGTTTAAAAATTCAGCAAGTAGTCAAACCCTTGTTGCCATTATTTTTGGTGATGATTGTTGTGCTTTTGATTATCACATATTTCCCAGAATTGACACTCTGGTTACCGAGACAGTTCGGTTTGATATAATTAGGGTTCGATAGATTCTATTTAATAAATTTTTTACAGCTAAAAAATGTTTCAAATTATGGTACACTAAATAAAATTGTGAAAAGATATTTTTTTTGCATTCTTAATGTTTTTTTCAGTTACTCAACTAACGATAGGTCAAGTAATATTAGATTGACCTGAAAAGAACCAAACCTCACCTATATAAACACCCTTCAATGTAATTTTATTCTCCCCATTGAGTGTCAAAATATAAGGTTCACCAGCTTTAGCTGATTTAAATGTAATAGACCAAGTGCCATCTGAACTAGCAACAGTTTGAATAGTTTCATTTTTAAATAACCCCCTCTATTATCTCATCTGGATTTGCTTTACCAAAAAGTAAAATACTCTGATTTTGTTGCAACACCATTTGGTCAGAAAAGAAATTGGGTAGGCTTATATCAGCATATACTTGTATAGAAAAAAGTATAGAATATAAAGCAATTAAAAATCGTCTAAAAATTAGCTTACTTCTAATTTTCAATTGTTTTTTGTGATTCTATTTAATTTATAAAAGCATCAATAATTCGCATGCCTTTTAATCCGTCTTCCACAGTGCAAGGATTATCACCTTTTTCTAAAAAATAGTTTACAGTAGCTTGGATCATGGGTTGTTGAATGTGCATAGGATGTTCAAATTTCTGGACCTCTCTTTTTCCATTAAATTCTAATACAATCTCATTTCCGAAAAAAGGAAATGCGACAGAACCCTTTGTTCCTGAAATATAACACTCATCTATTTGTTCTGCTTCATCAGCGATAAAATTCCAATTCCCTTTGCAAGAAATACCATTTTTAAAATTTAAAACTCCACTAACCTTGCTTGCTACATTTGGTTTCGAGTTTTCAGTTAAAGAATGTCCTGAAAAATCGCTTACATCACCAAACCAAAATAACAGCAAATCTAATTGATGTGGCGCCAAATCATTAAAATAACCACCACCAGAAATGGCAGGGTTTATTCGCCAATTAGATTCAGAATCAGCGACAAAAGCAGCGCTACTAGATTGTAACATTTTCACATCAACCGAATTAATATCACCAAGTACTTTCTCATCGATTAAACGTTTTACCTCTAAAAACATGGGGAGTCTGCGTCTGTAATGTGCGACTGTCAACTTAGATGTACTGTTTTCTAGAGCATCTTCAAGTAAAATTGCTTCTCCAGAATTAAACGTCATTGGCTTTTCTATATATACATTTTTATTAACCGCTAAAACTTTAAGTGCGTATTGTAAATGAGTAGATGGAGGCGTTGCAATGTAAACTGCATTAATCTTAGGATGGTTAATTATAGCATCTGCAGAATCATAATACTCGGCAACATTGTGTCTTTCTGCATAATCTTTAGCTTTGTCTTTATCTCTTCGCATTACGGCTAATAAGGTTGAGTTTTTAGCTAAATTAAATGCTGGTCCACTCTTAACTTCCGTAACATTACCGCAACCTATAATTCCCCAAACAACGTCTTTCATTTTGATTAATTATTTAAAATCGAAATAATTTTTAGCGTTATAATAAGAGATATCACTGACTATTTTACCGAGATGCTTTTCATCGTTAGGAAGTTCTCCATTCGTTACATCATTCCCAATAAGATTACATAAAATTCTTCGGAAATACTCATGACGTGGAAACGACAAGAAGCTACGAGAATCAGTAAGCATGCCAACAAAACAACTTAATAATCCTTGATTAGAAAGTGTGTTTATTTGCTTTTCCATACCCTCTTTTTGATCTAAAAACCACCAAGCAGCACCAAATTGCACTTTCCCCCTAATACTGCCATCATTAAAATTTCCAACCATAGAGGCAAACACTTCATTATCTGAAGGGTTCAAATTGTAAACAATAGTTTGCGCTAATTGGTTTGTACTATCGAGTTTATTTAAAAAACCACTTAACCCTCTTGCTTGAGAAAAATCGCCAATAGAATCAAAGCCAGTATCCGAACCTAAACTATCTAGTAAACGCTTATTATTATTTCTAATGGCGCCCAAGTGTAATTGTTGTATCCAACCTTTTGAGTAATACATTTTACCTAAATGAATCATAGTTTCTGTTTTAAAAAACTGAACTTCCTCCATACTAAGCTTTTGATGAGACTTTATCATATCAAAAAGGGATTCTATATTAAATCTACTTGCCTCAAAATGGTATAATTGCTCTAAGCCATGATCCGCTAACCGTCCTCCATTATCATGAAAATAATTCACTCTACTTTCTAAAGCTGATAACAAGTCAGAATACGTTTTAATCGAAATAGAGGATACCAATTCTAACTTTTTAAGGTAGTCATTGTATGATTCAACATTTTCAACAGCATAGGCTTTATCAGGTCTAAAGGTAGGAAGTGTCTTTATTCTATCTTTATTGTTTTGAATTGAAATATGGTGTTCCAGATTATCGGTAGGATCATCAGTCGTGCATAATGATTCAACATTCATCAATTTTAATAAACCATTAGCTGAATATCCTTTTAGTTTGAGTAATTTTAACGTTTTTTTCCAAATGGCTTCTGCTGTGTCTGGCGATAATAAATCATTTATTCCAAAGTAACGCTGAAGCTCTAAATGTGTCCAATGGTATAATGGATTACGAATTGTATAAGGTACAACTTCTGCCCATTTTAAAAACTTTTCTTTATCTGAAGCCGCTCCTGTAATATATTTTTCGTTAATGCCATAGGCTCGCATTGCTCTCCACTTATAATGATCACCAGCTAACCAGACTTGGGTTATATTTTCGAATTGATGGTCTTCATCGATCTGTTGTGGTGATAAATGATTATGGTAATCTATAATAGGAAGTGACTTTGCATAATCATGATACATCGTTTTAGCAAAGTCGGTTTGTAATAAAAAATCGTCTGTAATAAAAGAATTCATAACTATTATTTTGCATTGTAAAGGTGAGTAGTAAGATGCTATAGCTTTTTTTCTTAATTATGAAAAAAAGTCAATAGAAGTACAATTTAACACTAAAATTATATTAATAATCACATTAATTAATCTAAATTACTTTCCTAAGTTTTTAATAATTTCTATGGCTAGTCTAGTTTTCGATTCAATTTCTGCCAAATCAAAATTACCATCAGCATCTTTAATCATTAATTGTGATCCCATACCTACACAAGTTACACCTGCTTTAAACCAGCCTTCTAAATTTTCTCTAGTTGGTGATACTCCGCCTGTTGGCATAATACTTGTCCATGGTTGTGGCCCTTTAATTCCTTTTACAAACTGAGGACCATAAATATCACCAGGAAATAGTTTTACAATTTCGCATCCTAATTCTTCTGCTCTTGCAATTTCTGTAAGCGTTCCGCATCCTGGAGACCATAAAACTTTACGTCTGTTACAAACAATTGCAATGTCTTCTCTTAAAACAGGTGTTACAATAAAATTTGCACCTAAAGACATAAATCTTGAAGCAGCAGCTGCATCTGTAACAGAACCTACTCCCATTACCATTCCTGGTAATTCAGCAACAGCATACTTCGTTAATTCGCCAAAAACTTCGTGAGCAAAATCTCCACGTGCTGTAAACTCCATGAGTCTTGCACCACCATCATAACATGCTTTTAATACCTTTTTACTTACTTCTATATCGTTATGAAAAAATAAAGGAACCATTCCTGTATCTTTCATTACTTGTGCTACTTCTAATCTTGAAAATTGTGCCATTATATTGTTATTTAATTTTTAATTCCAGTTTAATATTTTCTTAAAATCGTATGCTTCTGGGTTTGGTAAATATTGTTTTGCTTTTT
>Ga0209710_1003523_pt1 | contig 10518 bp, 10 predicted proteins | sample ArcticOcean_MG_C_5_FD_187436 | JGI IMG/M metagenome (GOLD analysis project Ga0209710, IMG submission 187436) | Marine microbial communities from western Arctic Ocean - ArcticOcean_MG_CB4_138 (SPAdes) (version 2) | ecosystem: Environmental > Aquatic > Marine > Oceanic | place: Arctic Ocean... | reverse complement strand
CGTTACAAAATGATACAATGATGATTAACACACACACACACACACACATACACACACACACACACATGCACAGGTTGCAAAGCAGAAAAGCGTCGAAATTGACGTAAAGTCGCTCATGTTAGATAAACCGATAGAAGCTTTAGGCGAATTCGCCGTCCCGGTATGGGTCGACGGCCGCGAACACGAATCAAAGATCAAAATTCTCGTGAAGAAGAAAGCGTACAAATAGTAATACGCAATCGATTACATGATGATATAGATTTTATTTTCAATAGCGTTGTACGATCACAGTTACTTTTGAGTGATGGAGAACATGATTAGCTACAGAACCTACGAAGAACTCTTTAACAGAGCTTCGCTTATGCGAAGCCAAAACGATCGCTTCGTATTTCCTCTCTACTCGTTCCGATTCTTCAATAATAGCTTCCGCGATATGATGTTTATCACTCTCCAAACATTTCACGATAATTTCACACGCACTTCCTACGCTCTTTCTGATTTTTGGTACAATATGATCTCTCATCCACTCGTTCGCATGCTGAATAGCTAGCGCTTCGCCGTGACAATGCGATAACCCGAAAAACGAATGCCCATCCGGTTTCATTTGCTTCTTCGCTACTGCGAACAAGACGACTAAATCGCTCGCTTTGAAGAAGTTCTCACACGCCCATTCGCACATGTTTTCGCTCATTTCTGTTATATCTATCGGGAATAATATCGTTCGTGGATTCATTTTTTTAGACCGCTTTTAACGAACTCTTTTCATAATGGGGAAAAGTCCCACATTACGTCATAATGGGGAAAATCCCCACAGCCCCGTTGTGCCTTGTTTTGCTCATTTGCTCCTGTTTTTCCAAAAAAAAAATTCCCTGCTGTGCTACTGCTGAAAACATTTTTAGGTCCATTGCAAACGCGTAACAATTTCGACGCGTTAACGAGCACCGCGTTTCGCGAGCATAAAAAAATGGGCAAACGAAAAGCGAAGAAGAAATCGAACTCAGTCGCGAAAACGGTTTCGTATTTCAAACGATTCCAAGTTAAATTCGCGAGACGCAGAGCGGGTACGCAGCGCGTTTTATAGTTTTTTTTTAACGCGCATTTTTCGAGTGGAAAATCGTCGGGAGAGTTTTACTTTTCTCTCGGCGGCGCTCGAGAGTGTAAAAAACGAGAATATGATAGAAACGTGATGAAAGTGATTGAGAAATTCATGTTTGATTGAGTTTTCGATGTTTTCATGGGCTCTTAATGATCGCGAGTGTGATTGCAGAGATCGTTTTAGTGTTTTGTATTTTTACGCATCGCACTGGTTTGAGATGCATTATTGGGGTTCTCTCTCTTTCCAAAAGGCTTGTAGTGCTTTGCAATCTGTGATGATGAATAATATATGACGAAGAAACGATAAACATCAAATACATAAACTAACTATATTCTGATTTCTTTCCTATAATTCTTGATTTCAATCAACAGGTAAAACTGATTACCAAGCGCGCAGAGCACTCATCGCGCAAGACAAGAACAAGTACAACACTCCAAAGTACCGCTTCGTCGTCCGCTTTACGAACAAACGCGTGATTTGCCAAATCGTTTACGCAACCATCGCCGGCGACGTCACGGTTTGCCAAGCGGATTCTACAGAACTCGCTAGATATGGTTTAAAAGCTGGTTACACGAACTACCCGGCGACGTATGCGACTGGTTTGTTATGCGCGAGACGTATGCTTACAAAGTATGGCTTGGCCGAGACGTACCAAGGAAAGACTGAAGATCTCGGCGAAGATTACCACGTCGAAGCCGACGGCGACGCGAGACCGTTCAAATGCTTCTTGGATACTGGTTTGGTGAGAACCTCTACTGGTGCGAAAGTCTTTGCGGCGATGAAGGGCGCGTCCGACGGTGGCCTCGACATCCCGCACAACGAAAAGCGTTTTGCCGGGTATGATACGCAAGACAAATCGCACGACCCCGATACGTTGGAGCGATACATCAAAGGTGGCGTCATCGCGGAATACGCGGAAGAGATGCAAGAGGAAGAACCGGAGAAGTTCGAAGCGCACTTTTCCAAGTACTTAGCTGCGGATCAAGACCCAACTGAATTGGAGGAGTTGTTCGAGGAAGTCCACGAAAACATTCGCGAAGACCCTTCGTTCACGAAGAAGCCGAGAACGAAACCGGCCGACGCCGGTAGAAAGTTCAGATTGCCAAAGTTGTCATACGAACAAAAGAAGGCGAACTTGAAGGCGAAGATCGAAGCTTTGAGAGCCGACGCTTAAGAAGAAGAAGAAGAAGAAGAGAAACCGACGACGATACAATAAACGAACAACAAATAATCATAGATATATAAGAGTGAGAGAGAGAGAGAGCGATGAGCGAAGAGAAGAGAACAGTTTTAACTGAACAGAACAGTAACTAACTACTAAACTAGTAAACATAACAGTAAACTCGTATCTCTCGTCCCTAAAACTGACAGCGCGTACTTCACGTTCAAAATCACGTCACAAAACAAAACCTCGATTCACTCGCACTCGCACGCGATAACAACAAAAACTCCCTAAAACAGAATCAAGCCGAGAACGAAAAATGAACCACGAGCTGTTCTCTTTAGCGCCTCTTCGTTGCGAACCGGCGCAGATCAGGGATTGCCTCTGCTCGATCTTACACACGATCTTGTTCATGCGTTCGTTAGGCCCTTTGATAGAAAAAGATTTCACTTGCGACTTCTGCGACGTGACGTACTGCGCGGCCGATGATCGAGCGATCGATGACATCGTCGAGAGGAAGATACAGCAAGTCGTCGAGTTTTGCTTGCAACGAAAAAGTAGAAACGGTGCGAATGGTCAAATAGCGACGAGTGCAGGAACGAACGAGGTCGTTATTTATTTACATTTCTACGAGAAAATGCAACGAAGGAAAGGGAATGAAGGCGAGACCGCGCAGAGTACGAATTCGCGACGATACAGCGTCGGCAGTTTCGGATCTCAGAAAAACGGGAGTCAAACATCGCAAGGGAGCATAGGGTCGAACAGTAATAGTAGGAGTTGGAGTTTAAGTAACCGAGCGAAGAACGATGAACGGAAAGAGAAGTTCGGTAGACGGTGGGAGTCGTGGCAAATACAGTTAGAGGTCGTGGACGATTTAGGTTTCGAGGAACCAAAGCAAAGGAGTTACGAACGAGAACGAGAAATGCAAGCGAATGATTTAGCCGAGATATTGACTGGGACGATAACGCACGTGTTAGCATTGTGTGAGGAGAAGAAGTCGCACGTGCCTGCTGTGTTGAGCGAACGCACGCCGAGCTTTCCTTTTGAAATCGAGTTACCTGACGTGAACGACGTAACGGCGCAGGGCGTCTTTTCGAGTAGTTTTGGGATGTTGAAGAAATTGTTGAAAGATTCTACGCCTACGCAGCTCATTTAGTTTTATCATACGTATTATTATTGTTTTGTATTATTATTCTTATATTATTTTGTACTCATTTATTTGTACATTCGATCTCTCTCTCGTTCTTTTCTATGAGCGGCTCTCATTAAGAACTCAGCCTTCAACATCGCAGCTTCTTGTTCATCGCCCTCGCCCATCATAACCCTCCTCATCCTATTCTGCAAAACCTTCTCCTCCTCAATCTCTCTCTGTTCATCTTCCGAAATCCTTCGCACTGGAAACCACCCCGGTAACTCGAACGCCTCGAACGCTTTCGCGAGCTCTTCGCTTACGGTCACGCTCCCGATCGCCGCGACTACGCCGCCTAACAAGAAACCAGTCGGCATCCCACTCCTACCTCTATACAAGGCCCAAATCGCTGCCCCAGTCGCACTGCCAGCGACGACATCGTTCACTATACCATCTCTTTGCCTCAAAAACCTCGCTAACTCCTTCGCGCTTAAGAACGCGCACGAACACGCTAAGAAGTTCTGCGCCATGTTCAACGCGTAATGAGGCGCTACACGAACCGGTCTTCCACGCACTAACGCGAACGCTAAACCACTGACTACGCCGGCCGACGTCGCATAAAACGTCCCTTTACATATTCGTTCGAGCCAACCCGGGTTCTCTAACATCTTCCTCGCCCGTTTCTCCGGTATCTCCATCTTCAGCACACGCGCGTTCCCGAACACGATTTCGCTCATCCTTTCCGTAACGGTTTCTTCCACTGCACTGATTGCGGTTTGATCGCTCGAGCTTTGCGCGGTTGCCTCGGACAGGTTCGAAACACTGGCACTTGATTTCTTCGCCTTTGCGTTGGACCAAAACATCTTTTTTTTCTTCTTCTTCTACCAACGATTACATGACCGCAGTAAAACAAAGAAATAATTCGTCAGAGAAATCAAACAGTCCTGTCTTCTCGCTACAAGGTGACTATCGCGATCGTTGTTAACATTCGGAGAGACCACCGCTGTTCCTCTCGCGAGATGGTTTATGATTAATTAATGCAAATCAGTGTGAAGTGCGGTTGTTCTTTTTAAGGCAAAAAGATGGATTTAGGGTTTCATCTAAACCCTAAACTTCTTTTTTAGATATTTTTAAATATTCCTTTTTTTCTTTCGTTTTCGTTCTAATTCCTTATTATATATGTGATACATATAGAGAGAGAGAATATGATGATGATCGTCGCTTCTTCTTCTTCTTCTTCTTCTTCTTCTCCGTCGTCATCGCGTGGTGTTTATAGGACAGTTCGATGTAGGTTTAGTAGTAATAACAACGGCGACGACGGTAACGTTCGAACGAAGAATAGATTTCGTTGGACCGGGAATAAATATATCTCCTCGAAGTTCGTGGAGGAGACGATTAAGTGCCATCGAAATGGTTCGTCGCGTACTGAAAGTAGAGAAAGCGCGAGGATTTTGAGGCGTTTTAGTGCAGGAGTGCGTTTTGCTTCTTTAGGTGATGCTAGTAATCGAGCGAGTAAGGGTTGTTTGTATTTTGGTAATAGCGATGAAGGTGATGATGATGATGGTGGAAGAAGAAGAACTCCTCGCGGTAGTGCAATAGTCACCGCTGCTGCTACTGCTGCTTCTGCTGCTACTGCTTCTGATATACTAAAGAACGGTGATATTTATGATGATGGTAATAATAATAATCATCACAGAACGACCGAGCGCTTGCGGACGATAAGACGCGCGAAAGCCTTGAAGACGATACAGAAGATACAGTTAAGCGCTTCGATCAAACGCAAAGTCGCTATATTCGTCGAACCGTCTCCGTTTACGCACGTATCCGGCATGAAGAATAGATTTTTGCGTTTAATTGAGAACTTATCGGAGCTCGGAGATGAGGTCGTTGTGATTACACCGTGCGTAGATCCTCCAAAGGAGTATTGCGGGTGTAAAGTCATCGGCGTGAAAGGGATCGTTTTGCCGTTTTATGGGACGGATACTTTGTTACTATCGACTGGATTATCAAAGAGGGTCTTTGAGGATTTCAAAGACAAGAAACCGGATTTGATTCATTGTTCGACGCCAGGGATGATGATCAACGCGGCAATTTTTTACTCGAAAGTTTTCGATGTCCCGTTAGTGCAAAGCTATCATACGCACATACCGCATTATATTCCGAGGTATATTCCGAGCGCGTTTGGTTTTGCGAGTTTTTTGCAACGAAGAATGTGGGATTTGATTCGAATGTGGAGCTCTTTCGCGCAAACGACAATGGTGACGAGTTCGATTATGGAAGAAGAATTGCGCGCGATGGGATGTTCGCGTTTGCAAGTCTGGCAGAAGGGCGTCGATACAGTGGCATTTAATCCGAAATATAAGGACGAAGCGTTTGCGAGACGCGTATTAACAGAAGGAAGAGATGGGCCAATCATTGGATGCGTTGGGAGACTTGGCGCGGAGAAGAATTTATACGCGCTTAAAGAAATGCTTTCCTATTTACCGAGCGATACAAACGTAGCAATCATTGGAGATGGTCCAGAACGAAAAGCTTTGGAGAAGCATTTCGAAGGTACGCGAACTACTTTTACTGGTATGATCACTGGTGAAGATTTATCGCGAGCGTATGCATCGTTGGATGTTTTTGCAATGCCTTCGGAATCTGAAACGTTAGGTTTTGTCGTCATGGAGGCTATGGCTTCGGGCGTCCCAGTTGTCGCAGTTGCCGCCGGTGGTTTGTTAGATATAATGACGAATTGCGACGGCAAGGCTGGAGATTTATATCCCTCGGGCGATTACGCAAAAGCTGGCGCACTTATTAAAGATTTACTCACTGACCGCGAAAAATTACAAAGATATAGTCAAGCTTCATTAGAGTACGTCGCGCAATGGTCTTGGATGTCATCGAATAAATTACTGCGCGATAGACAATATTTGAAAGCTGTGAAAAGACATTGGAAAGAAAATTTTGGTAAAGAGCGCGCAAAAAAGATTAAAATCAGACAAACAGTAGCAAAATTTTTGAACGCCGTGACGTTTGGACAGTTTTTCTTGACTTTTTTTTTCTTTCTGGGCGCCGTAGGAATTCTAATCGCCGGGAAGAATTTTGAACTTCCAGCATCTGTCGTAAAGAAAGCCGCATTAACGCAAGCGAACAGTGCTAATAATGGCATTGTGCAAACCGCAGTCGTAGCCATTGAAGCGGCGATAGTAAAATATGGTGTATTTGCTGCAATGTCAGCAAATGTTGCAATGATTGCGCTCGCTGGTATTTTTCCGTTTATGCCGACCTTGCCTTTTTTCATCGCGTCTGGATTATTTTTCGGTGCGAGTTCTGGTACTTTATTGAATTTGACTGGGGCAACTTTAGCAGCCGTAATCGCGTCATCGATTTCACGCGCTGCCGTGAGCAAAACCTCAGCATCATCAGGTTACGCACCAGCAGATGAATTATCAGTCTTGAAAGGCTTCACTGCTCCAATCCGACGCTTTTTAAAATCGCAAATTTCAAAGGTGAAGAACGCAATCGCTCGCGATGGAACTTTGTTCTCACAGAGTTCCTCAGTCGCAGTGTTACGCATGCTTCCACACGCTCCGTTCACGGTCGCATCTTACATGCTCGGTTGCGTAAAAGACTTACAAATCCGCGCCGTTCTTTTAGGAACTCTCGTCGGTAGCGTGCCTTGGGCGACGTTTTACGCCTTGGTCGGCGCGAGCGGTAAGACTTTATTGACGACTGCGAAAGCAAAAACGGCTCCAGAATTAGCGTTATTCGCAAACGAGAAAATTGTCGACGCTTTGATCCACGCAGAGACCTTGGTCCCGAAATTAATGACCCTTGGCGAATGCATCCTCGTCGGTTTCGCTTTGGTCTTATTAATCTTACGCGTGCCGGCGGCGCCAGCTGATGGTTTACTCACCATTTCGTCGTCGTCAAAATCTACCGACGCGGCATCATCATCGCGCTAACAATAACACTAATAATACTATAAATGTATACATATATAAATCAAGCATAGCAGCAGCAGCACTATCAATACTACTACTAATAAAGCAACGCGGACGTTTGCGCTTCTTTCAAACGCTCTCCAAAGAGGCACCGAGTCGCGCGAGAGACGAATGTTTTAATCCTTAGCGCATTTAAGCAAGCATAGTCCGAGAACTCGTTCCATGACGTACTTCAATCAATCATCTTTTAAAACGAAACAATTTTACCCATCACGTTTCATCTCGTTAAGGCAATACGCTCAAATCTCGATACGAAAAAGCTCTTTTCAAAAGGCCAATAAAGATCTTCATTTAATACCGCGGGGACGAATGAAAACTTTCGCACTTCTGCAACACAGAGCGCATCGGACGCGTAATCGCACGCGCTGCGAACGAAGAAAAACTGAGCTCAGAAGACTCAGACGTGAACACTATTTCAACGAAGTACACAGAGCCTTGAACGACTCATCAGAGGAAGAAGAACGAGTAGTGCGGTATAGGATCCCGAAGACGTGTTTCCAAGGTCACCAGGAACTCTCGCCAGAGCAGAAGGCTTCGAAGGCACTCGTGACTTTGATGACCATGGCCGCTGCGAGAGTGGTCTTGGACCAATGGTGTGGGTCCAGGCATCGCTCACCGATGTATGATAGGTTAATAGAGTACGTGCAAAAAGAGGGACATCCGATCAAGGACGGGACCGCGTGGTTGAACGAGTTAATGAAGCATCCGGAAATGGATTTTAGGTTAGCGGCGGTGAGAATATTGGAGACGAGGATGATTTTAGTATCGAACGATCGAACCGGGTTTAATTGGGAGTTAATGGAAGAGAACGTTCGGTTCGGGATAGCGGAGGAATCGAACGAGTTAAGTAAGACGTATTTAAGGAGTCTATGCCGCGACGATGAAGACGAAGGCGATGATGATGAAGACGATGATAGCGGGAGAGAAAATGATGGTAGATAGGAGATAGATATTAGATTGCGCGCGCGCGCGTGTGTGTGTGTGTGTGTGTGTGTGTGTGTGAAATTGTATGACTTGTTCTGTGAATTAATTATATATTATGAACGGTGTATGATTATTTCTAACTTTGTACCACGCGCGTTCTCTCGTTTTTAGGATGTTCACATTTTATACATCATCATGTCACGCGTGCGATCGTAACTCGGATTATGCACGTATTGATATACAATATCGGGATGACGCGAGTTCATGTGTATCTTCAGTTGGCTCGGTTGCGCGCATTCATACTTGCAATAGTCGCAATGAACTTGTTTCGGCCCATGCGTGCGCAAGTGCCTATTTAATTGACCTGACGTCGTAAACGGTCTCGTACATATTTTGCATTTGAACGGCTTTTCGCCGGTATGTGTTCGTCTATGTTCTTTCAAATTCCCAGACGTAGTGAACGTCTTTTGGCAAACATCGCATGAGAACGGTGACTTATCGCCATGCCTTCTTCTCGGTATCTTATAATCTTTGCTAAAATAATTATTTATCATCATCGCGTGATTATGATTATGATTATGATTATAATTAGTAGTAGTAGCAGTATTACTCGCATGCATAGCCATCGTCATCATCGCTTTTTTCTTAGTAACCTTCTCGATATTGAGCGAATTATTATTCAACGCCGCCGCGCCTTCTTCGTCCTCTAAGTGCGTAATCATATGCGTCTCTAACCCAAAAGCTTCCTTGAACTTCCCATCACATAATCTGCACTTGAACGGATACTGATCCTTATGCTGCAACATATGTTCCCTCAATCGTTCTGGAGTCGAAAACTTCCCGTCGCACAAAACGCATTCGAACGAAACCGGGTCGCCTTCGGCGTTCATCGCCGCCCGGTCGAACGAAAACGACGAACTCGTCATTGAATTATTATTCGACGCAGCGCTTTGCCTCTGCTGGAAATTCTTTATAATCTCCTTCAATGAATACTTCTTATTCATATCGACTTCGTGCGAACTCGCGCAACTCGATCCGACGACGTGCATCGTCAAGTCAAAATCCGATTCAAACCTCAACTTACAGTTCTCGCATTCGTGTTTCCTCCCAAAATCATCCCTTCGATGGCTCTCTAGAACTTCTCCTGCTCCTGCTCCTGCTTCTTTTAGTGGCGTGTTTTCGCGCCCTAACCCGTTCGCGAGCATCATCAAATTATTCCTATCACTATCATTCTTACGATTCCCATCATCATCTTCATTATTATTATCGTTATCATTATTATCATTATTCCTATTCCTATCGTTGATAAAATAACTCTTTTGTGGGCGGAAAGATTTCTTCGAATGGACGGAAAATTTTCCCGTTCGTTTCCTGGCTGGATCATCGATTCGATCTTCACCGCGTAACAGGCGCTCGTGTTGCTCGAGTAAAGTGATCGAGTCTTGCACTGGCGCGAGTCTTTTCGGGGTTTGTTTCAGTCTCATCTTTTTTTCTGATTCGCTGCGCGTTTTGGTCGTGTTCTGCCGCCGTTTTGTTTCTGATCTCGCGCGCTTCCGATGCCATGCGGTTCAAAATCGGGAGTTTGTGAGTTTTCTCCAAGTTTTCTCTTTATGGTGTTTAGGGACTCATTATTTAGGGTTTAGGGTATATGGTTTAATGACTAGTGAGAAAAACATTAAATCAACTCTTAAAATATAAACAAGCGCACGAAGACAATCTCAAAGCAACAAACAATGAGATCTCGCGCGCTTCTGATATGCCGAACAGCGGTTCAAAATCGGGACTTCCTTCTTCGTCGGCAATGAAAAGTGAGCAAGTTTTAGTTTATCCCTCTTGTTGTTTTTTTCCGCGAAAAACAAAAATCAAAAAAGAAAGAACTTGGAACTTCGTGCAACGGTGTTCGCCATTTCTTTATCACGGGTCCGTATCAATAAATAACCACACGGATCGATTCAAGCGATCGTTCTCTATCGTTCGAGCGCAAAAAACATTGAACGAGATCCGATCTTAACGTCATCGTTTGGCGCGTTTTTTCACAAAAAGACCAAACCAGGTGCCACATTTTACTGCACAAATAAAAGAAATAAACATCATAGTATCCCCTGCTGGACCCTTTATCGGCCCGGTAGAAATCCGGGGGAAAAAAAATAAAAAAAAATATTTCTTTTCTCCCTCCTGTCTACTGGGCGGTTGAATTTCGCACCAAACGGTTGAATTT
>Ga0209710_1003520_pt1 | contig 10525 bp, 13 predicted proteins | sample ArcticOcean_MG_C_5_FD_187436 | JGI IMG/M metagenome (GOLD analysis project Ga0209710, IMG submission 187436) | Marine microbial communities from western Arctic Ocean - ArcticOcean_MG_CB4_138 (SPAdes) (version 2) | ecosystem: Environmental > Aquatic > Marine > Oceanic | place: Arctic Ocean... | reverse complement strand
GCTTAGATTCTCGCGTGTTCATATCCCGCCGTTCCTGCTAAAAAAGGGTCTCGATAAATTGACGGCCTCACAACATGAAGAAAGTCTATTCCGCTGTTCTTATTGCGAATTTATTGATCGAAAGCGTCGGTGCACTTGCCTTGTTTGCCGCGCCAGAATTCCTCGTCGACACGGGAAATGCGAGCGCGGTATTGTGGTCCTGGAATTATGGGTTTGTAGCGCTTGCGGTTGGTAGTGCCGTTTTCTGGACCTGGCCCCATAGGGATAGTTTTGCGGCGGCTGGTGCGGTACTGGGTATCCTCTTCAGCTTTCACCTGGCCATTGCTGTTGCGCTAGCGATTGCGGATGAACTTTTCGCCGATGTTATCCTGCATGGCACTTTCGCGGTGTTGTGTCTGTACCTGTTCATCAATCGATTGAAATGGTGCCTTGACCCGGCGACCTGAGCGATCCTGACGTTGGTAGTTTTGGGGTCAGTAGTTTTGAGTGCTGCGTTCATGGTCGCATGGTATTCGCTTGAACCCGGCACTTGTTCCTGACCCCCTGGTTTCTCGGCACTTGTTCCTGACCCGCTGGTTTCTGGGACTCAAGGACCGTGGTACGCTTGCCCCTGGCATGTGCGCCGACATCAACGTGATCGATACCGACATTGTGCACGAGTGCATGCCGGAGTTCGGGCTCGACTTTCCCGGCGGCGCCAGCCGATTTATCCAGCGTGCCATTGGCTACTAGGCGACCGTACGCAATGGCCAGATGATCTTGAGCGATGACGAACTAACGGGAACGCGATCCGGCCAGGTGCTGCGCCATTAGTCGAACCATTCAAAAAAATAGGCGGGAATTCAGATGAGAACTGTAGGCAGCCTGATAGCGGCGTGTTGCCTGATTTCGGACTGCTGAGGGGATATCTGTATGAGCGACACGCAAACGCAACCTGATACACAACCTGTTTTGCCGATCGTGACACGCCGCACGGCATGGATTTATGGTTCTGTCAGTCTGCCCCTGGCAATTATCTCCTACCCGCTGGGCGTCTGGATTCCACGCTTGTACTCCACCGAAATTGGCATTGATCTTGGCCTTATCGGGCTGGTTATTTTTTCAGCCGCCATATTTGACGCGATATCCGACCCGGCCATGGGCTTCTTCAGCGACAAACTTGAGACCCGCTGGGGACGCCGTAAACCCTGGATGGCGATAGGTGTCCCACTTTATGCCTTCTCGGTCTGGATGCTATTGAACCCGGAATCCGGCGCAACAATTTATTATCTCGCTTTCTTCTTTGTCCTGTTGCGGGCATCAACCACGGTACTTGGTCTGCCTTACGCCGCGTGGGGGATGGAACTCTCGAGTGAATACCACACCCGCACCATGATTCAGTCGGCGCGTGAAAAATATGTGCTTAGCGGGCTGATCGTCGCCTCTGCCATAGTGCTTGTTTCCGAAGAAGTTTTTAACAATACCAATGCCAGTTTTGTACTCAGCAATTTCTCCTGGGTGATCGTTTCTGTGTTGCCCGTTTGTGCCATGTTGGTTATCTGGCAGGTCCCTGAAGTACCCGTTTCACCCTCCGCACCAAAGGTTTCTGTCTTTCGTTCACTTGGAAACATGTACAAAAACAAACTGTTCTTCCGCTTATTGGTGATTGAACTACTCATCGCCGGTGGTGAGAATTTCCGTAATACACTGTCGCTCTTTTTCGTGCAGGACTATATCGGCGCAGACAGGGTGGGCAGACTCTATGTCATCTATTTTGGCGTTGGACTGGCTGCCATTCCGTTCTGGGACTGGGTCGCCAAACGTTATGGGAAACATCAGTCATTGGCCACAGCGATGGTGCTCGTGGGCATTATTGCGATGAGTTGTTTCGCACTGGACTACGGGCAGGTCACCGAATTCTACTTCCTGTTTGCAGCAAAAGGCTTTTGCTTTGGTGCCTTTGCCTACTTGCCTCGCGCGATGCTCGCTGATGTCGTTGATCTGGACACAGTGAAGTCCGGCAGTCCCAGGCCGGCAAGTTACATGGCCATACTCGGGTTTATGACAAAATGCGCTGCGTCTTTCGGCGGATTGTCGCTACCGATTCTTGGCGCCGTGGGTTACTCCGCTGCTGCAGGAGCAATTAATGGTCCCGATGAGCTGATGTGGCTAGGCATTCTTTATGCCGTCGTTCCTACGGTGGTCTTTATCATTGCCTTCTATCTCTGTATCACCTGGCCTTTGACCGCTCCCGTGCACGAGCGGCTACAACGACTGGTGGAAAGAAAGCAGCTGCGATTAGCAAATAGGCTGGTTGAATCTTCAAATTGACTGCATGTCAGCTCGGAGTAGTGCGATTTCATTTTTGTCGATAAGACCTTCGAAGATGTAAAATCCTGTGCGCCGGAGCGCATCTACAATTTTTGCAGCTAGCTTGCCGTCATTGCCGAATGTTCAGGACCGCGATCACCTGGTTTTGCCGCGCGAACGAGACCAGCGTCTTGAGGGAGGGATTCGACCCAACAACCTAAACTGGGAAATATAGGCTGCCGGGCTGTGGGTTCCTTGATGGCCCAGGGTCTTCCAATCTCGCCTGCTAGTGAAGATGTCGACGCGGTTGGTTACGCTGTCTTTTGCCTGGCTTCCCAAAGGTCGTGCTCTGCCTGCATTCTCACCCACATTTCAGCGGAAGTTCCTAAAACCGTCTCTAGGATGATCGCAAACGCTGGTGAAACACTGCGCTTGCCATTGACGATTTCATTAACCTTCCTTGGCGAGCAGCCGCACAGATTTGCCAGCGCTGTTTGATTTAAGTTGAGCTGCGACATGTAGACTTCGACAAGCACCTTCCCGGGGTGCATTGGTAGAGGATCGCTGATCATGTTTCTGCCGCAGTGATAGTTTTCGATTTTAACTTTTAAAGGAAGCACCAAAGTCGGCGCCCGATTCTAGGAAGCAGCGCAACTTCTTACTATCGATACACATCTCGTCGGTGTCCCTTCTTCAAGATGATGATAGTGAGATGTTTATCTTCAATACTGTATAGGATTCGATAGTATCCAACACGTACTCGATAGACATTGCTCTGTCCCCGAAGTTTCCGCGAATGATTTGGCCTTGGCTCACCGCTCAGTTCTTGATTACGTTTAAGAACACTAACTTGGTCTTTCTGTGAAAGTTTTCGCAGTTGTTTTTCTGCAGTTAATGAGATTTCAATTTTATAACTTGCCATTGAGCTTTAAGTCTTTAATGACATCTTCCAATGGTCGGGTCGGCTCAAACCGTATTCGAGTGAGATCCTCAAGGTCTTCCAACTCTTCGAGCTTATCTATTAGCGCATCTTCGATGAACCGGTTCATTTTTAACCCACGAATCTCACAAATTTCTTCAACCGCCTTTTTGACATCAGCATCAATACGGGTTGCTAGTTGTTTTTGGGGCATGACAAATACCGATATATAGAAGGATGGTAGCATTATCTACCATGTGCTAACAAAAGTGTAGGCAGGCGAGTTTTATCAATCATTACTGTTTGTGTTGCGTCTCACCAGTTGCACTGGCCTCCTTCGGATACAAACGATTATCGTTTGGACCATCGCGTGAAGTTAACCGCCTGGAACGCGAAGTGAGAATCACATTCTATTCCCATATCAGGAAGAGTCAGGTATCAATACGACGATAGTATCCACGGAAATGACTTGAGATATGTCAATGCTCAAGCGATTGGGCTCGTGCAAACAATTAACCCTGACCTCGCGGGTGGGCAGCGACTAAATCTTTCGTTGGGGAGTCATTACTCTTTTGGACGCCGAGCATCGGCTTGCCGCTGAAATCGATTAGATGTTTACTCTAGGTTACCAATAGGTCCTTTAGTCATCGACCGGCTTCATTCAGGTCAAACAAGGTTTTTTTTGGACTTGGATGACACGACTACTAACGCGAGGTTTACGGCTTTTCTGTAATAAAAGTGCAGTGCAACAAACTCACCTGCAGCTGAGGGATCTTTGAAGGCTGTAGGTACATCCGTTGATTCAGCTATGGGTCTATTTTCTGCAGATAAAGCAGCTAAAGTTGTCGGTCAAAATCCATTCTCTTGTGCAATATGCGCACAACATCAATCCCCGCACCTCTTATCTTGAAGAAGATGACATGAGAGCCGGACCTGATTTTTCGGTATCCCTTTCTTACATCCCCAATGTCTACCGACTTTGCAGGGTCAGCGGCTGCCTGTTCCATAGCCGACCATAGATCCCGAACATATTTTTCAGCTTGGTCGACGCCCCATTGCGAAAGCGTGTAATCCCAAATTGCGCCCAAATCCAATTTGGCACCGGGCGATAAAATAACAGCGCTCAAAGAGAGAGCGACTGTTTTTTATCTGTAATGAATGCCTCTATATCAAGCGCTGCAGAAGGCCCTGAATTTTCACCCTCAATCAACGCCTGGCGCAATAACCCCAGCTTGATATGATCCTGCCTGATTAGATCTCGGACATAGTCTGAGGTGTTAGAATACCGTCCAGATTGAACGCATTCTTCGACCCAGTTTTTCATTTGATCGGGCAAAGATATATTCATTGTCGCCATAGTGGTTTCTTCAATGGTGGAAGGTGTTCGCACATTATGGCAAAGATTGCCATATGTCAATCTTTGCCATAATGTCATGTTCACAAGCTTTACGGATGGCAGCAGTAGCAGCAGACTCCCACAACCGCCAATTTAATCTGGTCGGTTACATAGATAACACTATATCCGATGCTTCGAACAGCGCGGTCCGCTCGCTGCATCCCGATTCGCTTGGTTACGCTGCTTTCTGCCTGGCTTTCCCAAGGTCGTGCTCTGCCTGCATTCGCACCCACATTTCAGCGGAAGTTCCCAAAACCGTCTCTAGGGTAATGGCAAACGCTGGTGAAATACTGCGCTTACCATTGACGATTTCATTGACCTTTCTTGGCGAGCAGCCGCACAGGTTTGCCAGTGCTGTTTGATTCAAGTTGAGCTGTGACATGTAGACTTGGGCGAGCACCTGCCCGGGGTGCATTGGTAGAGGATTGTTGATCATGACTCTGCCTCAGTGATAGTTTTCGATTTTAACTTCTGAAAATTCGCCATCTTTAATCTTAAAGGTAATACACCAGAGTAATTTAATCGTGACACTCCAAAATCCTTTCCGATCGCCGCCAAGCTTGTGTAGTCGTATAGCAGGCGGTTGACCCTTTATTCGCGGGTCTTCAATTGAGCTTGTTGAATGCATAATTGTTAGTAATGCTTTTGCTCTTACCCACATATCTGCCGGGAGTGACTTCGACTGATTTTGTTCCCAGACGTCTTTAGCTACTTTCCCGTTGAAGTTGGTAATCATGACAAATTGATTATTACACTAGGTGGTATAGTGTAATGACCCATCTAGTTGGGTCAATGCGTGATTGCCTCGTTATGTTGTGCGTCATGGGCGCGGTTTTCGGTGTGCTTGCAGGAAAAAAAACCCTCCTGCCTTACGGCGAGGAGGGTAGGGGTACGGGGTAGAGGGGGGCTTGACCCCGTGGGTAAACTTTAGAATTCCATTGGGTTTAGAGGCTTGGGCCAACTCTCCAAACTATCCATGATCTGTTCGCCGATATCCTCAACGGTCCAGGCATCCTCTGCTGCGTCTCGTTCTGCGACCACCGTCACTTGCCAGGAGAGCAAGCTGACCCGATTTCCTCGAATGCCAAATTGACGCCCGGTAATATCCTTGGCGTCATCCGTGCACAAAAATACAACAGCGGGTGAAACTTTATGCGGTGCCATTGTGTCTTCAGCAGAGTCGGGCATCAGCTCCATCAGGTCTTCCGTCATCCGCGAGAAAGCACCGGGCGCAAGGGTATTCACGGTGATACGGTCTTTCCTGCCTTCAATGGCCAACACCCGGGTGAGCCCAGCAATACCCGCTTTCGCAGCTGCATAGTTTGCCTGACCAAAGTTACCGATCAGTCCGCTGCTCGAGCTGGTGTTAATCACGCGTCCGCCTTCTCCCTGTGTGATCATTTGGTCCCACGCCGCGCGAGTGACCCGGTAGGTTCCGTTAAGGTGGACATCAATGACCGCATCCCACATTTCGTTGGTCATGTGCTTGAATGATTTATCGCGCAAGATACCAGCGTTGTTGATGAGAATGTCGAGTCGTCCAAAGGTATCCACTGCCGTTTGGGTCATCTGCTGGGCATCAGCGGGGTTAGAAACACTGCCGTAGTCCGCGACTGCCGAACCGCCAGCGGCCTTAACCTCTGCAACCACCTGATCGGCCATGTTCGTACCCGTACCGGTACCATCACGGGCGCCGCCCAGATCGTTTACTACAACACTTGCACCGTGCGCCGCCAGTAGCATTGCGTGACTGCGGCCCAGACCGCCACCCGCGCCAGTGACCAGTGCAACTTTCCCATCTAATTTACCCATTGGTGTCTCCTTAATTTTTTCTTAAATGTCCATTAACTGTCCGAGTACCAAACCGGCGGTTTAGTGTGCGAACTTGATGAATCTTTCCAGCTAATCCGGTAATCCGAGTACTCGCTTTGCAATAATATTTAATTGAATTTCATTGGTTCCGCCATAGATGGTCGCTGCGCGTTCGTCAAGCCAAGCCCGCCTCGACTCAATCTCCTCGTTAGTAAAACCATCACCTCCCCATCCGATACCGGCAGTGCCACGTAGTTCATCGTTCAACGATGCCCCCTGCCTGCTAGCGGTAGAGCCGACCAGTTTGAAAATTGACGTTGCTGGTCCGGGCGGACTACCGGATCTACTCTCCTGCGTCACGCGCTGGACAGTGAGTGCAAGCGTCCGCTCAAGCATTGTTTGCCGGGCAATCCGCTCTCGGACATTGTTATCTAGAATTCGACCGTCAGCCTCACCAAAGTACTGTCTCGCGATCTGCGCATAAGGATTTTCCGAGGTCTTTAGCTGCAGGGTCGACGATGCGATACGTTCAAACTGCAGGAGCCGTTTACCTACAGTCCAGCCCCTGTTCAATTCACCAATGAGGTCATCTCGCGTTGCGACGGCATCGGTAAAAAAAGTTTCGCAGAATGGCGAAGCACCAGAAATCATTCGAATGGGTTTTACAGTGACCCCTGGCTGGTGCATATCCAGTAGTACGAAACTGATGCCCAAGTATGCGTAGGGGCGTTGTGCATTTTGAAGATTGCGCCGCGATACGCCGGCACTTTGATGGGTATCACCAATACAGCCGGTACCATACCTGGGATTATTGGCGTGATTATCACGGAGTTTATTCTTGAGTCCACAGGATAGGTCGTATCGCTCCACCCACCGTTGTTCTCCTGGTTCGTGCAAACACCCCCACCGATGTAGTGGGCGATGTGTTCGCGGGCATAAGCCATCAATTCCTCGGCTAGCTCATCACCGGGCGCGACACCCTCAATGAGCTGAACTACGGCTTTGACCTCTTCACGACTTTCTTCAAGACAAACCTGATTGACAATTCAGCCAGGGACGCATCGAGCAAGAAGGCCTTTGACTTCTTTAATGCGTCAATGAGCGATTCAAAATTCACCTCCGAAATGATCGTCAAGCACACAATGCGCGCCATCAAGGCAAATCGTCTTTACGTTATTCCGCAAGGGGATGGAAAACTAAACTGGTACACCAAACGCCTTGCCCCCAACTTCTTCAATTCTCTCTTTGCCTGGCTATATAAGAAGAAACTCTACGTCTTCAAACACTTTCAGGACTGAACTCCGGCCCTGCCTTCTGCCCATTCCCATACCGCCCCTTCCCGTAACCCCCACTTGTGCGCCTTTTGGATGTAAGCGTGTGGTGTCTATAACTAAGTGCGATTTTGATTGAATTGTGCCCTTTTGGGGCTCAGGAAGGAGGTCGTTATGAAGAGAACCTACAATCAGTTGACTCTGGACGAACGCCGTACGATCTACAAGCTGCTGGAGACCGGACAGAACAAAGTTGAGATTGCGTCTCACCTTGGTCGGCATCGCTCGACCATCTATCGAGAACTGTAGCGCAACACCTTTCACCATGAAGATCCTTACGCTCGGGGGTACTTTCACGTTGTTGCCAATGATCTGGCTGGCGGTCGTAGATCGCGGCTGCGCAAGCTGGCCCGACATACGAAGCTCAAGGCTTTTGTCATTGAAAAGTTGAAAAGCTTCTGGTCGCCGGACCAGATATCAGCCAATCCTCCAACACCTGGCTTTTAGGCGGGTCAAGTATTCACAGGCTTCAATTTCTAACTATTACGTATGTGAAATACGCGATAGTTAGAATGAACGTTGACAAACACTTCTGAATATTGCAACTTTCTCGTAGGTTAAATACGTAATAGTTGGAATTATGCTCTATCTCGTTGGCGAAAACATTGACAAGGCTCGCGCACACTACCTGGCCGAAACCGGCAAGATTGTGCAGCTCATGCGCGGAATTTATGTCGATTCTTCCGATGATATTGACGCCGTTGTGCTGCGTCACGCGGTCCGCATCGCTCGGTACCTCTACAAGCGAGCCTATCTGTCCTCAGCCAGTGCTATATTGCTCGCGCCAACACCTGATGGCCGCCTGTTTATAAGCGGCCCCCGCAGTCAACGGACCCGGATCAGGTCGCTGGAAATCATCCAGAACGCAGCGCCGGAACACCCTTCAACCGCTACTGCCGTCATCAAAGACAGTCTTGGTGAATTCCGAACTAATGTCTCGTCGGTTCGCCAGCGCTTTCTCGAAGCTTTCCGTATTCGCAGTGAGCATGCCTCATCGCTCAATGATTCCATGCGCGCCGAAATTGCCGTCCGACTTATCGATGAATATGGTGATCCAAAAGCCGCTGCTGACGCGATTTGGGCGCTCGCGCGAGAAAATGAATGGTATCGCGAAGGAGAAAAAGCCGAGCGGTATTTGCTAAAGCAGCCCGCCACGACTGTAACCAATGAGGCAGCCCTCAACTTCACCGTAGCATGGCATGGTCAGCCCATCGGAGAACTTGACCATGACGGGTTTGAATGGCGCTGGCGGCCCAAGGAAGGATTTGACCTTCCTCTCGTACGCCAAACAGTGCCCGGCAGCCTTCCCCCCTTCATCCTCTCGTTGCTACCGGAAGGGTGGCTGGGAAAAGTTCTGAAAAACCCGGACGAACGGTCAACGCTATGCTCGGGTAAGCGCTACATGTCGAACATTGCAATTGCTCAAAGTCCTAAAGACATAGCGTCATTACCCTCTGATGTTCTGATAAGCGAGTTATCTGCCCACACCGTAGATGGTGTCTTCTCTGGGACTTATGAGGGCCCGGGACGAGATAACATTGAGCAAGATTTCGAACAAAGACTGGCGCGCCTCTACGCAGAAGCGGACACACCCCGTCTATCTGGTGTTCAGATCAAAGCCCCCATGTTCCTGGACGACAAAGGCAAACTGCAACCCGCCACCGGCAAACCCTTTACCCATATTTTGAAGCCCGCCGGGACTGGTGGATTTCAAGCTCTGCCACCCATCGAGTTCCTAGCACTATCACTTGGTCGCCATGCCGGTTTTACAGTTCCTGAAATAGCGCTTGTTTCGATGCCAGATGGCATGCCACCGGCACTGATCGTCGAACGCTTTGATATTCGAACATCTCCTGGCGATACGCGCCAGTTAGCGCTCGAAGACTTTTGTTCCCTTCTCGACCTTCCACCAGACGCCAAATATGACGGAACAATTGAGCGCATCATGCGAGCCTTGAGACCCCTATCTACGGCACCCGAAGAAGACCTCAAGACGATACTGCAACGCGCGCTCTTTGCATGGCTGATAGCTGACGGAGATATGCATTTGAAAAACATGGCGCTCCTAAAAATTGCTGAGCCTGATGCTGCGAGGTTTGATAGCGTCAGAATTGCCCCTCTCTATGACGCTGTGACGACAAGGGTCTTTCCACAACTCGAAAATGATCACATGGCCCTAAAGCTGGGTGGGAAAGATGATCGACTAAAACGCGCCGATTTTCTAAAGCTCGCCGCCACTGGTGGCATCAATGCCTCGGCTGCAGGTGAAGCCATGGACGCGCTGCTGACAGGTTTCGAAGACGGATTGAATGCAGTTTCGTTGCCAAGCAAGCTCAAATTCGGCGATGATATCATGACACAAGCAGATCAAATGCTAACGCTGTGCAGAGACCGGCTGAGTGTGTTTTCACAGAACACCCCCCACTTCAGTCAACAAGATTAGAGAAGTACACAGAGCTTCAATCCCTAGATCAACTCTCGCAAAAGATACAGTTAGAACAAACTGTGGCAAAATAACGAAACAACAACTCGATTGCGGAACGATAAGGTCTCGATCTTGCTCGTCAGACGTTCCCCATTGGTTGACCGGGCCAGAGGATAGGAATTATAACAGGGCTTTTTGATCGAAAGTCTAAGTATCGAATTAGATTGGTTGCCTGCTTGTTTGATGAAAGCGTGTAGCGGTATGACGAGTAGTGGTTAAACGCTACCAAGTTTTTTGTTGCTTGTGGTGATTGGCTGACCTGGTGATGAGCGATTAGCCAATGTGCTTTTCTG
>Ga0209710_1003515_pt1 | contig 10533 bp, 24 predicted proteins | sample ArcticOcean_MG_C_5_FD_187436 | JGI IMG/M metagenome (GOLD analysis project Ga0209710, IMG submission 187436) | Marine microbial communities from western Arctic Ocean - ArcticOcean_MG_CB4_138 (SPAdes) (version 2) | ecosystem: Environmental > Aquatic > Marine > Oceanic | place: Arctic Ocean... | reverse complement strand
AACTACATCGCCAGGTATCTTACACTCGTCAGGCATTGCTGGAGTGGGATCTGTTCGTATTGTAGTTAGAGATATTCCTTTAGGTGGATTACGAAGTATAATACCTAATTTTCTAATTGTCATATGATCTACTGTGTGATTGTATCTTAATTTAAATTCATCATTCAACGCAACCATGTGATTGTATAACCAATAATAGTTGTATGCTGATGCCATAACCCATATTGTACTAGGGTGTTTAACGTGTGAAGCTTTGTAGATTATATCTTCATGTTCTTTATTCTTTAGTCGCCATCTTTTAATCTTACGACCATTTTTAGAATAATCTGTCCACTGTTCACCATCAATAATTCTGTGTGCAGTAGATAACATTTGTGCTGACTCTATAATCATTTTAACCACATGTTTATCTATCAACATCTTTGCTGACTTTACAGGGTCTTTGTGTACATAAAATATATTCATTAGTGTTTCAAGCCTTTCTTCATTACATAGTCCATTAGTTTATATTTGTATCCCAAATCAATCAACTTCCTATACCATAAAGCTTTAAAGTCAGGATTAGTTGCCTTCTTACACGCACTAGCAAGTGCATCTAATTTTTGTACTTCTATTGGTATATGAATTTTTGGTTCCATAGTCTATAATATATCACACTTTAGGGTGCTTGTCAACCCTCTATTTGCCCAAATTTGTCCCATTAGTTATCACTGTTCTAAACAAAGTAAAGCCCTTGTTATTCCAATCTAGTTTCTTTGTACATTCGGTATCTGTTACACAGGTGGTTTTCATACAACCTGATAGAAACACCAATAATAATATAATACTAATCTTTTTCATTCCAGTCATATATTTGGTCTAATTTTAATTTAATTTCGTCTGGATCCATGTCTTTGAAGTCGCCAATTTTAGTTACCATTTTCTTATAGTCTCTATTCTTCTCGTTAAGTCTTTTCGCCTTCTTACGTTCTCTCTCTAATCTGCTTTCTAAATCAAACTTTTCTTCACTCTTTTTTATGTTTCTTTTCTGACGCCATTGTCTTAATGATATGTTTGCTGCGATTAAGAGAAGTACAGCGAGAGGGTCAAATACAAATATGAGTATGAGTATAACAACTCTAACAGCATGATCAAACATGTCTTTGGCGTTCTCACCATAGATTAACTCTGCCACATATTTGATAGGTCCTACTTCTGCCTCTATCTTATCTTGTTCTAGTTTTAAACTACCTTTCTTATCAGATAGTTCAGCAATCTTATCACTTGCCTCATTTATAGCAAGTGTCAATTCGTCTCTTTCAGGTTTTTGTTTCTTACGTTCTTTTAGACCTCTAGTTACAAATTCTTTATCTATGTAAACTTCTAATGCCTTATCTAATAAGGTCAATGTATTTTGTGATCTCTCTATAATATTTTCTTGTGACTTAATTTGATTGTCTAATAATTCTATTTTGATATTATTACTAGATGTAGGTTTGACTTGATCTAGGTGTGCCTTTGATAGAAAACCAAAGATACCTAATGATGTTATGAATACTAATACTATTATGGCTATAAACAAATAAAGTTTTAGTAACCTGGGAACATTACTATTCCAATTGTGATACAACCAACTAGCCGCAACTAGTTTACCAACTTCTAATGCTGAACCCATCAATATAATAGGTATTACAGCGCCAGCAAACAATGTCGCTAGTCCTACGATGGAATACCCAGCAGCAATTACTGAAATACTAATAGCCGATAGAAAAGTTAATATTGTTAAAAACATAGTTATATTTAGTTGATTGTCTTATCTGAAGCGTAGGTATCTTCTAGTTTTCTAATCTTCTTAATTATTCTGATTACTCTTTTGTCATAATCAGGTGTAGTAGAAAAGTTATCTAATTTTTTAATTAGTTTAATAGGGTCTCTAGTTTTTTCTCTCAACGCTCTAAACTCTTTGTATGCTTGGTGTTCATTTAATAATCTTACATACTCAACAACACTAGCACACTTACTTGGAAAAACTCTTACACCCCAACCTGGCCACTCTGTGATACCTTGTGGTAATAGATGAGCACTTTCTTTACTAAACACTCTTATACCAAATAAGTTTTTTGCCTTTTTGGCAAATCTACTTGAACCCCAACCAGACTCTAATGCCGCTTGACCTATAATCATTTCAAATGGCACTCTCTTACTATGTGGTAAAGTAAAGTTTATATAGTCAATACATTTATGCATTGCTCTCACAAACTGAACATTATTTGTATATTCCATACTAGGTTCTGTTAGTTCCATCTTCTTTACTTTAATAAGATAATCGTTTTCTGCGATTTTAAATATTTTCTGTTCTGCATATTGATTAGGTTTAAAAGTACCATAACCATATGCTGCCAATATGATAGCAGAACATAGAAAAACTACCTTGGTCCAATACCAAGATTTATCTATTAGATTATCCCAATTAACTTTCTTCATTATTTTTTGATTGCTATATATTCGTAACCAGTCCACTCAACGCCATCTGCGTCTGTAAAACTAGGTACTTTCTTTTGAAATAAATGTACTTGGTTGTGCATCTTTTCCATAGCATTAAATATTTTGATTGATTGTTTTTCTGTAAAATTATCTAATACATCTTTTCTAAAATTACCTAGATAATAAACTTTTTTTGTGCCACTTGGATTACTTGGTTTGATTAATTGTTCTAAATTAACTCTTGCCTCACCAATACGACCTCTTAAATAGGGGTCTAACTCTTTACCACTTCTCACTTCACTCATAATATATCCTTCTATAGGTCTAAACCTATTTTGTTTAATTTAGGCCTAAAACTATAAAATAGTTTGTTATGATTCCCAGTATCACCTACGTTGGCCATTTGGTATAGGTGTACCATTTCGTGTCCTAAAGTGTCCACGAATTCTTTTTTGTTATGATAATAAGGTAGCATTTCTAAATAATAAACTCTGGTACCTTTTCTTTTCCATTCCCAAGCAATAACTTGTCCATAACAATATTTTTTAGAAGCTGCCTCTGAATAAATCTTTTTAATTAAGATTTCATTGAAAGGTGACAACAGATTACTGAATACAGCTTTGTTAATCATCTTAAAATACTTCTTAATATCTTTGTAAGTAGTCTTGTATTTACGATTACTTACAAGTTCTCGTTTTAATACTTTTTTAGTCACTAGTGTTTGTTTTGACATTCTTTATCCCCAATTTTAGAATCTTTTAATAATAAGCATTTGTGTTTCTTATCAAGTTCAAGTCTCAATTGTGTCATTACAGAATCCATAATGTAAGGTAAATGTTTTTCAAGCGTGTAAGCCATTTGTAAAGCAAATGTATGAGCCATCTTACTCATTTCTGCCTCTAACAATTTCTGGTGGTCCATGTCGGTACCTTTAATTGTTTCTGATACAACATGACCAATCACGGCTGTGTTATACTCGTCTGCTTTAACTGAATTGGATAAGGCGTTTAAACCAAACCATAATACTGTTAAAAATACTATTACTGTTTTCATTATATATTCCTCACTTTCATATTTATATAATAACATAAAATAGAGGGATTGTCAACAAGTATTTTGCGTGGTTTTATAGGGATTTGGGGGGAACAAAGGGTGAACAACAAGTGTCGCACCCTTTGATTCGTATGTTTTATTCAGCAGGTTTCGCAAATTCAGCATTCCAATTGAATGCCTCTTTTACAACTTCTGATGTAAGACCTTTGTATGTCTTATTTAAAGTTCCATTCTTTACATCAATTAAAACCGCTGCTTCTTTATAATGCAACCCTTCTAATATTTGTATGAATAGTGTTTCTTTTTTTATTTTGTTAAGTTGGTTATTACCACCTTTTACAAAGTTATATAATCTTCTGCTTTCGTTCTCTAACCAAGTATGTTGAGTTCCTTCTGGCACTTCGTTTTTTATAAACGGTGGTATTCCAGGAGGTAAATCCCATTGTATCTTTGGATCAAAGGCACCTTTTAAGATCATTCTCATTGCTTGTGTATCGTTTCTCTTTAACACAGCGATCTTGTCTGCCTTTACTTTAGCATTATTAACTTTGGTAAAGATTTCACTCATTAACTCTTTACCAGAACCTGCAGTAGATGCCATTGCTGTCATAGACGCCGGTGATATTAAGTTAGGGTTTCTTGCTCTTTCTTCAGCCATTTGTTTTCTCCATATATATGTTATCAAAAATCATTAATGTTTTCAATCAATGCTTTTAGCTTATTATCTATAAAGTATTGCAACAGTAGCGATCTGCTATTATCTTTATAGTTCTTGTAGTTATTTATAATACTTGTTTTAATGTCTTCTGGTATCATAGATAAATCTATTAATGTTTTATTACGTTCAAAGTTCTTTCTTGTTTGACTGCCCAGAGGTATGTTATCTGTATCTGACCACTCTTCCAATCTTTTTTTGTTGATAGGTTTCTGTCTCTCGTCTGTCAAAAATATATTATCATCGCTTAATATATTAGGAACACCATCTGATCTATCACCTTTGATAATCTGTTCTCTTAAAAATGTTTCTGAATTTACATTCTCACCCATAAAACTTTTTAACATAGGACTATATTGATATACGTCTCCATAGTGTTGCAGTTGAACAAAGTCTTTGTCACCAGATACGATTAAATACTTGTCTTCTTCTCTCATAGCGACTAGTGTGGCAATGATATCGTCTGCTTCACATCTTTCCACATGTAATATTTTGTATGGCATATTCTTTGTAAGTTCTTCTCTTATCTCACTCATAATACCAAAGACACCTTTCCAATCAATCTTACTTTCAGTTCTATTCTTTCTACGTGAAGCTTTGTATTGTGGAAATATATCTCTACGCCATGGATCAGCAGCATCAGCAGCACATACTAACGTGCCAAACTCATCTTTAAACTTCATATTAAATGCTCTAATTGTATTTAAGATAGAGTGTCTTACTGCGTCTTTATTTGGTAACTCTGATATATCCCCTTTACTTTGGGCCATCAGATTTGAAATCATTATTTGGTTTAAATCTATTATAATCATTATTGTAGCACTCCTATATCATCTGACATTTTAGACCAATCTCTACATATGTCCATTACTCGTTTTCTAAATTTAAAGTTAATAAATTTATCATCAATTAGGGTTTCAAATAATTTGTCCACACCAGCACCTAACTGTAAGTTGATATGTTTCTTAAATTTAAATTTTTTAAATTCTTCAAATGCAGTAACCACATGATGTTTTTGAAATGGTTTGTTTACTTCTTCCCATGTCATGTTATAGAAAAAGGCCTTGACAGGAAGAGATAGATATGGTGTAATCAATTGTTTCTTATTGTTTCTGGCAACCAATTCATGCCATAGATAACCTGCTTGATTGTTTATGTCAAAATAGTTATCTCTAAACTCATCAAATTTTTCTTTTGATTTACCTGGACCATAATGTATCATAGCCTTTTTAGATATACCATAGTAACCATCAGCAGCCCAACCACTTAATACAACATCTTCCTCAATCTCTGGATACACATATAAAAATGGAAAACAACATTCAAAATGTGTTTTCTTTTTACATCTTACTTCTTTTACTAATCTTTGAAAATCGTTCTGTAAATTGTGTGTAGGTACTTCTATAACATGAATACCCCAACCCATAAGTTTGGCCACTTCAGCGGCCTTTGTAGCGTCATATGATGGCTGATCTTGTAGATGAAACGTATATGCAGTTATCTTCTTACCCATTCTATGAGCAGCGAATGCAACTGATAAACTATCAACACCACCTGATAATAAAACAGCAACATTATTATCCATTGTCTGTTGTTCAATCTGATCAATTATTAATTTATCTATCATAATTTTTTGTAATACTTATAAAATTCCATCAACCGGACTTTTTTCTTTTTCTTCTTCTTTTTTAATTGATTGTTGATTTTTATTATAGATATACAAACCTATACATAAAATTGTTAGTGTAAAACTAACACTCAAAAAAAGAAATAATAATCCGTGTTGTAAGTCCATAATAAGAAAGGGCGCCGAAGCGCCCCATCTAGCTTTCTAACTACGCATCAAGTGCGATTAGGTCTGCTTTCTTTACAGAAACAGTGTGGTTGTCATACTTGAACGGAGTTCCGTATAACGCTTTGATACCAGCAGCGATGATAGCTCTTGTTGGAGTTCCCATTCTGTAGTATTTTTTTCCACCAACTCTGTTACCATAGATCATGTGACCTTCAGCTCTAAGCGTGTCAATCATTGATCTTGGAGACTCTAAATCAAAGTTCTTTTGAATTGAAGTCCAAGCAACATTACCACCTTTTGATAGTAAGTTAAGTAGTTTTTGCTTTTTTGATAAAGTTTTTCTGCCTCTAGTTTCTGTAGCAACAGTTCTTTTTACTGTTTTTACTTTTACTAGTTCATCTTTACCAAACAAGTTTTTTATTGTGTTTAACATATTAATATACTCCTATATATTTTCAGTTGTTAGTTTAACTATTTTACAACCTGTGAAGGCGATTCTTAGCGAATTCATTTGTCAAGGTCCTCATCTGGCTCCAACCAATCTGGGCCATCTTTTAGTTCTTCTCGGATCTCTGGATTTAAAGGCACTGTCTTAACACCTTTTTGGAATATGTCGTAGTTTATTCTCGCACTTTGAGTGCCGTTTTTTAATACTTTTAGTTCTACCATCTTCTCTGCTAATACTTGTGACGGGTGTTTCATATTAAAGTCTCTGTATATCAAACCTCTCATTGTATCAACTAACATAGCCAAGTCTTTTGTAAACTCACCTCGTTCTGTTTTGATACCCATATTATAAAAACTTTTCAATAAATTCATACTCATATCATCAACGCTTGTCTCTACAAACTCTTTGGTTTGTTGTTTAGCAAGTTCGTCTAAAAACTTTTGATCTTTCTTACTAGGTAGTTTTTTACCAGCAGTTGATCTCTCCACAATTTTATTTTGTGGAAATAATATAATATTATCTTTTGTCAATCTTCTCACCCTTAAAATTTACTAAACCTTTATCGGCAAAGTATTCTACTAATTGATTGTAACCACCGACTAACTTATCGTCAATCTTAACTTGTGGCATTGTTCTAACCTGTTTACCAATATCTTCTATTAGTTTAACAGGATCAGAACCAAAGTCTTTCTCTAAAGACTTTTCTTCGTATTCAAGGCCAAGCGTCTTAACAAGGTGCTTCGCCTTGGTACAGAACTGACAGTTATTTTTACTGTAAATTACTATCTTCATTTGATGTTTCCTCTAACTTTTGAAACGCAATCTGAGCTTTTGATTTTACATTGTAAGCATCAACAGCTTCTGATATTGTAAAGTTATACATTTTGTTATAATCACCCATTGGTAATCTTAACCCAATCCACACTCTGTAATAACCATTTTTAGTCATAGTTATATCTTTAGCAAAGATTTCATAACCTCTTACTGGTGTCTTTGTAATTAAATTTACAATTGTAGATTCAACTTCTGACACAGTAGTCTTGTTATGTTGTTTGCCAAGTTCAGTAATGAATATTTTTGAAGACTTATTCATTTCACCTTTGATAATATCAGCCATTTCTGCTTTCGCAACCATCATGCCTTTCTCTATCGCAAGTTGTAAGTCTGGAGATACCGCAGTACCAACACCAAAGATACACATTCTATCTTTGTCTTTACCAAACGTAGGCGTGTCACACGCTTTCTTATCAGAAAAGTCATTAACATACCATTTCGGTACCTCATTTAATACTTTAGACTTCTCTGTCTTAATCTTATATTGAGACGCACAATTGGTCATCAACAAAGATAGGGTCATTATACCCATTATTTTTACATATTTGTTCATATTATTTAACCTCACTTTTTACATTATATACTAGTTCTTGCGCTTTGTCAAGTGCTAAAGCTATATGATCTAAAAACTCAGCCCCTGTCATACCTGTCACAACAACTATAACTAATGAGATTATGATTATATTTTTTATCATCTTATCTCCCATTCACCATTGATTTTTAAACATACTTTTCCTGGTGTTTTAAAGGCATGTTTGTTCCGACTATATCTTCGGCAGTATTCTGGTTGTGCCATATCAGTATAGTAAAACTCAGCGAATAGTTCCCAATAAGTTGGTCCATCGACTCGTTTTCTACCATCTGCACACTCCAAAATTTCTTCCTTGATAAGTTGATTATCACTCTCTTTGATAATAACTTTTACGTAACAATACTGATCAGCCGCATTCTTTGGTTTCACAGTTGTTATCTTATTCCAATAAACCTTGTCTTCTTCTTTTTCTATTTGTTCTATCTTATCTAATATCTCTATAACTTTTACATTATCTGAAGGATATGTCGTTCCTGACAAGTCGCCATTCTCATTACCAAACGCATACTTACTGAAGAGTATTAAAACGATTGTGTAAAACATTAATTTGTTCATTGCAACTATATTCATTATTGACCTTTCCATTCTACCCATCTGCCATCTGGCATTTGACAAGTTATTCCAAAAATTGTATTTCTATTGACACCACCAACACCTACAAGAGGCCATCTGTTAGATATATCAACAGTCGCACTATAATCTTTACATTTGATAGGACCCTTATTATATGATCTTGTCGTATGTATGATACCACTATTACCTGTCTTTTGATTAAACCAATTGGTGTAACTACTTGTAGATTTACCATGGTTTAAATGATCTACAAACGTAGCATTATGGACATCATAATCTGAATTATACATAACCTCTGCGCCAGTAAATGCACCAACAACAGCGCAACCAGCAATCGCATATGGATCATTGATTCCCATTGATACACAAGCGCCAGTGGTAGTTACAGCACCTAGTGTTGCGCCTACATTTGATCTTGTCGCTTGACAATTAGTTACTAATAAACTAACCAATAGTAATAATATTATTCTCATCAGTAGTTACTCCTAACTTTGTTAATGTATCATTAATCTCATATAATTCATCTTCGTGGAATCTATTATGTTTCCATTCTAATGTTTCTTCTAAATTCTTTTTCTGCATTAGAAGATTTTGTATTTGTATATTTTTATCTGTCATATGGTTTAACATCTTTAGCAATTAATAAACAAGTTGATTGAATATCATCAATTAACTCGGCAACCTGAGCATCACGCTCAGGCGTCTTTGGATTATTGTATTTAAGATTATAGAGTCTATCACTTGTTTTTTTGACACCATCAATCTTTAAACAGAAATCACTAATCTTGTGTAACATTATTATTACCAACTTTCCATATAAAGTTTTTTAATTTAGTCCAAGTTCCAATTACCTGTTCATTGCCTTCTTGCCATTGTGTCTTTTGGTATTCTTTTACCTCAACCCATTCACTAACAATAAAGTTTTTTACTTTTGTGTCAATTGTCTCATTCGCAGTCGCACTTGTAGTAAATAATACTAGTGCAATTATCATTATATATTTGTTCATACTTTTTTTCCCATTGTTTTAAAGTCTTTTACATCAACTATCATGTAAGGACCTTTGTTATACGCAACACTAATTGTTTTGCCTTCTGGTATAGTGCTCGTGTATTGTCTTTTGTAAGTGTTACCAGAAATTCTATCACTCGTTGGTAGTGATGGTCTACAATTATAACTTGGCATCGGTGTGCCATGTCTCTGTTGTAGAATTACACCACTATCAATATCAATCATAATACCTAACGATCTTATGTATTGATTATGCGTCTTGTTTAGTTTTTCTAACTTCTTTTTTTTCACCATTTTCATAAATAAAAAACTCTAGTTCTTCTTGTGCTTTTTTCTCAGCGTAAGTCATACCGAAAACTCTCATATATGTTGCGTCTCTCGGATTAGGAGCGGACCAATCATCAATCAAGTTCTGTAGTTGATCTGGTTTGATAGATAAGTTATTAAAGTTGTTAGGTACTTTAATCATATCTTCTTTCAAAGCGGAAAGGTAAGCGATTCTATGTGAATAGGTCTCTTTCTTCTTACTTTGATCTTTTATAGTAACGTCTTTAAACTCTAAAAACAATTGTTCTTTAGTGTATAAGTAACTCATATATTTTTGTCCTTTTGTTAGTGTTAATAAGTCTTTATTATAACAGGAATTGATTCAAATGTCAACCCCTTAAAAATCGTTGATTTTACTTGGTTTTGTGCCGCTGAGCGACACGCTGACAAGGATTTCACACCCGATTCGAGGGTTATTACACCCCTAAAATGCGCCATTATAGACCCAAAGCCTTTGTTATTTGTTCTTCACTTGTGGGTAATGGTTTACCACTTCTTAACCAATCAACCATTTGTTCCATGTAGAATGCCTCATCTTCTTTGCCTTCATCATGTAATAACTTTGCTGCTGTCTTAAAGAATTTGAAGACTTGCATCTCATTTCTTAATGTCGTTGGTCCAAATGGCATTATAAACCTACCATGTGTTTTAATAATCCTAAACCTAGTAAGAAAACACCAATACTGTTTAATACAATCAATGCTCTATCATGCCAAAGTATACC
>Ga0209710_1003513_pt1 | contig 10535 bp, 10 predicted proteins | sample ArcticOcean_MG_C_5_FD_187436 | JGI IMG/M metagenome (GOLD analysis project Ga0209710, IMG submission 187436) | Marine microbial communities from western Arctic Ocean - ArcticOcean_MG_CB4_138 (SPAdes) (version 2) | ecosystem: Environmental > Aquatic > Marine > Oceanic | place: Arctic Ocean... | reverse complement strand
TGATTATATCAACATTCTTTACACTCTACGTTACTCCAACAATGTATTTAATATTAGCGAAAAATACAAAAAGAATGGATGCTGTTGATATTGAGCTAAAAAAACAACTTCGTTAAAAAATAATATGTTTATTTTTACTTAGCCTTTTCTGACATTTTTGCAATTGAGACTTATATTTTTTAGATTGTTTTTCTACTTTTTTAGCTAGGCCTATAACTTTTTGATTATTCTTATAATTTTTATAACCACCCCATCCTTCATGATATGCAAGATATTGCCTAAAAGCGTCTTTCTTAGAAATTTTTAAAAGGGTCTCAGTTTTGTCGGTATACCAACCAATAAAATCTACACTATCTTTAAATCTTGCTCTTGTTGCAAGTTTATTTCCTGTTTCATTTTTATACTGTTCCCAAGTTCCCTTTACAGCCTGAGAATAACCAAAAGAGCTTGATGGGCGCTTAAAGGGTATAACTTTAAATAGTTTTTGTCGTTGTGGTTTTGCTAACCAATCAAAATCAGATTCCATTTTAATAATAGCAAGCTGAACATAAATTGGTGTTCCCCATTTTTTTTCAGTACTTTTTGCATGTTTATACCAAAGGTATCTTTCATTAAAGATGGAGCAACTGTTTGATGTATTTTGAGGAATAGAAGAACAAGCAGAAATTAAAAAAATTGATGGAACTAAAAAAATATTCTTAATTTTATACATACTTATCTCTAATCTTATAAACAATTATTACCAATATAACACCCAGAATATTTCCAATAAGGTCTTCATACTCAAATGTTCTGATTGGAATAATAATATGAAGTAATTCTAAAATTATGGATAATAAAAATAGATATATAATTAAAAACTTTATTTTTTTTGTATTTCTATAAGCAAAAAATCCTAATACTGAAAGAAGAATAAATGCATATAAATGATTTGAAGAAATAAAAAAATTAGAATTAATTATAATATTACTAGTTATTTTTGGTTGTATAAGACAATCATCATAAAAAAAGCAACCAAATATACTGCCTGGAAATAGATAAAATATTATTAATACTAGATTCGCCATATAAAATACTGGAATAAAAATTTTATTTAAATTTTTCATAATAATTTTATTTATTTTATTCTTTTTATCAGCTATCAAAATATATCAAATGCCTCATTTAATATTAGTTAGACACGGTCAAAGTGTGTGGAACCTGGAGAAAAGGTTTACAGGTTGGGTCGATGTAGATCTTACTGGTCAAGGAAAATTAGAAGCATGTAAATCTGGTGAGTATGTTAAAGAACTAAAGCTAAATATAGATTATTTCTATTCTTCATTTCAATTAAGAGCCATTAATACTCTAAAATTTATTCAAGATACATTGAGAGATAACAAAAAACCCATAAGAGCATGGCAATTCAACGAAAGACATTATGGGTCTTTAACCGGTCTAAATAAAGATGAAATGAAGGAAAAGCTTGGAGAGGATAAAATTCATGAATTTAGAAGGTCTTGGGATATAAAACCTGATCCTCTAAGTAGAAATAATCCATATCATCCCATAAATATTGATACGTACGAATCTATCTCTAGAGAGAAAATTCCAGATACAGAATCTCTTAAAGATACTTATGAAAGAGTAATGGAATATTATAATTCCGATATCCATAATAAATTATTAAATAATAAAAATATTTTAATTTCAGCTCACGGGAATTCTATTAGAGCTTTGTGTAAATTTTTATTCAAACTAGATAATAAGAAAATATCGTTACTTGAAATACCAACTGGAAATCCGCTTTTAATTAATCTAGATTCTAAGCAAAAGATTATTGAATGTAGATATTTAGATAAAGATAGAGCTAAAGATTTAATTATTTTTTAATAACTCTTTGTAAATTTCAAGATCAGTCATGTGATAAAAATTTTCCGTACTTTCATAACCATATAATTTATTTTTGCTAACTAACCGATTCCAAACTTCTGATATAGAAAAATCACTAACTGAATGTGAATTAAATAAATCTTTATTCATTATTTGACAGCCAGTATAAATTAAACCATTTTGAAGATCTTTTTTAATTATATTTTTTAAAAGATTGAAATCACCTTTTAATTTTTTATCAAAACTAAGGTTTTTATTAACAAGTAAAAGTATATTTTTAATTTGATTGGAAAAGTAAAAATTTTCCATATCTTTAATTTTTTCTAAATAACCTTGATTCCAAACGGTATCTGGATTTAATATTAGAAAATCAGATTCTTTCGAAGAATTCATCATATTTAAAATTCCTCCACCTGTATTTAAAATTTTTTTTCCGTCATTAATTATTTTAATGTCCAAATCAAATTTTTTTATCTCAACAAAACTTTCAATTTTTTCTTTTAAATAAAATGTATTTAATATTATTTTTTTTATTCCTAAAGATTTAATTAAATTGATACAATTTTCAAGTAATGTAATTTCATTAACTTTTAATAGTGGCTTTGGCTCTACTAGTGTTAGGGGGTTTAACCTCCTTCCATAGCCAGCACACAAAATTAATGCTGTGTTAATTTTCATTTAACGTTCCTTATTTTCTTTGTAAAATTAATATCTAATACTCTTTTAAGGCCATCAAATATTTGATTATTTTGCATTCTAAGCTCTATTAACTTCCAAGCGTAGGGAATCAGCTTTAAATACCTCTTCTTTTTATCTCTCGCTGCCAACCTTGTAAAAATGCCAATTATTTTCATATTTCTAATCACTGATAATATTTTGAAATCATTTAATAAAATAACTTTATTAACCTTGGCATCATTTAATCTTAAATAATAATTATAAATATTATCTTTTAATTTTTGGTTTGATTTAAATCTAACATCATCAATTAAGGATGCTAGATCATATGCCCTATTACCTATTAGGGCATCTTGTGTGTCAATAGTTGCTAATTGTTTTTTATATCTCATTAAATTTGATACATGAAAATCTCGGTGAACTAAAGTTTCATTTTTTATCTTAAGATTTGATAGTAAGAATTTTATCTGTTTATTTATCTCAATATTAACTGTTGGTAATTTTTTTTTAGATATATATTTTTTTGTATACCAATCAGAAAATAATTTTGCTTCTTTAAATAATTTATTATTCTCATAAATTGGCACTTTATAATTTTTTCCTTTAAAGTTTTTAATTATGTTTTGTTTGATCTTTTGAATTTCAATAAGTAAATCAATAGATTTTTTGTAAAAATTAATTTTATTACTTCCACTTTTTCTTAATAGTTTAAATACAGTATCATCACCAAAATCTTCAATTTCTATAAAATTTTGTTTGTAATTTTCTTTATATAATTTTGGAGCTAAAACTTTATTTTTTATTAATAATTTATTTATAGCATCATATATTAATAAGTTCTTTTTCTTTTCTTTTGTGGCGTACACTATAATTGAATTTATTTTCTTGCTTGTTTTTCTATAAAAAAACCTGAATGATGCATCACCCTTAATTTTCTTTAATGTTGATTTAGTTAATTTCATTTAATTTTTCATTACTTAAACCCTTAATGACCAAAAATCTTTTGTCCATGTCTTCTCCATATTCAAAGAATAGATCAATTTTATGATTAATCTTATTGAGAATTTTTTCAGGCCATTCAATTAATGTTAGGATTTCTTTTTGATTTTCAAATAAACCAATATTTTTTGTCTCATTGCTTCTTTTTAGTCTATATAGATCATAATGTTGAATTATAAAAACTCCTACATCATATTCATTTACCAGGTTAAATGTAGGGCTTGTAACCTCTGTTGGATTTAGATTGTTGTTCACTTGAAGGCAGTTTATTAAATGTTTTATAAATGTTGTTTTTCCAACTCCTATTTCACCGTGAAAAAAAACAACGTTACCCCTTTTTAATATTTTTGAAAAATGTTTTGCTATTTCAGCTGTCTTAACTTCTAAAGTGATATCTATTATTTCGCTATTAGTAGCGATATGCATCTGGCTTGAATGGACCTTCTGTTTCAACACTTATGTAATCAGCTTGGTCTTTTGATAATTTTGTAAGTTTTGCACCAACTTTTTTTAAATGAAGCATAGCTACTTTTTCATCTAATGATTTTGGTAAAACATAAACTTTATTTTCATAATTTTTATGGTTGTCCCAAAGTTCTATTTGCGCCATTACTTGATTTGTAAATGATGCACTCATTACAAAACTTGGGTGTCCTGTTGCACATCCTAAGTTAACTAGTCTACCTTTTGCTAAAAGAATAATTCTCTTTCCATTCACTAACTCTATTTCGTCAACTTCTGGTTTAACTTCTGTCCATTTGTAATTTTTTAAAGCATCTACTTGAATCTCGTTATCAAAATGACCAATGTTACACAATATTGCTCTATCCTTCATGTTTCTCATGTGATCGGCAGTAACAATATCTATGTTACCTGTGGCTGTCACAACTATATCTGCTTTATCGATTGCTTCATCCATTAAAACTACTTCATAGCCTTCCATGGCTGCCTGAAGCGCACAGATAGGGTCTGCCTCCGTGACCATAACTCTTGCACCACTTTGTCGTAAAGATGCAGCACTCCCTTTTCCAACATCCCCAAAACCTGCAACAATTGCAACTTTACCTGACATCATTACATCTGTAGCTCTTCTAATTCCATCAACTAAACTTTCTCTACAACCATATAAGTTGTCAAATTTTGATTTTGTAACAGAATCATTAACATTGATTGCTGGAATCATTAAAGATCCCTCTTTTTCCATTTTGTTTAATGCTTTGATTCCTGTTGTTGTTTCCTCTGAAACACCTTTTATTTCTTTTAATAAATCTTTATAATCGCTATGCATCATTGCAGTTAAATCACCACCATCATCCAATAACATATTTGCTTTCCAATCTTTTTTACCTTCGATTGTTTGCCTTATGCACCATACAGCTTCTTCTTCAGTTTCACCCTTCCATGCAAAAACAGGTATTCCCGCTTTAGCTATTGCCGCCGCTGCATGATCCTGTGTTGAAAAAATATTACAAGAAGACCATCTAACTTCTGCTCCAAGTTCAACTAGAGTTTCAATTAAAACTGCTGTTTGGATTGTCATGTGAAGGCAACCTAAAATTTTTGCTCCTTTTAAAGGCGCTTTTCCAGAATATTCTTCTCTTAATGCCATCAACCCTGGCATTTCGCTTTCGGCTATAGAAATTTCTTTCCTTCCAAATTCCGCTAGTGTTATATCTTTAACTTTAAAATCATCCATTGTTGGGTTTTATACAATAAAAATTTGATTAATCAACTTAATGATTATGATTTAGGGAATACAATTTCAACATTTGCACCCTTTTGTGTAATATTATTTGAGGCATAAATAGTAGCACCATGCAAATCCACAAGGTTTTTTACAATATTTAATCCCAAACCCGAGTGTTCACCAAAATTGTCGGGTCTATTGCTATAAAATCTATCAAATATCTTTTTTGTATTTTTTTCTTTAAATCCCTTGCCTTCATCAACGACCCTTAAAATAACATTTTCTATCTCACTCTTAGAGATTTCAACTAAGATTTTTCTATTATTCTCACTAAACGAAATTGAATTATCTAATAAATTTGCGATGATTTGTTCTATTCTATTTTCTATTCCGTTAATAATGTATTCTTCTTGATTATTTAAGTCGTTTAAAATTATCTTGATTCCTCTTTTCGCTTCATAAATATTGTTAAAATCGTCAACTACAGATCTTACAATCATTTTAAGATTAATTTTTTTCATTTTTTCTTTACTCAGTGCAACTTCATCTTTTAATATTTGGGAGTAGTCGGTAATCAATCTCTCAATTCTTTGAACGTCATGATTGAGAATATCAATTAACTTTTTTCTTTGATTTAAATTTTCTGTTTCGTATAATATTTCTGATGCACTTTTTAGAGATGTTAAGGGATTCCTAATCTCGTGTACTAAATCTGTTGAAAAATTTTCTGCATGCGAAATTCTTTTTTGGAGTTCTTGCGTCATATCTTCTAAAGAGTTAGATAGTGCACCTAATTCATCATTCCTACTTTTAAGTTCATTTATATTTGTTTTTTTTCTACTTTTTTCTTTAATTATTTTTGTATAAATAACTAAATTTTTTATAGGTTTAAGAAAATATCTGTTTAAAACAAAAGAAAATATAAGAATTACTATAGCAATAAAAATTGCTGTTCTTAATATAAAAGTTTTTCTCTCATTGATTGCCGACTTTATATCGTTTGCATTTTCGGAAATTATTAAATAACCAATGTTATTCCCATCCAATGTTATATTTTTTATTGTTGTTAATAAAAATTGATTATACCCCTCTTGTGTAAAAGTATGTGGTTTTCCTAAGTTTCTTGACCACGAATAATTTGTTAAAATATCTTTTAAGGAAACTGTCTTTTCTTTATTTACATCTTTTGCCTCAATTATTTTTTTACTTTTTTTCTCATTTAAAATTTCTAGATCAATTATGTCTAATCTATTAGAAAAAGATCTTGGGTCTAAATCTAATGTGTCGGTATCACCAACTAAGTTAAATTGTTTATCAAATAAAATTACTCTGTCTAAATTTTGAAATAAAAATCTTGTTGAAAATAAAAACCTTCTAATATCCTCCTCTTCAAATTTTATATTTAATCTTAAAATATGTTCAATTGTATTGTCTATTATTTTAATATGATTAACTGTTTTTTTTTTTATTAAATTTGGTTTAACATTTTTTATATATAAAATGGTTAAAGTTCCAATTATTATAAAAGTTACTAAGTTTATAAATAGAAATTTTTTTAGAATTGATAAATTCTTAAGAAACTTATCTAACATCAACTAACATTCCACCTGTATCCACTTCCATATCTAGTTTCAATTGCAGAAAAATCAGGATCGACTTTCTTAAATTTTTTTCTTATCCTTTTAACATGGCTATCTATAGTTCTATCTTCTATGTCGGTATCCTCTCTATAGGCAATATCCATTAATTGAGCTCTTTCTTTAATTATACCTGGCCTTTTAGCCAGCTCTTTAACTATTAAAAACTCTGTGGTGGTAAGTTTATCTGGCAGCTGTTTGCTGTCCCATTCACATTCAAGTTGTGAAGGATCAAGTTTAAGCTTTCCATGTGAAATAATATTTTTTGCATCCTCAAGAGTATTATTGATGTCTTTTTTTCTAAGCTGTACTCGAATTCTTTCAATTAAAATTTTTATTGAAAATCCTCCAGATTTTTTTATAAAATCATCAGCACCCAATTTTAATCCTAGTAATTCATCAATTTCATCATCTTTGGATGTTAAAAAAATTACTGGTAGTGATGTTTTTTTTCGTAACTTTTTTAAAAGTTCTTCACCATCCATTTTGGGCATCTTAATATCAATTACTGCTAAATCTGGTGGGTTTCTAGCAAGACCAATTAAAGCACTTTCCCCATCAATATATGTTTGAACTTTAAAACCTTCTTTTTCCAGAGCAATACTTATACTCGTAAGTATATTTCTGTCATCATCAACTAGAGCAATTGTTTGTGTATCCATAAACTACTTTAAAAATACTAAATTGTTCTTATTTAGGCAATACTCATTAATTAATGAAGTATTCCCCAATTGTCACCAGTATTCACGTCTACTGTTAAGAGTGTTGAAAAAGAGTGCAAATCACTTTCTGTAACACTGGTCATTTCCTCTTGAATAATTTTAGTTATAGTTTTTACTTCTTTTTCTGGAACTTCAAAAATTAATTCATCATGAATTTGTAATAAAATTTTTGACTTATTATTTTTTAAACTTTCAAATTTCTTATCAATTCTAATCATTGCAAGTCTCATTATTTCTGAAGCGGAGCCTTGGATAGGTGCATTTATTGAGGCTCTTTCTTGAAAATTTCTTACATTAAAATTCTTGTCATTAATTCCGTTGAAATGAGATCTGCGCCCAAAAATATTATTTACATATCCACTTTTTCTACAAAATTTAATAGTGTCATCCATGTAAATCTTTATTTCTGGAAATCTTGAAAAGTAAGCATTTAAAAAATTATCCGCTTCATGATTTGAAACGTTAATTTGTTTTGCTAGTCCGTATTGAGAAATTCCATAAATAATACCAAAATTGATTGCTTTAGCTTTTCTTCTCATATCTTGGTCAACTTTTTTTATATCAACATCAAATACTTGGCTTGCTGTTAGTGAATGGATATCTTCATTATTTTTAAATGCTTTTTTTAATTCCTTAACATCTGCAAGATCTGCTAAGATTCTCATTTCAATTTGGTTATAGTCAGCAGAAATTAATGTGAACCCTTTTTCAGCCATAAATGCTTTTCTTATGTCTTTACCATCTTCAGATTTAATCGGAATATTTTGTAAATTTGGGTCACTAGAAGCAAGTCTTCCTGTTGTGGTGGCTGCTAATAAAAAAGAGGTATGCACTCTTTTTGTATTTGGATTAATGTGTTCAGGTAAAGCATCAGAGTATGTATTTTTCAATTTAGAAACTTGGCGCCAATCTAAAACCAATTGAGGAAATTTATGTCCTTTAAATGCTAAGTCTTCAAGCACACTGGCATTTGTTGCAAAGCTTCCCTTTTTAGTCTTTTTAAGCACGGCAATTTTTAAATCATTATAAATGACTTCACCTAATTGTTTTGGTGAAGCAATATTAAAATCTTTTTTTGAAATTTTAAAAATTTCTTTTTCTAACTTATTAATCTTTTTTTCAAATTTTTCAGACAATTTTCCTAAAAACTTATCATCAACTTTTATTCCTTCAATTTCCATAAATGCTAATATTTTAATTAAAGGCTTTTCAAAAATTTCATAAACATTAGTTAATTTTTCTAATTTTAAATTTTTGCTAAATATTTTATATAACCTATAGGTAATATCAGCATCTTCAGCGGCATACTCCATTGCCTTATCTAAACCCACATCACTAAAATTTATTTCTTTTTTTCCAGTACCAACAATTTCTTTAAATGAAATTGTTTTATGCTGCAGATGAATTTCAGATAAAGTATCCATATTATGTCTATTTTTTCCAGCATCCAACACATAAGACATCAACATTGTGTCTTCCATTGAATTCATTTTTATTCCCTGTTTAAATAAAACAATAAAATCAAATTTAATATTTTGACCTATTTTTTTTACACTTTTGTCCTCTAAAAGTGGTTTTAGTTTTTTAATTACAGCCTCTTTTTTTAAGCATCCTTTAAACTTGTGACCTATTGGAATATAACAAGCCTTACCTATTTTTGTACATAATGAGATACCAATTAAATCTGTTTGATGTGCATCTAGTGAACTAGTTTCAGTATCGATGGCCAATTCTCCAGTTTCTTCGGCTTCGTATATCCACTCATCTATTTCTTTTTCGCTGGTAATTAAGTGATAATTTTTTCTACTTATTTTTTTTTGTATTTCTTTTGCTGTGCTTTCAGTCTTGCTTTCTTCTAATGTGGGCTCTCCATACTCTGAAATAACAGAACTGAGAAGTCTATTAAACTCCATTTCTCTTAAAAATTTATATAATTTATCTTTATCAATTTCTTTTAATTGAAACTCTTCTATCTTTCTCTCAACTGGAACCGTTTTCATTAATGTCACTAATTTTTTACTAATTATAGCTTTATCCTTATTTTCTATAAGCGTTTCTCTTCGTTTGTTTTGTTTTATTTCGTTAGCATTATCTAATAATTTTTCTAACGTTCCATATCTATTTATTAATTCTGCAGCCGTTTTGACTCCTATGCCAGGAACACCAGGTACGTTATCACTACTATCACCCGCTAAAGATTGCACATCAATTACTTTTTCTGGGCCTACTCCAAATTTAGTTACTATATCTTCTGGTGTTATAAATTTATTTTTCATTGGATCAAATAAACGAACATCTTTTTTATAAAGTTGCATTAAATCTTTATCTGAAGATATAATTGTTACTTTTGCTCCTTTTGCTAAAATTTGTTCAGTGTAAGTTGCTATTAAATCATCTGCTTCATAATTGGGAAGGTCAACGGACGGTAAATTAAAAGCGATCACAGATTTTCTTATATATTCAAACTGTGGTGCTAAATCATCCGGTGCTTCGGATCTATTTGCTTTATAGTCAGAGTAAATTTCATTTCTAAATGTTTTTCTTGCTGCATCAAAAATTACAGCAAAGTGAGTTGGTTTTTGAAGATTTTCATTAGACTTTGAGTCCTCTAATAATTTAAATAGCATACTGCAAAAACCACTAACTGCACCGACTGGTAACCCATCACTCTTTCTAGTTAGTGGTGGAAGTGCGTAATAAGCTCTGAAGATATAACCAGAACCATCTATCAAATAAAAGTGATCTGTTTTTTTTATTTTATCCATTAAATAATATTATCTTAATTATTTTAAATATTGTAAATGTATTAGCACGCATGGGGCAAAAAAATATACTTTCTGTTAAAAATTTAAAAAAAGTTTACTTTAATAAACAAGGTGAAGAAACACATGCCTTAAATGATTTAAACTTGGACGTGAAAGAAGGGGAAATTTTTGGTCT
>Ga0209710_1003507_pt1 | contig 10547 bp, 11 predicted proteins | sample ArcticOcean_MG_C_5_FD_187436 | JGI IMG/M metagenome (GOLD analysis project Ga0209710, IMG submission 187436) | Marine microbial communities from western Arctic Ocean - ArcticOcean_MG_CB4_138 (SPAdes) (version 2) | ecosystem: Environmental > Aquatic > Marine > Oceanic | place: Arctic Ocean... | reverse complement strand
GCATTTTTGCATTACCAGTTGGTAAGCCGATAATCCATTTTGACATTATTGCCCCGTAAAGTACGGCAAGAATTCCTGCACCTATTGCGATGTTGATTACTGACATTGATTCCTCCAGATGTTTGATTTTTTTAAGTCTTATACAAGACCTAAAAAATGAATGCGTAATTATCACATTTTTTAATCTATCTCACAATATAATTATAGATAAATTTTTTTAAATAATTGATTAATATAGTCAATTTTAATTGAGAAGCATCAATAAGCCAATGATTACAAGCATAGACGAGAATAATTTTTTTACATTCGCATCGGAAATTTTTAAAAGCCAGTTAGCAGAAAGCTGAACAAAAATTAAGCTCGGTAGTGTGATGAACAAAATGGCTGGTAAATAAATAAATCCAAACATAGAGTTATTTATTGGCTCGAAATATAAGGAGCTAATAAAGATACTAATTGAAGCCCCAAGTCCAATTAAAAACCCTAGTGCACTTGACGTTCCAATAGCTAATTTCGCAGGTATATTATTTTTAATTAAAAATGGAACAAATAAAGTGGCACCTCCAATCCCAACTAATCCAGAAATAATGGAAAAAATAAAACCAAACAAATTTGAAACATAATTATTCGGGATAGAAGAATTTTTAATAAAGTTATCTTTACATGCATATATTCTATAAGCAATAAAAAAGGAATACATGATGAAGAAATTCTTAAGTATCTTGCCTGGGAAGAGATTGATAATATAACCAACTAACAAAGCCCCTAAAATAACCCCAATTATAAATTTATTAATAATTTTGTAGTCAATGTTTTTATTTTTTGTATGTGCATAAGTAGCCATGGCTCCCGTTACAACCATTGACGCCAAAGAAGTGCTTATTCCACTAAAAATTGCCTGATCCAGGGGAATGTATGAAAATGATATTAGTGAATATGTCACAACAGGAACAATTATCAATCCACCACCTAGGCCAAAAAGACCAGCAGCTATACCTGTTAAAGCACCTGTGAAAATAAAAATAAAGGCTTCAATCATTTTTTATGTTTAAAAATTTTCTTTAAATAGATTTTAAGCGGGGAGTTGTTAATTTTGTCAGATAGGACTCTCATAGGGGCGATAGATGATATTGAAATTTTATTTCTTATTTTTTTTGGGATGGGGTTCTGGATAATAATTTTTATTTTTATTTTTTTTAACTTAAGCGAGTGACTACTATTCATTCCTTTAAGTATAGAGGTAGAAGACATTTTAATTATATGCCCTATACTGCTTGAAGTTACTTCAACTACCAGAACCTCACCGATCTTATCCCTAATTTTTGCATACGACCTTACCTGACTTGGAGCATTTTTAATAAATTGGTCTTGAAGCGAATCTAATTCGGATTTTTTTTGCTCATACTTATCAAAAACTTTGGCTTGGAATAGCTTTTTTATTGGTTCCATACTATATAATGCTACATTAATTTTATTAAACAGATTTTTATTAATGAAAATAATTTTTATTGGAAGGAAAACAGCTAAGCCCAAAAGTATAAGCCTTATCTCATTGATTCTTTTTGTAATTATTTTATTTTGTCTAAATTTCTATTTAATTAATCATTTTTATGAGAAGAAAGGATTAACTGGTAGTGAAAATCTCAATACTTTTAAAGTAAGTGAAGATAGTATTAGTTACAGGCAGAATTTGAATGTGTATATAAATCAAATTGGCGAGCTATATTCTAGAATTTTAGGTATTGATCAACAAACAGAACGTTTGCAAGAAGTAATGAAGAAGCAAATATTAGATAAAGAAAAGCTACCAAAATTAGAAAAGAAACATAGATTGGATAGCAAAGGGGGCCCATTGACTAGGCAAATAGTTAGTTATAATGGTATTCAAAAGACCTTGGTATTACTTATTGAAAATATTGAAGCACGAGAGGAGGTTTATAATCGAATGGAAGCAATGCTATTGAAACAGTCAGTATTAAGGGAAACGTTACCTTCTTTATATCCTGTTGCTATGCCATATAATTCATCTTCATACGGATGGCGTATGCATCCTATATTGGGAAAGAGGGCTTTTCATGAGGGAATTGATTTTAGTGCAGCACATGGCGAACCTATATACGCGACTGCTGGAGGAATAGTTGTGAAAGCTGGCTGGGCTGGAGCTTATGGAAATTTAGTTTCTATTAATCATGGTGGCGGTTTGCAGACAAGGTACGCTCATATATCTAAAATTTTAGTTAAAAAAGGTGATATCGTTAAAAAAGAAGATTTAATTGCTTATGTGGGAAATACTGGCCGTTCTACAGGACCACACTTGCATTATGAAATAAGACTTAAAAATCGTTCCCTTGACCCAAAACAATACCTTAGAAGATAAATAAAAAATTATGCTTAAAAAAATGCTCAATACTTTTTTCGGTAGTCGAAATGATCGATTATTGAATGAATACTCTAAAAAAATTACATTAATTAATCAACTAGAGCCGCAAGTTAAAAAACTTAAAGATGGCGATTTTAAGACTAAAACAAGCGAATTTAAACGTCGTGTTAAAGAAGGAGAAACGTTAGAAAGCTTAATTGTTGAGGTGTTTGCACATGCTCGTGAAGCAAGTGTCAGGACTCTAGGAATGAGACATTTTGATGTTCAATTAATGGGCGGCATGGCCCTTAATGATGGAAAAATATCAGAAATGAGAACTGGCGAAGGCAAGACCCTTGTTGCTACTTTAGCTGTATATTTAAATTCCCTTTCCCAAGATGGAGTTCACGTTGTAACCGTCAATGATTACTTAGCTAAAAGAGATGCTGAATGGATGAGCAAGCTATATAATTTTTTAGGCCTATCAGTAGGTGTTAATTTATCTAGAATGGATCCAAAAGATAAGAAGGATGCCTATGCTTCAGACATAACTTATGGAACAAATAATGAATTTGGCTTTGATTACCTTAGGGATAACATGGTTTATTCCAAAGAAGAACGAGTTCAAAGAGCCCTAAGTTATGCAGTGGTAGATGAGGTAGATTCTATCTTAATAGACGAAGCAAGAACTCCTTTGGTAATATCTGGCCAATCAGAAGATAATATTGATCTGTACTCTAAGATTGATAAAGTTGTTTCCAATCTTAAAAGGCAAGAAAAAGAAGATTCAAAGGGCGATTTTTGGGTCGATGAAAAATCAAGTCAAGTTATTTTGTCTGACATCGGCCATGAAAATACAGAAATAATTTTAGTTAAATTGGGAATCTTAAAAAAAGATTCAAACCTGTATGATCCTAACAATATTAATTTAATACACCATGTAAACTCCGCACTCAAAGCACACTATATTTTTACCAAAGATAAAGATTATGTTGTAAAAGATAACTTAATCACAATCATAGATGAATTTACAGGAAGAATGATGCCTGGAAGGCGTTGGTCAGACGGCCTCCATCAAGCTATCGAAGCAAAAGAAGGCGTGGAAATACAGAAAGAGAACCAAACGCTTGCTAGCATAACGTTTCAGAACTATTTTAGAATGTACAAAAAACTTTCTGGAATGACTGGGACTGCAGACACTGAAGCAGAAGAATTTAGTCAAATTTACGGACTGGAAACAATTATCATTCCGCCACACCGTCCAACAATAAGGCTAGATAATGGAGACAAGATATATCGAACAAATTCAGAAAGGTATGAGGCGGTTATAGAAGATATTAGAAATCGTCATACGAACTCACAACCTGTTTTAGTAGGAACTACATCAATTGAAAATTCTGAATTTATTTCTAAGATACTTAACAAAGAAAAATTACCACATCAGGTATTAAATGCAAAGCAACATGAAAAAGAAGCTCATATAATTACCCAGGCAGGTCAGCCTGGAGTAATTACGATAGCTACAAATATGGCAGGCCGAGGAACTGATATTGTGCTTGGTGGAAATATTGAGCCAGAAATTGATAAGCTTGATAGGGTAAAGCAAAAGAAAAAAATTAAAGATATGGAATACAGTTGGAAAAAAAGACATCAAGAAGTTATTGATGCAGGAGGCCTTCATATTATTGGCACCGAAAGACATGAATCAAGAAGAATTGATAATCAATTAAGAGGAAGGGCTGGTCGTCAAGGAGATCCGGGTTCTAGCTCATTTTATCTTGCACTAGATGATTCATTATTAAGACTCTTTGGTGGTGATCGAGTGGCCTCAATTATGGATAAGCTAAAGCTTCCAGAAGGAGAGGCAATAGAACATTCCATGGTAACAAGATCTGTAGAAAGTGCTCAGAGAAAAGTAGAGGCAAGAAATTTTGATAGTAGGAAGCAACTATTAGAATTTGATGACGTTCCAAACAATCAAAGAAAAGTAATTTATGAGCAAAGAAACGATATTATAGATAGCGAAGATATACAGCAAAGTGTGAGCCAGATAAGAGAGAGCGTTGTAGTCGATACTGTTTATGAATATATGCCACCTGAGAGTATCGAAGAAATGTGGGATATAAAAGCATTAGAGAAAAGATTAAAAGCTGATTATGCAATTAAAATAAATATTAAATCATGGTTAAAAAAAGAACCTAATATACCAATTGAAAAGATTGCAAATAAGATAAAAGAAGAAGCGAATAAAAATTACTGCTTAAAAGAGAAAAAAGCTGGTGTTGATGTATTGCATCATTTTGAACGATCAGTAATGTTGCAAATAATAGATCAGAATTGGCGTGCACATTTGTCATCATTAGACCAATTAAGACAAGGAATTGGCTTGAGGGCTTATGGACAGAAAGACCCAAAACAAGAATTTAAAAAAGAAGCATTTTCATTATTTGAACAATTATTAGAAAAAATTAAGTTTGAGATAATTAGAGTTCTAATGCTTGTTCAAGTTAAAAATGAAGAACAAGTAAATGAAATGGATAAGAAAAATGAAGCTAAATTACAAACAGCTAAATCAGACAGTGCTCCAAAGAAAGTTTCTCGCAATGATCCTTGCCCGTGTGGGAGTAAAAAGAAGTATAAACATTGCCATGGAAAATTAATTTAATGGACAAATTGAATGATGAGAATTTATCGCCTTGTGTTGGTATATGTCAATATAATGAACAAGATTTGTGCAGTGGTTGCTTTAGGACATCAAAAGAGATTTCTCAGTGGTTTGATATGACACAAGAAGAAAAGAAAAAAGTTATTAGTTTATTACCATCCAGAATGGAAGAATTGTTTTAAACTGAAAGACTTTTATTCTGATATTCACATTGATCATTAATTACACAGTTTTCACAATCTGGTTTTTTTGCCTTGCAAATATACCTTCCATGAAGTATTAATAAATTGTGTGCGTCAACTAGAAACTCATTTGGAATTAATTTTGTCAGCTTTAACTCAACAGCCAGAGGTGTCTTACCTTGAGCTAGCTTTATCCTGTTAGACAATCTGAAAATATGAGTATCAACAGCGATAACAGGCTCTTTAAAAATAGTATTCAGTATGACATTAGCTGTTTTTCTTCCAACACCAGGAAGCTCTTCAAGATTTTCTCTATTTTTAGGAATCTCCCCTAAGTATTTTTGATTTAGAATGTTGCTAGTTTTACGAATATTTTTTGCTTTAGTACGGAATAATCCAATATTTTTGATTAAATTTTCAATTTCAAAGATTGATAATAAGCTTATTTTTTCAGCTGAATTAGCTATTGCAAATAACTTACCTGTTGCTTTGTTGACGGAGATATCTGTAGCTTGTGCAGACAAAATTACTGCAATTAAAAGTTCAAAAGGACTTTTATATATAAGCTCAGTTGAGGGATTGGGATTATTTTTCTTGAGGAGGGAGAATATTTTTCTTCTTTTTTCAGTATTCATAATAAATTTTTTTGATCAATCCAGTAAGCTATAGCAATTATAAAATGGTAGACCTAAAAAAGTACCTGATATGAGAATGGATAAAAGAAATCCACTGTAGCCAATCTCAAAAATAAATATATAAGTTAATACTTTTGAGATAATTAGTTTCATTACAAACTAAAATAATCATGGATAAATTTGGCTTTTTTTTGATGGGATGGAGATCGCTGGTCGAACATTAGTTAATTTCCCCATTATTAGATCTACTGACTGCAGCTGCGATTTCCGCCCTCTTTTCTTCTATTAGTTTTGCTTTTTCTTTTTTATTACTTTGTAATTTACGTTTTGCATTTCTTTCAGCACGTTCTTTTTTTTCTCTTTCCAACCTTAATATTCTAAAATTATTTCTTTCACGAGCAATATTTGCTTCTTTATTTGCATTATCATCTGAAATAATTTCTTTTATTTCTGGCATAGTTATACAATCAACTGGGCAAGGAGCTAGGCATAACTCACAACCAGTGCACTCCTTTTCAATTATTGTGTGCATTAGTTTGGCTGCGCCTAAGATTGCATCAACAGGACATGCCTGTATGCAAAAAGTACAACCAATACATGTATCTTCATCTATAAATGCCACAGCTTTTGGCTTTGAGATACCATATGATTCATCTAGAGGTTTATATTCGACACCCATTAATTCGGCAAGGGCACGGATAACTATTTCACCTCCTGGAGGACACTGATTAATGTCCGCTTCACCTTTTGAAATAGCATCAGCATAGGGCTTACATCCAGTATAGCTGCACTGGCCACACTGCGTTTGGGGTAATATTGAATCAATTATTTTAATAATGTGATTACCTTCCACTTTGTAACACTCCAAGTATATTATTTAAAAAAGTAAAGTTCTTTTCCACTAGCATCTCTGTTGATTTAACAAAAGCAGTAATGACATCAATAAATATTAATATTTTTAAATAAACAGTAATAGCCGCAGACATACATGTATATTTTTCAAGATTCTAAGAAATGCCTGTAAGAGGACAAAGACAAAAATTTTTATTAAGCACTATGTTGTTAACAAAAACTGTGCTGATTATGATAAAAATTTTATTATTTAGCATATTCTTGAAGTATAGAGGATTAATATCTCCTAAGTCTTACTTTTAAGTATAAAATTAATCATAGTTTGACAATTTTTATATATAAAAAATAATAAACTATTTAATTATATATTTTAATTATACTAAAAAGATTATATAAAAATCCAATTGTTAAATGTTTCTAGTAGAATATAAATTATTTTTTTGATCAATGGAATTAATTATGTTTCAAGGTTGTATCGTTGCATTAGTGACTCCAATGAATTCTGATGGCTCAGTTGATGTAAGAAATTTTAGAAATCTGCTGGACTTTCATGTAGACAATAAAACTGATGGAATTGTCATATTGGGTACTACGGGAGAATGTCCGACAATTGATTTTGACGAACATACTTTTTTAGTAAAAGAAGCAGTTTCACATATAAGCGGAAAAATTCCAATAATTGCTGGAACAGGAGCGAACTCTACGAAAGAAGCAATCTATTTAACACAATCTGCGAAAGAGGTTGGTGCTGACGCATGCTTACTAGTTACTCCCTATTACAACAAGCCAAATCAAAATGGTTTATTTGAGCATTATAAAGCGATTAACGATGCCGTTGATATCCCACAAATACTTTATAATGTCCCGTCAAGAACTGGTTGCGACTTAAAAAATGAGACTGTGATTTCTTTAAGCCAACTTTCAAATATTATTGGCATTAAAGATGCAACTGGAGAGTTAGAGCGTATCAATTTCTTAAAAAATAAAGTTGAAGAAAATTTTATTTTTATTAGTGGGGATGACCTTTCTTTTTTAGAATATATGAAAAGAGGTGGGCAGGGAGTAATTTCGGTAACAGCAAATATAACCCCAGACCTGATGCATACTATTTGCTCCCATATTTTAAAAGAAGATGTTGAAAAAGCAGAAAATATAAATGAAAAATTAAGAAGCCTTCACAAAGCCATGTTTATAGACTCTAATCCTATTCCAGTAAAATGGCTTTTAAATCACTTAGGGTTGATTAAGCAAGGTATAAGGTTACCTCTGGTTGAACTCGATAAAAAATATCATTCAGTCATGATTGAGGCTTACGAAGCTATAAAATGATAAAAATCTACATATTCTTATTGTCATTCTTGTTAATATCATGTGCAGATTTTGACATAACAGATAACGAAGTAATTCAAGCAGTTACTCAGCCAGACTATGTAAGCTCATCAAGAGCAAAAAAACTAGACGTTCCACCTGACTTAACCGATGTTGAAGCTAACTCTCAATACGGCGTTCCCGGAGAGGCAGTCTCATATAAAGATTATGAAGACGCCAAACAAGCAGGATATACAGAAGTTAAAGTTCTTCAAAATCCTGAGGGTATGCGTATTGTTAAATCTGGTAATTTAAGATGGTTAGTTGTTACTGAAGATCCAGAAACCTTATGGCCACATCTAGAAAGTTTTTGGCAAGAAATTGGTTTTGGTATCAAAGTTTTAAATAGGCGAACTGGCGTAATGGAAACAGAGTGGACTAAATCATCAAAATTAAAAGTAGATACCAATAGAGGATTAGGAAGTAGATTTGACGCATGGCTGGATGGCATGTCAAATTTAGCTGATAGAAGAAAATTTAGAACTCGACTTGAGAACGGAGTAGAAGAAGGCACTACTGAAATTTATATTTCGCAAAGAAGTATTGTTGGTATGGACCAAGATGCAAAAGATAGAATTAAAAGGTTGAAAGAGGGATCTTACTCAACTGATATGTATAAAATTCAAGAATACATTCCTGATGGTGAGGATGAGGCAAAAGAGATTACAGATAAGCTCAAAAAAGAAATGAATATGGATGAATATGAGGTGAATGCAGAGATACTCAGAAGATTAATGACTAAGTTAGGGATGACAGACTTTGATGCAAAACAGAAGCTTGCAAACCCAATCGAAAAGAAAAATGCAACTCTAGTTGAAAATAAAAGGGGAGATTATTTGTTGTTAAATGACCCATTCGATAGATCTTGGAGAAGGCTGTCATTGGCTTTAGATATTATTGGATTCATAACGGAAGATAAAAACAGGTCTGAGGGTATTTTCTATGTGAAATATAAAGATTTAGAACTTGAGGGACCTAAAAAAAGAAATAAAGGATTGATTGATAAATTAGCATTTTGGGAAGATGATGAAGAAGAATTACTGCGCAAAAAAGAAGAAGAAGAAAGAATAAATAATATGGAAGAGGAAGGAATCGAAGTTATAGAGGATAAGTCTTTAACTGAGGAAATTATGGGTTTTTGGGGATCTGATGATGAAAAAGGGGTTGGAAAAAATGAAAAAAGATACCGTATAAGAATTAAAGAAGATCAAAGTGGAGCTAGAGTCTTTATTGACTATCCTAATGGAAAATTAAATAATACAAAAACAGCAAAGAGTATTTTAAAAATTATTTATGAGCACCTAAGGTAAAAATATTCTTCGTATATTCCACAGAAAAAAAGTTATGATTAACTAATGTACAATATAATTCGATTTTTTTTATTTTTATTTAATCCAGAATTTGCTCATCACTTAGCAATGAAATCTTTGAAGGTAGCAAATTTTCTAGGAATATTAACCTTCGTCCAAAATAAAAATTATTGTAAACCGAGAATAATTTTTGGTATTACATTTAATAACCCAATTGGATTAGCGGCAGGCTTAGATAAGAATGCTGAATATATTGATTGTTTGTCAAAACTTGGGTTTGGTTTTATTGAGGTTGGAACTGTAACCCCTAGGCCACAACCAGGAAATCCAAAACCAAGGTCATTTAGGTTAACAGAAGAAAAAGGTATTATAAATAGATTTGGTTTTAATAATGACGGAATCGATAAGGTAATAAACAATATTAAAAGATCAAGCTTTAAAGGAATTCTTGGTATCAATATAGGAAAAAATTTTGATACACCAATTAATAAAGCAGTAGATGATTATCTTCTTTGTTTCCGAAAATCGTATTTATTCGCAAGTTATATTGTGCTTAATGTTTCCTCTCCAAACACTAAGAACCTTAGAGCACTCCAGTCGGGTGAAAATCTAAATGTGCTTCTAAGAACAATTAAGGACGAACAAAAAACATTATCTAAAAAATATGGAAAATACGTACCATTCTTACTCAAAATTTCACCTGATAACTCAGAATCTCAATTAAGAATAATATGTAAGCTATTAATCGATTACAAAATTGATGGAATCATAGCTACTAATACTACAATTTCTAGAGGTGATGTAAATAAATCACAATTTCGTAATGAGTTGGGTGGTCTTTCGGGACTCCCATTAAAGTCAAGCTCACTGAAAACTTTAAAATTATTAAAAAAAATACTTAAGGGAAAAATTCCAATTATTGGAGTTGGCGGAGTAATGTCTGCAAGAGATGGTAAAGAAAAAATGGAAAATGGTGCAGATTTAATTCAAATATATTCAGGCTTAATCTTTAAGGGACATAAGTTGATTTATGAACTATGTAGAGCAATTAAATAGTTCATATTCAAAACCATATCTATTTTCTTATAGAAGGTGTCCTTATGCTATGAGAGCAAGAATGGCTCTTGTTGAATCTAAAATAGAATTTGACGTTTATGAAATATCACTAAGAAACAA
>Ga0209710_1003505_pt1 | contig 10548 bp, 13 predicted proteins | sample ArcticOcean_MG_C_5_FD_187436 | JGI IMG/M metagenome (GOLD analysis project Ga0209710, IMG submission 187436) | Marine microbial communities from western Arctic Ocean - ArcticOcean_MG_CB4_138 (SPAdes) (version 2) | ecosystem: Environmental > Aquatic > Marine > Oceanic | place: Arctic Ocean... | reverse complement strand
GATTGGACGTAGATGGTCAAGCACTAGTTTTTCAAGATATGCTAGGATTTTCTACAGACTTCAAGCCTAAATTCGTAAGAACATACATGAATGGAGCCGATCTTATTAAAGATGCCGTAAATCAGTTCGCAGCAGATGTGCATGCAGAAGCATTCCCATCGGCAAAAGAAACTTATGCGCCGGCTAAAGAACAAATAGCTACTTAAGAAATAAATAGGCTATGTATATGTTGTTACAGAGGATTATAATGAGTGAAAATAAATGTTATATTTAATTTGTAGTCCTCTTCTTACGTCATTATTTTGAAAAAAGATAAAGTTAGAAAAATATATTTAAAAAAGCGTCAAGAACTACCTTCTTCCAAATTTGAAGAAGAATCATCTCGGCTTATTCAAAACACTATTGAGCTTATTAAAAAATATAAGCCTGAATGTATTCATTGCTTTTTACCCATCCATTCAAAAGATGAAATAAACACTGTACCAATAATTCAGTATTGCTGGGAAAATAACATCAATGTTGTTATACCTGTTAGTAACTTTGAAGATGGGACACTAAAAAATGCAGAATTTAAACCTCATACCAAAACAAAAAAAACAAAAAATAATATTACTGAACCAATTGATCCTATTTGGAAAAAAAACGATAATATTAATATTGTAATCACTCCTCTTTTGGCTTTTGATCTTAAAGGTTATCGAGTAGGTTATGGAAAAGGATTTTACGATCGTTTTTTTGCTTCTTTACACAAGGATGCGAAAAGAGTTGGAGTCACCCTTTTTAAGCCTTGTAAAGACATAGAAAATATAACTGAACAAGATATACCTTTGACACATTGCGTTACTCCCAATAAAACCTATTCTTTTTAATAATTTTAATCTGAATAAATAAAAATAAGACTTTATTTATAATAAATATCTTTTTTAAAGTTAATATTTAATAAAAGTAACAATCACCACTGATTGATTCGCCAGAATAGTTGCTTCCACTTACATCACCAGACAATTAAGTGAGCCAATTAAGTGTTGAGGGGAATTAAGAAAATGGCGGAAGAGGTGTGATTCAATTCCACTAAAGAAGTTAGTCTAGCATAGTTTCTAATCCTTTACGCATAGTGCCATTTAACAGTATATCTCACAGGTATGTCCTCTTGCAAAGTCTACGATAAAGTATTAAAATCTACATCAAAGGTGGACACCAAGGTGGACACCAATATTAATACTGGAGTTTAACTAGATGGGTTTTCCAAGAGAGTTATTAAGTATCCTTGAATGTAAGAACGCCAAATGTTCAAAGGGTAAAGCCTATGTATATTTGAATGATGGTCTTGGATTAAGGCTGCGGGTCAACCCTACATCTAAGTCATGGACATTCAGGGGGAAGCTTGATAACAAAGGCATTCAATTAGGCTTCGGTTTATACCCGGAAACTTCTCTTGCAGAAGCTAGGCGTTTAAGTGAGATATCTAGAAGAGAAATCAAGTTAGGCGTTCACCCTAAAGATTACTTCGCCGGACAAAAGAACGAGAACCTAGAGAAATCTAGTAATAAGTTTAGGTTTGGTGTGCTATTTAATGACATGGTTGAATACTATCTCAATGATGTTGATGAGAAGTGGTCAGACGCCCATACAAAGCGTTCTAGGGGTATCTATAAGAACTATTTAGAGAAGAGTTTAAAGGATAAATCACTACTAATCCTTACTGATTCTGATTACTTAACAGTCCTTAAAAACATCAAAGCTAAACCTGTTAAATTAGTGAGTGGCAAAGTAGATTTGAAGAAGTACCCAAGAACTACCACTATGATTTTAGCCAAGACACTTATCAATTTGGTTTACCAGTTTGCTAGAGAAGAACGAAGGTTTAAAGGTGAGAACCCAATAGATTTAATTAGAAAGAATAAGGTATTTAAGAAAGGGAAAGTTAAGAGTCATGGAAGTATTCATGAAGATGATTTGGGTGCTTACTGGTCAAAAGTGCATCAGCTTCCTACAGTTCAAGATACAATTTTTATGATTGTAGAAACCCTTACTGCATTGAGAATCTCATCGTTAAGAAATGCAAGGTGGTCTTGGTATCACCCTACACGAATGACCTTAAGTGTCCCGGCGCTATGGATGAAAGGTAAAGAGGACTTTGTTACACCCCTACCCCCATATGTAATTGGTTTATTAGATAAACTTAAGAAGCAGAATCATGCGAGTAAAGATGATTATATATTCACTAATAGATTCGGAAAGGCTTATGGATTAGATAGACCTAATGCCCTTGTTAAAAAGAAAGAGCATATGGGTTTTGAATATGCCACCGCCCATGGAAGTAGAACTATACTCAAGATGATGTGTTTAAGATTTTCAGGAATGAATAATGTAGTCATTGAAACTCAGCTATCACACTCATATGGTACTGCAACTGAAAGAGCATATATGGGTGATTATGATTGGTTAAAAGAAAGAACTGATTTAGTTAAATGGTTACTGAAATTTTTAGATAGTAAAAAGGAAGTCCATGAGAAAGTTCTTAATCTAGGGAATAAAAAGAAAAAGGCGACTGCAGTTATTTAGAGTTCAAACCCCCAGTATTCTTTTAACCACTTCTTCTGACTATCAGTCCAATCTTCCATATTTATTTTATGGATTACTTTGTTTTCAAAACGCCAATTAACATACCCAAACATTTTAAATACATGGAACATCTTGGTCATATGAGTAGCAGTTCTAATATCTTCTCTCTTTACCCCATCTTCATTTCTTGTTTCAGCAACTTCTTCTGTAGCTTTATTTAAGCTCATTCCTTCAGGACTTAATATAAGCGTTGTTATGTCAAAGATGTAATCAGGTGGGTTAGTTTCATCTATATCTTTAGTGCCACTACCCTGTTTCTTTATACCAAATGCAGACTCAACACTCACACCTCTTAACCACTTTTCCATACCCTCTGCTATAACTTTATGAACTTCAGGGTTTATATCTTTTATCTGATTCCTTCCTACTTTTCTGGTGTAGTAACCCCATACAGTTTTGACATCATCAGCTGAATAACCATTAGGTCTTTTTAGATTTTGTAGTGAAGTAAACAAAGCATAATCTTCCAGCGCTTCATAATTGTTAGAGAACATATGCTTATATATATCTCCCTCACCAATGACTTGTCTTTCCTGTTTATCAATTGTTGAGTCAACTGCTTCTCTGAATTTTCTAGTGGAGTGTATGTTCCACTCCGGGGTACTTTCCCAGTGATTAATATAGTCTGTACTTGTTGAATCAAACAAATCTTTGGCTATGTAATTTTCAGTTGAATCTGCATAGCCTTGAACAATCTTTTGTTTTTTACTTGCCATATAAATCTTCCGCTTTAAAAGAAATTTCTGATGATTAGATTCAAAACTCCTTTAAAAATATTATGTATCTAGTGTTCTTGATAGAGCGACATAGAACTCTAGGTCTAGATTAATTCTATCCTTTAGTTGTGGTTGGTCAAGAGCTTTATAGACTTTTATGGAGTATTAAAATGAGTGAAGAAATAATGAAAAGTTATATGAGAAAAGGGGTAAGTGTTTTAGGTAATAAAACATGGTACAGAGTGAAAGACTTATCAGAGATTTTAAGTATGGGTCAGTCAACTATATGGAAGATGGTAAGAAATAAAACCTTTCCAGAACCAGTAAGAATAACCGCAAGAATGACTGTATGGTCAAGTGACTCAGTTATGAACTGGGTGCTTACGAAAACACCTGATGTAGAAGAATCTGATAACCAAGCAGTTACAGAAGCGGAGTAAACATATGCAGCATAAATTACTCAAGCTAGAAAATAAGGTGCATAGAGGTAAGCCCGGTCAGTCACCTACTAAACAACACCAAGAGAATATGAAGTATTTTGCTAAAGGTGTTCCAGTAGAGATGACCTTGAAAGAGATAAGCGAACTACCCTTTTATATTAGTGAACATAAGGGTGTTAATACTGGTTATGTATTCGGTGAGGTTGAGAATAACCACCGCAATGACAAGAACATGATTAATAGAGATTTGTTTGTTATTGATTTAGATGATGTGCCGGGAGATGTATTTGATGAGTTGGTTGATGGGTTAAAGACTAAAGGTATTAATGCAGTTGTACATACCTCGTTCAGTCATAAGCTAGAGGGTAAAGGTAATAGGTTGAGAGTGATTGCTGAAACTTCTAACACCATGACAATTCCTGACTACCCTACTGCCCTTGAAAACATGATTGAAGATGCTCCAGTCCTTAAAAAATATAAGGGATATATAGATGATGTTTCTAGTAATAAGTCCCAGTTTTATTTAGCACCATCTCACCCACCGGGCATGGAAGAGTTTGCTAGAAAGGAATATGTGAATGGGGGTACGCCTTATATTCCTGATACCCAAAAACGAACAACTGAAAATATCTCTAGTAGTAATGTGGAGTCTGTAAAGATACCTATGAATGAATTAATGGTTGGTGCTGATGAGGGTAATCGTTATGACGCCTGTTTAAGATTGAGTGGACTTCTATTAAGTAAGGGTATTCATGCAGTAGATACTATTAGTCTTATATTAGGTTGGAATCAATTAAACAGACCACCTATGGATAAAGAAAAAGTAGTTGGAGTTGTTAGAAGTCTTGTATCTCAATACTATTTCCCTACTGAAGATAAGAATATAGAAGCACCCAAATTATTAAGCATGACTGACATTATGAACTTGCCTGATATTTTATGGCTTGTTTATGGCTTACTTGTTCAAGAGGGTATGTCTATGATATTTGGTAAGAGTGGCGATACTAAAAGTTTTCTCGCATTGCACTTGGCACTTTGTTTGGCTCATAAAATAAACTTCTTTGATATTAGTTCAGACTGCGACCATAAGATACCAGTTGTCTACAATGCCCTAGAGGGCGTGTATGGACTCAAGAATAGAATAGATGGGTGGCATAAAGCACAGGGCTTACCTTTTGTTGATAATTTTTATGGGCAACATAGCGACCTATTCCTTAATGATAATAAGTCAATTGATAGGTTTATAGATTTACTAAAGGGTATAGATTTTAAGAATGGGTTAATCATTATAGATACATATAACAATGCAACTCCGGGCATTGAAGAAAATGCTTCCGGTCAGTATGGGTTGGTAAACGCCAATATAAAACGAATAACAAGAACCTTTAAATCTCATGTTCTAGTAGTCCATCACACAGGAAAAGATGGTGAAGATTATCGTGGCACATCTGCTATGGGTGGTGCTATGGACACAATTATTAAAGTAACAAAGACTGCTGATAATTATGCTCAATGGAATGTAGTGAAGTCCAAAGAATCAGAGGTTGGATTAACTATGAAATACAAACTGCATATAAAAGATTTAGGACTCAATTCAAAAGGTAAATCAAAAAGTACATTAACTATTGAGGAACTTGGTGTAACTAAAATGAAAGGTGAAAGGCAGAAGCTAGGTGCAAAACAACAGTTTGTTTATGACCTCATTAAAGAAAGAATCAGAGGTTATGCAGAGGGAGATATTTATGAAGATGTTAAGAAGAATGTAATGACCTTGATGGGCGACCAAGTGCAACAGAATAAGAAAGGTAATTTGTTTGATACTAAAGTTATGGAATTAACGAATAAGAAGATGTTGAAAGTTGATGTTAGTTATCCGGAACAGACACAAAGAATCCAATTAACAGAATCCTAATCACCCACCTTACAGGGTGGGGTGAGTTTTAGACTATACAAAACTAACTTTAGGACTGAAAAGGACTTTTGGATTTTAAGTAAAGTAGAAATATAAGTTGTTGATTTTGGTTGCTAATAAATTTGTAAGAATACAGAACTCATAAGGCTATTAATGAGTACAGAACTGGACTTGGATTTAGAGTACATAAGTCAGTTCTATAGGTAAATGGATTATTCAATTATTAAGCTTCAAGAGGTGCATATATGCAATGTAAACAGATAAAGAAGAATGGTCAGCAATGTAAGAATTATGGTGCTTATGGTTGTAAAACTTGTCGGTATCACGGAGCAAGAAAGATAACCTACGGGACAAATAGTCCGAACTATAAACATGGTGGAAGAACTAAAGAAGCAATGGAAAGTAGAGAAAGATTAAGAGCATTGAATGATATAGGAATCTTATGTGGCTTTATACACAGGAAGATGAGAGGTAGGAAACCCATTAAACCATTGCTATACGATTTAGAAAGATTTAAACAATTATTTAAGGAGTAGATTATGGATAAGAATAAAAAGAAATTAGTAGTTTTTAACTCTCCAGATAAAACCAAAGTAAGAGTCTTTGAAGTAATACCTGATAAAGCTACTGATAAAACTATAGAGATAGATATGAGGTCAATACGCTTTTATGTAAAAAATAATGATGTAGAAAATTATCAGCGTATAGCTAACCAATTACTATTTGCAGTTATTACAACTGGGGATAAGAAATTAAGAAAAATGGTTAAAGATATGGAGGAGACAGTATGAATAAGAACGCAGTAAGCAAAGCTAATATGGGTAACCTACAATCTTCTAAAGATAACAGAATGCCTACTGAAAGATTGAGAATGGAACTCACACAGAACCCAGAGAAGATGAAGAAGATAGTTGTAGCATTGGTAAATAAAGCTATTGATGGCGATTTGTCAGCTATAAAAGAAGTCTTTGATAGAGTTGATGGAAAGGTAGTCAATCAAGTTAATGCAGAGATAAGTGATAACAGACCCATCTATGTAGTAACAGGAATAGATAATGATGATAACGGTAGAGAAGATAATGCAGTACTAGTTGATACAGGATTTAGAGATAACGATTAGTATATAAATCAATAACTTACACCAATATACGCTGACATTTGAGTATTAAGCCTATCAAATCCCTCTATCGATAGCCTTCAACTCAATATTTTTTAGCGTAGCTTTTGACTGATCCAATAAAGGCCCCCCTATATTTACCGAACGATTAGCTGCGATTATAGCTTCATCAATTTGGCCTAAATCAGCAAGCACAAACGCAAGATTATTATGTGCTGCAGCTGATTCTGGATAATCTTGAGATGCTAGCAAAAAAGCAGATTTTGCCCCCTCAAGGTCATTAAGAGCATATGCAGTATTACCTAATCCCATTTGTCCAATAAGGTTTTTTGGCCAGCGATTAAGAAGTGTCCCATATGCGATCTGAGCATTTTTTGTATACCCACTTTCCTCTAAGGCTAAAACTGCGTGAGCATACTTTTTCTCACTTGCAGAAGCTGGAATTTGATCAAGGGGCATTGCAATCATTGCCCAATAACCTTCTGTCTTCCATAGATATTCAAAAGCAATAAAAGGCATAGTTTCTCGACGATGACTACCTGATCTTCTTATTATTTCCTTTTCCTCAAGATCGTAACCAATGGCTACTGCATAATGCCAAACTGGCCATAGTCCATAATTGTAATTTTCAAGCACAATCACTGGGGTACCCGCAGAAATTTCACGCAATACATCCGTTAGTTTAGGTTCTAATTCATAGGCTAATAAGCCATTACGACGTGTTGAAGCAAGCATTTCTACCTGAAGACTGCCTTTACGTGCAGGAATATAAACTTGCTCTACGAGTGACTCTGGAGTGACTTCAACCCCTGCTGAATTAAGTATCATTGCGAGTGCAGCTGGGCCACACTGATATTCTTCTTGAGCGAAGAACGGAACCTCTTCTAATTCTACCTTAGGAGTTAAGTCTTTAGGTGGCTGCTGATTTAGCTCCATACTTTGCGGAACTACGAAGGCGCAACCTGTTAGAGACCCTAAAATCAAAAAAAAGACTACCGCTAGGTAGCCCTTCAAAAAAAATAGCATTTTTGTTTAGTAATTTCCTTAGTTATTTAGTTACTACCCTTCATTATCCATACAAGAATAATTAAGGTAACCCCAATAATTACTCCACCTGCTTCTGAAATATAACCACCAGCTGGAAGTGAGTCAATTTGATTGGCAACAAGACTAATTTCATTTTTAGTCATTGCATTAATGCGCTCATGAGCAATTGACGAATCGATGCCCATTTCAGTGTATTTTTTTACCACATCAGCGTTATTTATAAAATCGTTTACTTTAACTGAATTTTCTTTAAACGAGTCGACTTGCCCAGTAGGTATCAATCCAGCACTTGAAGTCATAGGGAGTAAAAGTATGCTGACTATTAACATAATGCTATAAAATTTTTTCATTAAAAATTTCCTCATAGTTATTAAAAAAATATAAAATTATACTCAATAAATACCTTTGTTATGAATTACTTTAGCACGTTTTATAAAAAGATAGTTAATTTATTTTAACAGGATTAATTTTATTCGAATCCAAACAACTGAGGGGGTTAAATTTTTATAAAGTACTTTTTTCATTTAATAATTTCCTTTACCGTCTATGACTTTTCTAACGCCACCTCGCGGTGATTCATCATCCCCTTTTCTTCTAGGGATTAAATGTACATGGCAATGGAATATAGTTTGTCCCGCATCCTCACCACAGTTCATTCCTATATTAAACCCAGTAATAGTTTTATCAAGTTTTAATAGCTTCTCTCTTTCTATGTGAATGAGTTGGTTAGTAGCATTAATTTCTGCTTGAGTTAAATCAAAGTAATCTTTGCAATGCCGCTTGGGTATGATTAGGGAGTGGTATTTAGTTACAGCAAAGCCATCTCTTACAAGATAGGCAAGACTGTTCTCATGGATGACACCTTTTTGCTTATCACAAAATAGGCAGCCCTTTTCTCTAGCATCAAATTCGGCATCAAGGTATCGGAAGTCCGTATCATCTTTATTATTTTTTTGGGTATTACAGACATAGCATAAGGCTTGATAATTAGATAAGTCATCCTTGCCTCCTAGACTTTTAGGGTGAATATGGTCAACCTCAATACTTCGCTCTTGAATAGATGCCCCACATGCCTCACATCGTCCTCTAGCTCTAGTAATAACTTTGTAACGAATAGAGCCTGAAATCGGCTTCCTTCCTCGCTTACGATGCTCCCATTGCGACCCGTCTCGTTTAATATCGTATTCTTTTATCTTATCTTGACATAGGGTGATAAGTTCTTTGATTTGTGTTTTAGTAAGTTTTTCAGCATCAATGAGCGAATAAGTATCACCCGTTTTAGAAGTAATTCCACGATTAGATGTTAGAACTTTGCCCACCATGTTTTTAACAATCTCTTTGTAATAATCCACTTGAGTAGGGTCATGATTGAGTATGGATTTAGCAATTTGCTCGGTAGAGGCGTAACCGCCTTTCTTCAAAATCTCTACCAACATGACAGGCTGATAGACATGTGACATTCGCATTTTTGTTGTGATGAAGTCTTTGAGTTCTTGGTAGGTCATAAAAGAAATATACTACTTTATGCCACAGCCAAATTAGGTATTAAGAATAAGAGTAGGAGTAGTTTTTTCATTTGGCATTATTCCAAAGAGTAAACTTCTTAAATAATGATTATTATATTTCTTCTCGATTTAAGAATAATGATTTATCAACTTTTGAAAACAACCTTTGATATTGCGCCGCATCCTGGATGGGAACAGACCAGATTACACCAGCATTTTGATTGAAGGCTTTTCGAACTATATTTATACGAATCTTAAGTTTCCCTGCGACTTGAGATATTGAAGCCGAGACTATAGTTCGCTGAACAGTTTCATATGACCCATTATATGTATAACCTTCAGCATACACTTTGGCACCATCAATTTCAGTTCCATCTTCACGAGAAGCGGTAACAACACCAAGTGTTTCATTTGCGTTGTCAATTAAATAACCTTCATCTTGCAGTGCAGCTATAACAGATTTGATGGCTTCAATGGTATCGCTACTATCGTATGTACGGCTCTGTAACTGTCGAGTTTCAATTTGGCTCATTTCTATTACTAAAGGGGCTTTAGATACAGTTTCGCATCCCGTGAGAAATAGAGCAGTAATCATTAACAGTCCTGTAAGAAAAGTTCGCAACATTGTTGTCTCCAATAATTTTAAAATCTAGAAGTATGGTAAGTGAAATCACGTACCATCTTTTCGTTATCAAATTTTATAATAACAGTTAGGGTTCTTTGTGTGATTTCTGAAGCTCCAGCGGCTTCGTTTATTATTAATAATGCACTAAGAGCACCACTCCTACTTTCTGAGTAAATATTCGTGCTAGAGATTTTGTCGTAAATCCATACTTCATTTCGCTCAGCATCAGTTGTAATTACATTAGGTGACCCCAATACTTGCGCAACTTCCGAACCACTCATGCCAATATTAATCTCTCGCTGAACTATACCTACAGTAATTTTTTCATCAGCTACATTTGCTTCTTGTACTGATTTTGCATGACTTCCAGCAGTCTTACAACCTGTTAACAAAAACATCACTATGAATAAAAAAGGCATAATTTTTATGTACCTCATATCTATACCTTCTTTTAAAAATTTTATTTGATGTTGCACTGCTTGTATTTTGATTTCTGAAGTTTTTCTCATCAAAACAGTTTACCCTTAGGCGATAATATGGGCAAATTAAGTGGGCAAATGG
>Ga0209710_1003501_pt1 | contig 10553 bp, 11 predicted proteins | sample ArcticOcean_MG_C_5_FD_187436 | JGI IMG/M metagenome (GOLD analysis project Ga0209710, IMG submission 187436) | Marine microbial communities from western Arctic Ocean - ArcticOcean_MG_CB4_138 (SPAdes) (version 2) | ecosystem: Environmental > Aquatic > Marine > Oceanic | place: Arctic Ocean... | reverse complement strand
TAGCCCTAAATATTTTGGCTATCACGAATTTTTTCATATCTTAGTTGCCATAGCCGCAGTGCTTCACTTTATTGTTATTTATTCTATCGTTGGTTAAATAATTACGATCCAACAGCCTAAGAATTCCTTCATAGGCTGTCCCAATATTTTTTATTAAAGCCTTTTGCTTTGATTAGTTTATTAATATCTCTGGGGGTATTTGCTATAGTTAAAACCTATGGAATATGAGCAATGAAGAAGTTTAAAACAATCTATTTTATCTATGATGCAGATGGTGGAATGTGGAATGGAATCAAATATTGGTATCAAAACAATATCCTAGAAGAAGGCAGTGCGTGCGAGTTATGTGATATCTCTCATAGCAAATACTTTGTCAGACTAGAATGGTTGCAATTCATCAGAGAACTCAAAAAAGAATACAAGGTGAAGGTATTGCACCGAAATGAGATTCCCAAAAATATTCAAGAAAAAAATTATGCATTTCCCTGTGTGATAGGTGAGACAGAGAATGCGTTGATACAAATTATTGATAAGACTGCATTCATAGACTGGGGCAAATTTACAAATGTAAAAGAGTTAAAGGAATACTTCTCTCAGTCGATAGCATAGAAATCGCAACCCTCTGTGCGTGTTTGCTATGGTAAGAAGGTGAAATCAATTTGGTACAGAAGATAATTGTAGCCACGACAGATTCGCTTTGATAAGATGCATCTGTTGGTATACATAGGTATACAGACAAATAGGGTGATTAGCTCAGTTGGGAGAGCATCTCGTTTACACCGAGAGGGTCGGCAGTTCGAGCCTGTCATCACCCACCAAACAAACAAAAAAAAGCCCGGATAAATCCGGGCTTTTTTATTCAACTAATTCTAATTAGCTTTCTGAATCACTTACAGCAGCTGCCCAGATAACAACACCGAATAGGATCTTGTTAACGAAGTCGGCTAGATTGTAAATAAGGTTTAATGAAGAAGCGTCAATTCCGCCAGTCATTAAGTAACCTGATGCATATCCCAAAGGATAAATTGCCCAACCAACAATGATGATCCACATCATAGTGTTGTATGCAGTTGACACAGCAGCATTAGCAGAAGCATTTCTCGCCTCGGCGCCTTCACCCATCCATAATGTATGGATAATGTAAAGCCAAGCAGCCATTCCAACAGCAAATGCAGGCAATGCAGCCATCAGTCCAGATTCACCCATGTAACCAAACACAAGCATCACGATTGATCCAACAAATAACTTGTAGAACAATGATGCAGCAACGTTAGTTACAGCTTTTAGGATTAAATAGAATTCAATAATCAATAACGGCACAGTTAATAACCAATCAATGTATCTATATACAGTTGGTGTTTCACCTGTATCAATCCAAACACCTCTCATGTAGAGATAGTGCCAGAATGCAATACCGGTAACTAAACCAGAAATTGTTAACGATGTTTTCCATTTTGAATGCACTCTATCTCTTTCAATGAAAAAGAAAGCAGTTGCAGCTAACAAAGCAGCTGTAACAAGCCAGAAAGAAACTCCAACGTAATCATTTGCGTTGAGATCTCCTCCAGAAGCAGCAAAAGTAGGAACAGCCATCACCCCAGCCATAAGCATAAGTAATTTCATGTAATACTCCTTTTTATATTATTAATAAAAGTCCCCCTGGACGTTGACAATAGCATATCAAAAAATTTACTTTTTCGTAAACTTATTGTTTTTATTTACTTTTAAAATTTGACAAAAAATTGAAATAATGCACTGAGAATGATTCTCATCTAGATATTCTTCTTACGAAATACAGAGCATAAAAAAAGTTGCAGAAAAATAAAAAAAAGCTATCATCTACATGCGTTCGCGGTCCGGTAGTTCAATCTGGTTAGAACGCCGCCCTGTCACGGCGGAGGTTGCGAGTTCGAGTCTCGTCCGGATCGCCATTCATTACAATCGCTATTGCTATTATAATAATAAAATGACAACTCAAATCACCCTTATTCTTTTAAATGCACTGATCATTGGGGTCATCCTCACGCATCTAATCTTGACAACACCGGCTGTTTTTCGCGCATTAGAGGGAGAATCTGTTTCTAAATTTCTGCGCGTAATTTTCCCTAGATATTATCTTTTACTTTTGTTGTTATCGTTTCCAATATTGGTTGTTTTATATTTTCAAGATGTAACTTCTTATTGGTGGCTAGCAGTAAACGTTTCATTTCATGCAGCATTAGGGTTTTTAACCATTCCATTGACCAACGCTGCAAAAGATAGAGGCTGGGATAAATTGTTTTCTTTTACCCATGGCCTCAGTGTTTATTGCACCATTGTTATATTGATTTTGAGCATCATTCAGTTTTTTATTTACGCTGCTTAATAATAAATTTATTTTGCATAAAAAATTAAATTTAAAAGAAAAGACTTGTACGCACTGCAAAAGGTCTTTTGCATGGCGAAAAAAATGGGAAAGATCTTGGGACGAAGTGCAATTTTGTAGCCATAAGTGCAAATCAGAATCAAAAAATAAACTCAGCACACCTTGAAGTTTAGTCATTTAACTCCATATTTCTAAAAAGAGGATAAATATTATGCCAAGAGCAAAAACCAAATCATTTCAAACTGAAACCAAACAGCTGATGCAGCTGATGATTCATTCCCTTTATTCAAATAAAGAGATATTTTTAAGAGAGCTGGTATCCAATGCGTCGGATGCCCTAGACAAAATTCGTTTTAAATCTATTGAGAACGCCAAACTTCTTGGGGAAGATTCAGACTTAAAAATAAACATTAATCTCAATGCACAAAATAATACCGTAACTATTTCAGACAATGGCATTGGCATGAATGAAGAAGAGGTAATTCAAAATATTGGCACTATCGCTAAATCAGGTACTGCTCAATTTTTATCAGATATGGCTGGTGAAAAAAAGAAAGACTCAAATCTAATTGGTCAGTTTGGCGTTGGTTTCTATTCAGTATTTATGGTTGCAGATAAAGTGTCAGTCCATTCAAGAGCAGCCACTTCTAAGGCAGAAGATGCGGTGATGTGGGAAAGCTCTGGTGAAGATACTTATCAACTATCCAACATTCCCAAAGAGCAACGTGGGACTACTATTACGATTTATTTAAATGAGGACAACAAAGAATTCTCTGAGTTGATGCGCGTTAAATTTTTACTGCAAAAATATTCACAATATATAAATTTTCCATTAATACTAAATCCAGAAGAGGGCGAGCCAGAAACAATTAATGATTCTGATGCGATTTGGCTCAAACCTAAGCGATCAGTTAAGGATCAAGAATATAAAGATTTTTATAAATTTATTTCATACGATGCCAATGATCCTTTGACTTGGATGCATAACAAAGTTGAAGGCAAGCAAGAATACACAAGCCTCTTATTTATCCCAGAAAAATCTCCCTATGATCTCTGGAATCGTGATACTCCTCGAGGAATAAAACTCTTTATCCAGCGTGTTTTTATTATGGATGATGCAGCGCATTTTCTCCCCTTATATTTAAGATTCGTTAAAGGCGTTGTTGATTCAAGCGATCTTCCGCTTAATATTTCCAGAGAGATTCTTCAAGATCATCCCTTAGTGGACTCTATAAAAAAAGGCTTAACCAAAAGAGTCCTTGATGCCTTGAAGAAAATGCAAAAAGACAAACCTGAGGACTATCAGAAATTTTGGAAAGAATTTGGTTTAGTTATCAAGGAAGGCCCAGCTGAGGATTATGAAAATTCAGAATCCATTGCAGAACTTTTCCTTTTTGCGAGCTCTCGATCAGGCACTAGTGAGCTTGATACCACACTGATTCAATACATCGATAGAATGAAAGAGGGAGATGAAAAAATTTATTACTCCATTGCAGACTCCTATGAGGCCGCTGCTAACTCTCCTCATATCGAACATTTAAAAGCTAATGATACAGAGGTACTTCTTTTAACAGATAGAATTGATGAATGGTTAATGTCTACTCTTATGCAATTCAAGGGCAAAACATTGGTCAATGTTGCAAAAGAAGAATTAGAGGATGGTGATAAAAAACCTAAGGTCACCAAAGAGAAGCAAGAAGTTATAGATAAAATGAAGAAATCGTTGGGTACCAAGGTATCAGATGTTATTGCAAGCTCACGCTTGGTTGATTCAGCTGCTTGTTTAGTTTTATCTAAAGATGAACCAGGAGCTCAGTTAAAAAGAATATTGGAAGCTTCTGGGCAAAGTTTTGGAGATTCCAAACCTGTCTTTGAGGTCAACCTCAAACATAAGCTCATTAAAAAACTGGGCAGCATGAGTGGGAAAGAATTTTCGAACTTCTCTCAATTCTTATTTGACTATGCAGTTATAGCAGAAGGTGGAACCCCAAAAGATCCTGCAAAATACTTGCGACAGCTAGATAAATATCTCTCATAAATGACTGATATAAAACAGGTTGCAGTTCTTGGTGGTGGGAGCTTCGGTACTGTTTTGGCTAACTTAGCTGCTTCTAATGGTCATGAGGTTCGTTTATGGGTTAGAGATGCAGACCAAGCATTAAGAATTAATTCTGAGGGAGTCAACACTTCATATCATCCTGAGCTTCAACTCTCTGAAAATATTTCTGCATCTGAAGATTTGGGTGGAGTAGTCAATGGTGCAGAATATATATTAGTAGCAACACCCAGCTCTATTTTTAACAAAATAATACCTCGTCTTGAACCTCACATAGATTCCTCAGCATTTGTTATTTCTTGTACAAAAGGCATACAACCCGACCCTTTTAGTACCATGACAGAGATTATTTCAAAACATCTTGGCCATGTTATTGGCGATAAAGTGGGGGCGCTTAGCGGGCCTAATCTTGCGAAAGAAATTGCTGATCAAAAAATAGCTGGCACTGTTATAGCATCTTCTAATAAAACTTTATCCTCTGAAATCAAAACTATCCTATCCTCTAATACATTTAAAGTTTTTTCTAGCGCAGATACTCAAGGTGTTGAGTTAGCTGGAGCTTTAAAAAATATTTACGCAATTTGTTGTGGAATTGCACATGCTAAAAATCTTGGAGAAAATGCGTTGGGTTTTATGGTGACAAGAAGCATGGCGGAAATGAGCCGATTTGCTGTTGCAAAGGGAGCCAACCCTATTACATTTCTTGGTTTGGCTGGCATGGGAGATTTGATGGCAACTTGCACCTCTAAGCTTTCAAGAAACTTTCAGCTCGGGGAGTTGCTTGGTGCAGATATGAGGTTAAAGGAAGCTAAGGCTAAAGTGGGTCAAGTGGCAGAGGGGGCAAGAACTCTTGAAGTGGTTTTTTTAGAAGCAAAAAAAATGGATGTGAGCATGCCAATGGTAGATTCTCTGTATAAGATATTGTACGAAGACTCTTCATCAGATGAGTTAATACAAGACTTGCTAGATCATCCAAACGAAGTTGATGTAGAATTCACTTACAAGGACTAAATTATGACAGAAATTAATAAAGATGAATTATTGGATCTGAAAAAATGGCAACGTTTTTTCTTTATGGTTTTATATAGTTTTGCAATAAACGGAGTGGCTAGCATTTTAATAGTTCTAGCTGCAATACAGTTTATTTTTTATTTATTTAGTTCTCAAACCAATGCTAAGCTTCAGTCAGCAAATAATTGGTTGCTAAACTTTTTTAATGATTCAGTTAACTTTGTAAGTTTTAATACCAATTCAAAGCCTTGGCCTTTCAGTGATAAAGACGAAGCATCCGATGCTGAGGAAGAGGTTGAAACTGTTGAAGTGGTTGAAGGTGAGTCTGAGGAAGTTGAGTCAGACGAGGAACAGCCTAGCTCCTAAGCAAAGCTAAAAATTCTGCTCTAGTAGAGGGGTTATTTCTAAACGCACCAACCATTGAAGAAGTCTTCATAACAGAATTTTGTTTCTGTACCCCCCTCATCACCATGCACATGTGTTGAGCTTCAATAACGACAGCACAACCTTTGCATCCAGTAATTTCAGTAATTGCATCGGCAATTTGATGGGTCAATCTTTCTTGAATTTGAAGTCTTCTAGCAAACATATCTACGATTCTTGCTATTTTACTTAAACCTAGAACTTTACCGTCAGGGATGTAGGCAACATGACACCTACCATTGAAAGGGAGCATGTGATGTTCGCACAATGAATAAAATTCGATATCTCTCACTAAGACCATGTCTTCTATTTCAGAATCAAACAAAGCATTATTTACTACTTTATCTAGACTCATTTTATAGCCATGATTTAAAAATTTAAAAGCAGCCGCGGCTCTTTTTGGAGTATCAAGCAGACCGTCTCTAGTTTCATCTTCCCCAATATCTTTCAACATATATTTAAAAGATTCTATTAGTTCTGGTGAAGGCGTAACAATTTCATCAAAGTCTTTTGCATTTTCTAAGTTTGAAATATTTTCAGCCATTTGTTTCTTTCCTTTTTTATTGAAGTTATCAGTTTATATTTTAGCTTTTAAACAAGTTCTTTGTAAGATTATTTCAGCTCAAGTTCAAATTCTGTGCTCGCTAATAAATTAAACTAATTTTTGTGCAGCTAGCAATGTATTGAGAATAAGAGTGTTGATAGTCATTGGTCCAACACCGCCTGGGACAGGAGTATGCGCAGAAGCTGTATTTTCAATTCCCACTAATTCTATATCACCACATTTTTCAACTGGATGGTACCCAGCATCAATCACTACTGCTCCTTGTTTGATCCAGTCTTTCTTGATGAGTTGAGGTACTCCAACTGCTCCAACAACAATATCTGCATTTTTAATGTGAGTTTGCAGATCTTCAGTTCTAGAATGGCAGATAGTAACAGTTGCATTCTTGTTGAGTAACATCATAGCCATGGGCTTTCCTAAGATAGCACTTCGACCTACAACCACAGCATGTTTGCCTGAAATCTCAATTTGATAGTGCTCTAACATCCGCATAATTCCTGCAGGAGTACAAGATCCATATGCAGGCTCACCCATGGTCATTTGACCAAAACCTAGGCAAGTAACTCCGTCAACATCTTTGGAAACATTGATTGAATCAAAACAGGCCCTTTCATCCACTTGAGGTGGAACAGGATGTTGCAAGAGAATGCCGTGAACTTTCTCATCATCATTCAACTGCTGTATTGTTTTTAATAACTCATCTGTGGTGGTGTCTTTCCCCAACTCAATAGCTATAGATTCCATGCCAAGTCTTGAACATGCATTCTGTTTCATTTTAACGTACGTTGCTGAAGCAGGATCCACACCAACTAGAACAGTTGCTAGGGTAGGGGTCACACCTTTATCTTTTAGCTCAGAGACTTTACTTTTAATTTCCTGCTCTGCAATTTGAGCAAGCCCCTTACCATCTAAAATTTTTGATTCCATCCGGGCATTTTCCCATCATTAAATATTTATGCAATGGACATTGATTATTTAAGTTTAAAACTTTAAGATCACACACCTCGGGGTATAGCGCAGTCTGGTAGCGCACTCGCTTTGGGAGCGAGTGGTCGTAAGTTCGAATCTTACTACCCCGACCATTGTGCGCCTGTAGCTCAGTTGGATAGAGCAACGGTTTTCTAAACCGTGGGTCAGGAGTTCGAATCTCTTCAGGCGCGCCATTTCTGTCTTAATCTCTCCATTAACTACTCTTCATAAAAAAACAAAATAATGCCTCTAGGCATTATTACGCTTCAAATTTAAGGGGTATTCAGAGGTAGGGGCTAAACATATAGTAAAATATGAATATCATGATAAAAACCAATGCAATTCTATCTTTAGTTTTTTTTTTCATAAGAAAATAATCATACAGTTTTTAGATTGAATACTTATTACAAATGAAAAATAATTTATTTCAAGTAGCGGCCTTTTATAAATTCACCGCTCTCTCAAACCTTGAAGATCTTCAGAAAAATTTTCATCAATTTTTATTAAATCACAAAATTAAAGGAACGATTTTACTGGCGACCGAAGGCATTAATGGAACAGTCGCAGGGAGCAAAATAGCTATAGAAGCATTTCAAAAATTTCTTGATAATAAAAACTTACTATCACCTTCTGACTTTAAAGTTTCAATTTCAGAGAAAGATCCCTTTCCACGTCTAAAAATAAAAATTAAGGATGAAATAGTGAGCATTGGAAATGAGCTGGCAAATCCACAAGAAATTGTTGGGGAATACATTCAACCAAAAGACTGGAATAATTTGATTTCTCAGGAAGATGTATTAGTTCTTGATACCAGAAATACCTACGAACATTCAATCGGCACGTTTAAAAATTCTATCCAGCCTGAGACAACTAACTTTAGAGAATTTCCAGAATGGGTTGAGCAGCTTGAGAGTTCTAAAAATCATAAAAAAGATCAAAAAATTGCTATGTTTTGCACGGGCGGAATTAGGTGTGAAAAAGCTTCTTCTTTATTGAAGGCCAGGGGGTTTCACAATGTGCATCATCTCAAAGGCGGTATTTTGAGTTACATGGATCAAATCGATGAATCTGAATCGCTTTGGGAGGGCGAGTGTTTTGTATTTGATGATAGGGTAGCTTTGAATCATAAGCTCGAGGTTGGGTCATTCGATATGTGCCACGGCTGCAGGATGCCAATCACAGAAAGCGATAAACTCTCCGAACAATTTCAAAAAGGTATTAGCTGCCCAAATTGCTTTGATACAAAGACTCCTGAACAAAAAAGACGTTATGCCGAAAGGATAAAACAGATAGATTTGGCTAAACAAAGAAATAAAAATTATCATGGCACCAAGTCTTCATGAGCAAAAGTGACATGCTGCCTATACTTTATAGTTTTAGGAGATGTCCCTATGCAATGAGGGCAAGAATGGCAATTATTCTTTCATCTACTGAATGTGAATTAAGAGAGGTATTGCTAAAAAATAAGCCCGAAGAAATGTTAAGTATCTCCCCTAAAGGAACCGTACCTGTTCTTACTTTTAATAATAAAGTTCTTGATGAAAGCATGGATGTAATTAATTGGGCGTTTGCAAAAGACCCATCTAAATTTCTTAAGTATTCAAGCGGTGAAGCTAAGCTTTCGAATTATTTTATAGAGGTATTTGATTCAAAATTTAAATATCATTTAGATAGGTACAAGTATGCAACTAGACATAAGAAGACATCCGAAGATCATCAGGGCGAGTGTTTAAAAATTCTTTTGGAGCTTGATGAATCTATTGACGCTGATCCATGGATTTATGGATCCATCATTAGCCTGTTAGATATTTCAATCTTGCCGTTTATTCGGCAGTGCAAGATTGCGAACCCTCATTGGTTTTTAGAGCAAGATTTTAAACAAGTAATTAATTTACTCGACTATTTTGAATCCTCTGTCTTGTTTCATATCGCCATGGAAAAATTTGATGAATGGAATCCTGTGAATCCTCAGGTAGTCATTTTTCCTTCAGAGAGTCTAAGCTAAAGACCTATAGAATCGTAGCTTATAGCTATTCTGTCTAATGCAACTTTATAGGCTGCAGTCCTAAGATCTGGAATATTATTCTCTGCTTTTGCTGCTCTTACTTTTTGGTATGCTTCGCGCATCATGTCATCTAGGCCCGATCTCACTAAATCAATTTCATTAGCGCCTTCAACAAACTGCTCTTTAAATTTATCTGGCATTTCTTTGCCTGTCATGGTTTCAATTGCAGAAATAAGAGTATCAAACTGATAGGCATTTCGTCTTTTTTCAAGCCTACCAAAACGAATATGCCTAAGATTTCTTACCCATTCAAAGTAACTGACTGCAACCCCTCCGGCATTAGCCATGATATCTGGGATAATAATAATATTTTGAGCATTCAGCATTTTATCTGCTTCAAAAGTGATTGGTCCGTTTGCTGCCTCTACAATAAGTTTAGCTTTAATGCTTGCAGCATTTGAGCTATCAATAACATTCTCTCTGGCCGCCGGAATTAAAATATCGCAATCCATGCAAAGCATCTCAGAACTATTTTTTTCAAAAGAACCACCATCAAAACCTTCAAAAGTTCCATGTTCTATTTGATATGTTTTTGCTGCTTCTACATTTAAACCTTCGGAGTTTAAAATCGCTCCGTTATGCTCCATGATGCATACAATTTTACATTCATCTTCTTCATGGAGAAACTTAGCTGCATGGTATCCAACATTACCCAGACCTTGAACTGCTATTTTTTTTCCCTTCAATCCACCCTTCAAACCTGCGGCTATAAAGTCTTCTTCATGCCTAAAAAATTCCTTAATAATGTATTGAACACCTCTTCCTGTGGCTTCTGACCTTCCCACTAAGCCACCTTTTTCTGGAGGCTTGCCTGTGACACATGCAAGAGCATTGATATCTGTTGGAAAAATCTTACGATATTCATCAGCAATCCAGGACATTTCTTTCGCACCCGTACCGACATCTGGGGCAGGCACATTTTGAGCTGGATTTATTAGATCTCTCTTAATTAACTCTTGAGCAAAGCGGCGAGTAATTTTTTCTATCTCAGGTATTGTCCAATCTTTTGGGTTAATTTTTAGAGCACCTTTAGAGCCTCCATAGGGAACTTCTATTATTGCGCATTTGTAGGTCATTAAAGCAGCTAAAGCTTCAACTT
>Ga0209710_1003500_pt1 | contig 10555 bp, 10 predicted proteins | sample ArcticOcean_MG_C_5_FD_187436 | JGI IMG/M metagenome (GOLD analysis project Ga0209710, IMG submission 187436) | Marine microbial communities from western Arctic Ocean - ArcticOcean_MG_CB4_138 (SPAdes) (version 2) | ecosystem: Environmental > Aquatic > Marine > Oceanic | place: Arctic Ocean... | reverse complement strand
ATAATTTCAATTGCACAAAAATAATATAAAAAACACTTGATTAAGAATAGTCTTATGATATTGTGTAATAGTAATAGTAATGATAATCATTATCAAAGTAATAACAGTTACTATTACTATAAACTAATATATAAAACTTAAAAAAGGAATTTTAATGAATTACCTAAATATATCAAAAGTGAGCTTTAAAAAAGCTTCGTTAGGAAGTATTCTTGCTTGTTCTTTAACTTTTGCATTATCCTCTTCTTTATATGCTGCTGGTCATGAAAATGGATATGGTCCTTTTCCAGTAACTGTAAAAGGGTACTCAGGTTCAGCAACAAACTCAGTGTCATATGGTGGTCAAATCGCGAGACATTTATTACATAACAATTTGAAAAAATTAGCATCTGGTGGAAACCCTAATGATCCTACAAATGCACCAATGAAAAAAATGATAGTAAATTTTTCAGGTAAAGATGCAGGTAGAAAAATATTAAGTCCAACTAGTAAAGATAAATTTCCAATTAAACAAAAAATGGTTGACGAATTATCAAAAAAGAAAAACTTATCTGGAAAAACATATCAAGGTGTTATGCCTGCATGGCCAGGAAATATGACTGGAGTACAAGTTCTGAATCAAATGATTAAAAAAGCAGGTAAAACATCTGGAGGCGTTGATACAAGAAATGGTTATAATTACCCACAATTGATATCAAAGTTTGCAATGGGGGCTGTTTTTTATAATCAGGCTTGTGATAATTATTTAGACGAAAAACTTAATGCAGATACAAAGCCAAATAATAAACCTTACAAAAAAGGTGCGGCCTATACCGGTAAAGAGCATGTTTGGGATGAAGCATTTGGATATTGGGGGGCCGCAGCTCATACAATGTCGCTTTCAGCAAAAGATAGTTATAATGTAGCAAAAGGAAAAAGTCTAAAGGCTGCTGACCATAATAAAGACGGTATGGTTGATCTTGCAAGTGAAATGACTTACGCCCATGCATATTATGCATCTAGCTTTGATAAAGGTGGAAAAACCAATTATCTTAAAACCGTTACAGGTGCTTTTATCGATGGAAGAAAATTAATAACTTCTGCTAATGGAAATAAATTATCAGAAAGCCAGATTATACAACTTAAATCCTATGCAGGAGAAATTTGTGATAACTGGGAAGCGGTTATAGCTGAATCAGTTTTTAAATATGCTGGATCAGTATATGGTGATATTGAAAAAATTGAAAAAGGAATGGCATCTGGTTCAAGTATTGATAAAGCACTATCAAATTATATAAAGCATTGGGGTGAACTTAAGGGATTTGCAATGGCTCTCCAGGCAGGTAAAGAAAACTTAGGCCAAACAGCTACTAAATTAAATAGGATGATGGGTTTTGGTCCATTAATGCCAAATTTATCTCAGGTTGTTGGAGTTGATTCATCTGGAAACTTTATTAAAGATCAAGGATCTTCTTTTGGATATTATAAACTTCATATGATTAAAATACAAAAAATAATGGTTGAAGCTTTTGGAGTTACTGCAAGATCAAAAGACAAAATGAGTGGAATGGCTGCGCTTAGTAAGTCACTAAGTACAAAAACATCTGCTGAAAACGATTAACTTATACTAAACTGACCAGTTTTTAACTGGTCGGTTTAAGAAATTATCATGGATATAATATTAGAATTTATAAATAGACTTTACACTACTTTTGCCGACCCTCAAAAAAGAGTTTTTTTGGGTTATTTGATTGCAGCTATTTGTATATCTTTTTTTTGGCTCATGATTATAAAGAATAAAAATATATATGAATCAATGAAAATAATTTTTGATAAAAAAGTATTTTTTTCAAAATCATCCTTCTCTGATTACTCAATGTTGGTGATAAATACCTTATTATTGATTTTTCTTTCTCCCATTTTAATATCACAATTAGCAATAGCAAATCTGATTTATGAATTACTTCATCTACAAACTATAATTAATCCATTAAGAATGGAAATAAACTATATGTGGCTTTTACCATTTATATTTACTTTTTGTTATTTTGTTTTTGATGATTTTACAAAATTTATTACTCACACAATTATGCATAAGATACCTATATTATGGGCAATTCATAAAACACATCATTCAGCTAGAACATTAACTCCTATAACAGTGTTTAGAACGCATCCGCTAGAGGGTATAATTTTTATCTTAAGAAGTGCTATTACACAAGGCATTGTGATTGCTTTATTTTACTATGTGTATGGAAATAATATAAGTCTCGTAACAATTTTAGGAGCTAATGTATTTTCATTCTGGTTTCATTTAGCTGGCTCAAATTTAAGACATTCTCACATAAGAATTAGTTATTGGCCATGGTTAGAAAAAATAATTATTTCGCCAGCACAGCATCAAGTTCATCATTCAACAAAAAAAAGACACTTCAATAAAAATTTTGGTGTAACATTTGCAATTTGGGACAGGATATTTGGTTCTTTAAAAGTATCAAATCAACATGAAGAAATTAAATTTGGAATTTGTGAGAAAGAAGAAATTTACGAAAATAATATAATATATTTATATATTAGCCCTTTTATAGAAATTTATAAAATTATTAAAAATTTTCTTCAACAAAATATACTAAAATTAAGATAATAAAATATACATTAATTACTTTTAACTTCTAGAACATAAGGTCATTGCATATGATAAATTTAACTAAGATAATTTTAATAGTAATTTCAATAATTTTTTTAACTAATATTGTTAGTGCACAGAGTATAAATATTTACTCTCATAGACAGCCTTATCTTCTTAAACCATTTCTAGACGCGTACACTCTAAAGACAGGCATAAAGTTTAAAACAGTATATTCCTCAAAAGGTTTAGCTCAAAGATTAGCTGCAGAAGGAAAAAATACTAAAGCAGATATGATATTAACAGTGGATATTGGGAGATTATATAGATATCAAGACCTTAATTTATTAGCTTCTATTAGTTCATCTATATTAGAAGAAAAAATACCTTCCTATTTAAGAAGCGAGGATAACACTTGGTTTGGATTGTCAAAAAGGACAAGAGTTATTGCTGTTTCTAAAAATCGGGTAAAGTCTAAAGCTATTTCTACTTTTGAACAATTAGCTGATACTAAATGGAAAGGTAAAATTTGTTCTAGGCCTGGAAGTCACGTTTATAACAGAGCTTTAATGGCTTCTATCATAGCAGCGCATGGCAAAACTAAAGCGATAAAGTGGGCAAAAGGGCTTGTAAATAATTTAGCAAAAAGACCACAAGGTAATGATAGATCACAAATTAAATCAATATTTTCAGGAGAATGTGATGTGGCTATTATAAATCATTATTACTTTGGAAAATTAACTTACTCCCTTAACGATGAGCATCGTGCATGGGCGAATTCTGCTAGAATAATTTTTCCAAACCAAGGTAAGAATGATAGAGGTGCACATGTAAACATATCAGGTGGTGGCATTGTTAAATATTCAAAAAACAAAGAAATAGCCCAAAAATTCCTTGAATACCTTGTTAGCGATGATGCTCAAAAATTATATGGTGAAATTAATTTTGAATATCCTATAAATAGTAATTCTTTACTACCAGTAAAACTTAAAGCTTTAGGATCTTTTAAAGAAGACAGTTTACCAATTCAAGAAATTGCTAAACTAGCTCCAGCGGCTCAAGAGATTATAGATATAGTAAATTGGTAATGTTTATATTTTTTAATTAAAAAAATTGTATCCCAAATAAGCTATTAAAAGCCAAATGAGCCCTTTTATTAAGAAAAATAGAAAAATAAAAAAACCAGTTTTTTTAATAATTTTTAAATTAAGTAGTTTTAACATTGAATATTTATATTAAACTGTTTGGCCACCATTGACCTGTATTTCTGTTCCATTAAGATATGAAAAGGAATCTGAACACATTGAGTGAACAACTGAAGCCACTTCGTCTGGTGTTCCAAATCGTCCCATTGGTATTTTATTTGTGAGCAATTTTCTACTATTTTCACTTACCATAGAAGTTTCAATCTCACCAGGTGCGATTGAATTAACTCTTATACCATGTTGACCAAGGTCAGATGCCATTTCACGAGTTAAGGACTTCAATGCAGCTTTTGACGTTGCATAAGCTGGGCCAGCAAATTGGTGAACACTATCACTAGCAATAGAGGTAATGTTTATGATCATACCTTGTGCTAATTTAAGATTTTGATAAACAGCTTTAGAAATTATTATAGGAGCAAAAAAATTAACATTAAAAACCTCTTTCCATAAGTCTATCGGTGTTTCAAGAAAACCAAGCCTAGAATTATCATCACTTTTAGGAGAAACTGCTGCATTATTAATAAGCGCTTTGACTGGACGTCCATCAAGAAAATCTGTTAAGTCAATCATTACTTTATCTAGAGATTTTGTATCTTCTAAGTCAACTTTAAAGTGATTATGCTTTTGAGATCTCCAAGGACATTCAATGGCGACTGAAGATCTAGAGCATGTAATAACTGTCCATCCGTTGTCCCAAAATTTTTTTGAGGTTGCGTGACCAATGCCTCTACTTCCTCCAGTTAAAATTATTATTTTATCTTCCATTAAAATTCCTAACCATGATACTGATAATCATTATCAAATAGTAAATTGTAAAAAGAATATTTACAAGTAATAATATTAAAAACATTAATTATTATTTTTTAATTTTTTTACCGAACAATTCTAAACGATGATCAACTAATTCATAACCCATTTTAAAGGCAACTTGTCTCTTCATTTCTTCTAATTCTTCATCTTGAAACTCTATTATTTCACCACTTTCAACATCAATTAAATGTTCATGGTGTTCTCCTGCCTCTTCATATCTAGATCTTCCATCTCCTATATCTAGTTTTTCAATAATGCCAGCTTCTTCAAATAATTTAATTGTTCTATACACAGTTGCAATAGAAATAGATCTATCCTTTTCAACAGCTCTTCTGTACATCTCATCAACATCAGGATGGTCTTCAGAAGCTTCAATTACCTCTAAGATAATTTTACGAGGCAAGGTCATTCGCAATCCAATTTTTAAACATTTTTCATAGAGTTCTGCCATATTTTATTCTCCATTTTCGTTGGAATTATATAACGTATATAATGATTTAAAAAATTTTCAATTTAATTATTAATAATAATAGAACTAAAAAATTATCTCTTATGTGATAAATTAATAGCCTTATTTAATACTATAATAGGTATAATTCCAATTAATACAATAAAAAGCGCTCCTAGTGCACATTGTTCTAGCATTTCTTCTTTTGCGTATTGGTAAACATAAGTAGCTAATGTTTCAAAATTAAATGGCCTTAATAATAATGTCATTGGTAGTTCTTTGAAAATATCAACAAACACTAATAATAAGCCAGTAAGAATTGATGGTCTTATTAATGGAGAAACAATTAATAATAAACCTTTTTTAAAAGAAGCTCCTTGCATTCTACTAGCTTCCAATAAGTTAGGAGGCATTCGCAAAATGCCAGAATTAATAGAACCAAAACCAATAGCATTGAATCTACAAACATAGGCAAAAAGTAATGCTGAATAAGACCCAATTAATGCTATATTCCAGTCCAGTGTTAGAGTGAAAAAAAGTGAATTTAATACTTCTTGAAACATTGATAAAACAACAGTGGTTCCAAGAGCTAGTATCACGCCGGGAAAGGCATAACCACTTCCAGCTGCAATTGAAAAATAGGTTAGGTTTTTACTAGCATGATACCTTACAGATACCGCTATTAAAAAAGAAATTAAAATAATTAATAAAGCACCAATTAAAGAAATAGATAAAGAATTAATAGAAATTTCTAAAACTTGAAAAAAAGAAGAAACATCAAAGTTGTCAAAAGATAAAAAAATAAGAATAAAAACTGGTAATATGAAACCAATCAAAATCGGAAGCATACATATAGAAAAATATAAAATATTTTTTTTAAGGTTAACTTTTTTCAATTTCTTCCCAAAGTGTTGTATTTTAGTATCATTAAATTTTTGTCTTTTTCTAGCACTCAATTCAAGACCAAGAAGGACAACGATAAATGTAAAAGCCACTAATGATAATTGAGATGCCGCACTTAAGCTATTCATTCCAAGCCAAAGGTTAAATATACCTAGTGTTAATGTTTCTATTGCAAGATACTCAACTGTCCCAAAATCAGATATAGTTTCCATTAATACTAGAGATAAACCTGCAATAATAGCTGGTCGAGCTAATGGAAAAGCAACATAAAAAAAATCTGATTTACCATGTATTTTTGCAAATTCTAAAAGGTTCCTTGGTGTTGAATTAAATGCAACTTTAGTAATGAAATAAACATATGGATATAAAACAAAAGACATCATAAAAATTGCACCAGGCATTGAACGGATTTCTGGAAAGTAATAATCTTTAGATGATTGTAAATTAAAACTTTCTCTAATAAGAGACTGGACTAAACCTCCATACTCTAAAAAATCAGTATAACAATAAGCAACTATATATGCTGGAATAGCGGCGGGTAATAAAAGAGCCCATTCAATTATATTTGATAAAAAAAAATCATATTGACTAATAATCCAAGCGCATGAAACGCCTATTAATAGTGTAAAAAAAGCGACTCCCAACATCAACAAAGATGTATTAAGTAAATATAAAAATAATTTAGTATTGACTAGATGCTTCCATATCCCAAAATTATCTTGATAAGACATAATAATAATAGCAACTATAGGTAATAGCAGTAAAAAAATTATGAAAAAAGATGAAATTTTCCAAAAGTTTAAATTACTAAAGAACCTAACTAGCATGCTTTTGACCATATGATTGCTGAGCAAAAAAATATGTAATTTGATTTTATCATTAATTATCATTTAGTATAAAAAAATATTTTATCATAAATTATCAAAAAAACTTACTAATTTTATTTTATTTAGTATCTTTTGAGCCAATAAGAAAAGTGTTATCATTAAAAAATAAAATTGAAAGTTAAAAAATGTATAAAATAGCAGTTATTCCTGGAGATGGAATTGGACCAGAGGTAATTAATAGCGGTGTTCAAGTTTTAAAAGCTTTATCTCAAACTGAACCAAATCTAATAATAGAATTCACAGAATTTGACTGGGGTGGAAATTATTATAGAAAAAATGGCATAATGATGCCCGAAGATGGGGTGGAAATGCTTAAAAGCTATGACTCTATTTACTTTGGATCAGCTGGAGATCCTTATATCCCCGATCATATAACATTATGGGGGTTAAGACTAAAAATATGCCAAGGTTTAGACCAGTATGCTAATTTAAGACCTGTCAAATTGCTACCTGGAATATCTTCTCCATTAAGAAATGTGAAAGAAAAAGATATTGATTGGAGTTTTATAAGAGAGAACTCTGAAGGTGAATATTCAGGTATTGGTGGAAGAAGCCATAAAGGTTACACTCATGACACATCTATGGATGTTACTCTTTTTACAAGACATGGCGTTGAAAGAATTCAGAAATACGCTTTCGAAATCGCTAGATCTAGGCCAAGAAAATTATTAACTCTAGTAACTAAGTCAAATGCTCAAAGACATGGAATGGTCATGTGGGATGAAATTTTTGCAGAGTTATCTCACGATTATAGGGACGTAACTACAGACAAAATGCTTGTTGACGCAATGACTACACGAATGGTTTTAGATCCCAAAAGTATAGACACAGTAGTAGCATCTAATTTACATGCTGATATTTTAACTGATCTAGCAGCGTCTTTATCCGGTTCAATGGGTATAGCACCTACTGGTAATCTAGATCCAGATAAAAGGCATCCTTCAATGTTTGAACCAATTCATGGTTCAGCTTTTGATATAATGGGAAAAGGCATAGCTAACCCAATTGGATCATATTGGTCTTCTGTAATGATGTTAGAAAGTTTAGGTGAGGTCAACGCATCTAAAAGGTTAATGTTAGCAATTGAAAAATTAACATCAGAAAAAAAAGTATTACCAAAAGACCTTGGCGGAAAAAGTTCTACGCAAGAGATAACAACAGCAATGATTGATATTATTATAGGTAAGAACAAATAATATAATATTTAATTTTAATTATTAGGAATGATTTATGACAAAAAGCTATGTAAGCCATTTAGAATGTTCGATTACGGGTAAAGAATATGAGGCAAATAAAATTCATGGTTTGTCAGAAGCAGGAAGACCATTATTAGTTAGGTATGATTTAGATAGATTAAAAAAAGAAGTATCAAGAGACGATATTTCAAACTCCAAAACAAATGGTTTATGGAGATACGCTCCACTTTTACCCGTTGCAGATCCCAAGAACAGAATTACTCTTGGTGAAATCATTACACCTTTAATTAAACTAAAAAATTCTTTAAAAATTAATAAAAATGCTAAAGGTGAAGTTCTAGTTAAAGATGAGGGCAGGCTGCCTACAGGCTCTTTCAAAGCAAGAGGTTTATGTCTAGCCGTATCAATGGCAAAGCAGTTCAAATTAAAACATCTTGCTATTCCAACAAATGGTAATGCTGGTGCTGCTATGGCTGCATATGCAACTCAGGCTGGGATAAGATCTACAGTTTTCTGTCCAGATGATACTCCTGATATAAATGTAAGGGAAATTCAGTCTTTGGGTGCAGAAACATTTCTTGTAAATGGATTAATTAATGATTGTGGAAAAATTGTTGGAGAAGGTAAAGAAAAAGTTGGTTGGTTTGACATATCTACTTTAAAAGAACCATATAGAATTGAAGGTAAAAAAACTATGGGTTTAGAATTAGCTGAACAAATGGATTGGGAGTTACCTGATGTAATTTTTTATCCCACTGGAGGTGGAACAGGTTTAATAGGAATGTGGAAAGCTTTTGCTGAGTTGAGGGAACTTGGTTGGATTAAAGGCAAGCTTCCAAAAATGATTGCAGTGCAAGCTGATGGCTGTGCTCCCATTGTAAAAGCTTGGGAGGCTGGAGATGAGCATGCACCTGTTTGGGAAAATGCTTACACAAAAGCTGCTGGGATAAGAGTTCCTGTTGCAGTAGGGGACTTTCTTATAATAAGAGCTGTTCGTGAAAGTAATGGTTTTGCAATATCTGTTTCAGATGAAGATATAATGGAAGCAAGAGATAGAGTTGCACTCACAGATGGCTGTTTTATGTGTCCTGAAGGTGCAGCGACAATGGTAGCCTATGAAAAATCTATAGCCAATAATTTAATTTCTTCTAATGATAAAGTAATACTTTTTAATTGTGCGACCGGTTTGAAATACCCTTTGCCAGAAGTTGTTAATAAAATTGATAAAAATGTTACTATTGATTACAAACAGTTTATTTAAAAGTTATCTGTGGTTGATTGAAAAAACTTTGAAGTGAGCACCAAATACAACAGGATCCAATTCTTTTTTATCAAGATACGCATTAAATTCATTTTTGATATCTTCAAGTAATGATTTTCTTCCCTTGCTACCTTCAAATTCAGCCACTTCTCTTTTTGCAATTTGATTATAAATAATTTTTCTAAAATCAGAATCATAATCAGTTAGATAAGTTGTTAAATCTTCTCCTTCGTATGAAGAAAAAGCTATATCAAAACTTACAAAAGAATTAGAATTTGAAATATTAGTAGCAAAACTTTTATTTCCATTTGGTCCCATACCACCTATGTCGGCATATGATATAGAAGGAACAATGACTTTCCCGTCAGCTCCAATATTTTTAATTATTTCTTTTTCATCAGGTTCTAACCTTCCAAGTTTAATAGCTTCTTCCTTTGCTATTTCATAAACATTTATTTCCTCGAGCACTAATTTTTCTTCAACCATCATATTTTTACTAATTATAAAAAAAATAAACGTAATTATTGAAGAAGCAATTGCAACTAAAATTAATAACTTTTTATTATTGAATTTAAACATTTTACTCTTTAAATTTTATTTTGGTTTATCCATAGAAATTCTATTTTAACAAAGAATTTTAATGCGTTTTATTTACCTAATGATTTATAAATGCTTAATTCTAGCCAGTGCTTTTCTGCAAGAGTATTAGCATCACCTATTCTCAAAGATAGCCCTCTTATAATAGCAGTTAAAACAGGATCAGCAATATTCATTTTTTCTTTAATAGTTTTTTGGTTGATAACTTTAATTAGACAGTTTGTAATAGCAATTGCCGTTACAGTTCTAGGCGTTTCAATTATGTGTCCAACTTCACCAAAAATTTCTCCTGTGTCTAGCACACCTAATTCAAGCCCATGCTTGGATTCTATTCTAACTTTACCACTGTGTATCAAGAAAACATACTCTGCTGGATCATTATGTGAGTATATAGTTTCACCAGCTTTAAATGTTTTTGTTTCTAGATTATTTTTTTTCATAATTCGTAATCCTTATTTATAATATAATAATGTATTTTCATTTAAAAAATAAGCAATTTTTTAAATATCTCTTTTATAATTTATAAATTTAGTTAATATAACATTTCAACATTAACAAAGAAAAGGAGGTGATCTGATGTCTAATATTTTTTATGAATCTTTTAACTATGGAGTATTAATTTTGTCAGAGCAGCCTTTGGCAT
>Ga0209710_1003497_pt1 | contig 10564 bp, 12 predicted proteins | sample ArcticOcean_MG_C_5_FD_187436 | JGI IMG/M metagenome (GOLD analysis project Ga0209710, IMG submission 187436) | Marine microbial communities from western Arctic Ocean - ArcticOcean_MG_CB4_138 (SPAdes) (version 2) | ecosystem: Environmental > Aquatic > Marine > Oceanic | place: Arctic Ocean... | reverse complement strand
TAAGCATCTTAACCTGGAGATCTTCGTCAAAAGAGTTTGCAATTTTTAGGGTCTGTTCGCATAGGGCCAATGCAGTTGTAACCGTGCATGCAGAAACTTCTACTATTTTTGATTCAAAGCTTTCTATTGCTGAAATTGCTTTATCTGCTTGCTCTGATGGATATTCTTCGGTGGTCTGTTCGGCAAATTTTTGTATAAGCATGTAGAGGTCGATTTGAATGTGAGCTTCTCGATACAAAGAGACAATAAAAATTTTCTGCATTTTTTGAAATCTTTTAAATGCTGAGTTATCAATTATTAGCTGCTGTGATGATGAGCATAAGGCGTCAAATTCTTGTATCCGATATTCATTGCTATCAATTATTTGATAGGTCCGCTCTAAAATATCCATTGCTGAGGCTGCGCCCTCTCGATTTGAATGCGATGGTTGCTGACTTGTTGCTTCGGCAGAGTAACTATCAAGAAATGCTTGGCTCTCAATACAAGCTGCTTCACATAAGTAAGACTCATAATGATCTGATGGGAGATAGGATTTGTAAGCTGCGTTTGTTTCTAGCCCTGACTGCAGCACATCCACCAAAGCAAAATCAGTTTCAAGGGATTCATCCTCATCAAAACATCGAGAAAAATCATATCGCTCGTATGAAAAAAAGCTAATTGTATGAGCGTAATGAAGTTTAAACGGTTCCTGTAATGCAGGAGAGTTATCTTGGTTTACCTCGTCAGCTTTATCGATGATGGCCTGAATGTCCTTAAATCTAGCCTCTACCTCACCATACCTGCTAGCAATAACTGGCTTAGATGCGAAGGAAATAAAGTTATCAATGTCTCTGAGCAACCATTGTGCATAATCTAGGTAAGTCTTTGAAACTATGTAATTTTTTAGGCTTTTTTGTGATTCTTTAAACAATTCATCTCTCTAATGTCGGTCTAATAGTATACATACATACAGTATTAAGAAAACCCCCAAATATTAAAAAAAGGGATTATTATTAGAGAATAACTATCTTGGGAACTGAAAAATGAAAAAATACAGAGTGCATGTAATTTATATCGTTGTGATCATCGCATTGCAGCTAATTAACTTTAATGCTGTCGGATATGCCTCACACAAGTCAGATTGGTGTGATGGATTTTATGAAGATTTCAGGAAGGGTCTTTAATGGATGAATTCATGGGATTTTCAATCTTAGTCGTCATAATTGCTTGCATGGCTTGGATTTGGAGAAAGCTTAAAGATATTGAGACTCATCTAAAGGAAAGAGATTTGGTGCAACAAAAACATAATGAACATGTTTCATCTGAACTTTCAGCGATTTCACACGACGCTATGAATAAAGAATGGGAAAGAAACAACAAGGACTAGAAACTATGAGCATTTGGTGGGATAAATATAAATTCTTAGTCATATTGCTGGTATTTGCTTTTTTCACTTATCTGCTCTCAGGTAGTCAGATCGCAAACAAAGGGGGTAAGGTATTGGACGATGAAACGTTTGCAGAAATACAAGAATGCATCACAAGAAACAAGATTGCATTTAGCAAAGAGATATTCGAAGAAGGTGCAGAGGAAGATGAGCAAATGATTAAAGATGATATAGACAGAGTTACTCAACAAGTAATTGCATTATGTACTGATTTTGGAAAAGAAACGGAGTAAGAAGCTATGAGTCTAACTACCTACATTATTGGAAATATTGCTTTTATCATATTGCTATATTTAACTGTTAGAAATAAGAAATGAAAAACAATATGTTAATGACTTCCCTTTTAGCTTCAATTGTAGGGGCTTTGATGTTCTATTTATTAAGTCAGTACTTTGAAATAACTCCTTTTCATTAATTTAAATTTCCACTCCAGTTGAAAATGTTTTTGTTTCAGTGAGATTGCCTTCTTCATCAAAATATTGCCATTCGCCCTCTTGATCATTCTCAATGAGGTTTCCCTTGGAGGCTAGAGCTCCATTCTCATGGAATCTTTGGTACAGACCATCAATCCAATCATTCTTGTAAAAACAATGAATGTGAAGCTCTCCAGATTCATGATAGGACTTCCACTCCCCTTCTTTATCACCTCTGTCATAGTTTCCTTCCATCATGACTTTTCCATTGGGAAAAAATTTTTGATCAAAGCCGTGTTTAATATATTGAACGCGCACATAATCCTCTAAATAGTCATAGCCACGCTTATCTCTATTAAAATTACAATGTTGTTTCCCTGAAATGGCTGAAAATAAATTTCTTTGCTCTAGCCATTCGTTGAAATACTCCCATTTATTCTCAATATCTTCAGGAATTTCTAGTGAATTGCCATGATTAGAGATAAGGGGAACTTCTTGCTCAATGGATTTTAGGTAATCAATGGCTTCTTCTTTGCTATCAAAGCAATGAGTTGAACGGCCTATGAGATGAACAGTATTTCTATATGTAGAAAGAATCCATTTAGGTACTTTTCCTTCTTTTCCATACGATAGGTTGATAACAAAAATTCTATCGTCTCTATAATCTTCGCCTTTGTATTCAATAACTCTAATTCTCATGTTTATCTTTGAGTAAATTATTCATGCATAGGATAGGAAATTATTGCTTCGTTATAAATTCCAATAGCTTCCTGCAACCTATTCATCTGGTCTGTTATGCCGGCTAGGTTTTTAGTGCATGTTTGAAGTGCCTCGTTTGCATTTTCTGTTCGTCTTCTTAAATCTAACTCATTAAAATTTTTGTGATCTTTTAAAACTTTGCAGTAACCAATCACACGTAAGTTGGCATTTGCTGCATCTAGATAGGTTTGATAAACGTCTTTCCATTCGCTTAGATCTTTTTGATATTGCACATAGTTATCAATAGATTCTTGGTTCAACATGAATGGGAAGAGCTCTAGTTGATTTGCTGTCTGATTTACTTTGGAAGAACGCATTTATTTATTAACTCATCAATGCCTAGTGAAAAATCTTCTTTTCAAGGCTAAATGAAATCATACCTTCATTTTCTAAATAATCTTTCCAAAACATCAGAATTAAAGAGGCATTATCAAGCTCTACTGCCTGACACCCTTGTTCAATCATAGTTTTAGAGAGTATTTTAGCTAACTCCTTGTTTCCGGATTCAAATAAGGATTTCCAAATAACTTCTGCTAATTGGCAGTCAATTTGATAATTGGTAGGATTAATTTTTTGATTCATTGGGATTGAATCTGACTTATTGTGCTGTCTAATTCATCGTAAAGAAGATCATCCGGAGTGCGGCTTGATGGATGTCCAACTAGGTAAACTGGAATATCACCAAAATGCCCCTTTGCTGAATATCTCCCTCCGTATTCATGAGCCAGCACATCCTTTGCTCGTTCTTTATTGATAACATCAAATGCCTTGACGCTTAAGCAAATTATGTTTTTTGGATTAATTGCTCTAATAGCTTGAATGCTATTTCTGTGGAAATTTTTAAAATACTCTTCCCTGCTTTTTGTTATTGCAGGTGTTTTAGGGTGCTGAAAAGGCCAAATATTCATTCCAACAGTATCACTATCTAAAAGTTCTCTTCGCTCTTGAGTGAGATCAAATTGAGATCTGATAAATCTAGCAAAACCAAAGGGGTAATCAGTACTGTTTCTTCCAGCTGTATATGTATTTACTGTTGGTATTGAGCCATTGAGCATTTCTTGGTTGTAATCATCATCCCATTCATAACCAAAATTTCCTGGATTTTGACCGCAAATTAAGATCTTCGGATTGTATATTGGAGGGGTATAGAGAATTGCAAATCCAACTTCGCTATCGCTACCTACTTTTAAAAATAATTCAGGGTCTGTATCTTTATTTTTGATAAAATAGTCCATGGTTTTAGAGTAAATATTCTCTAACTTTGTATTCATATCTTCTTCCATCCTATTCTCCTGACATTGTGTTTTTTATTAATACTAACTGCTGTTTTGGCGATTGCAAACCCATAGAATTATTTCGGGGAGATAGATAGAAACATAGGAATATAGATAGATTTATTAGATGACATTGCAGAAATGAAACAAAATACTTAAAGTATGTAAGTAAATTAACTAAGAGTTTAATTATGTTAGATAGAATTGGTTCAGTTGTTCATTGGTTGGGTTTTTTAACAACCCTGCTGGTAGGTTATGTCTTATTCTTTGATAATGCGCCTTCTCAGCCTTTTTGGATCAACCTCATTTTTTCCCTAGCTCCAAATACTGCTGCTTGGGTAGTTGCATATATCCTTGGTGGAAGCAGAGGCTTCTTTCCCTTTGGAGAATAAAAATTTTTGGTAAGTCATACACAGATGGTTCAGTTCATAGAGCCAGCGCAATGTTTGTAGATTTTAATTATGGCTTTGAGAATCGTCTATTGGATCACCCTGTTGAGGGCTTGCCTAAGTTATCAGAAATACAGCTTGATGGAATCATGGATGCTTTAACCCCAAACTCTCCAAGGAAAGAAGCTGCAACAAAAAGAATGTCCTGGACTAACGGCGCACTAAATTCCATTTTGATGCATCACTATGACGGTAAGCAAGGGCAATTTGATGCTTATGCTAAAAAGGTTTTTTACGAAGCATTTAATGAGGGTTTTTTAAGAAATTTTGCCAAGATGCTGCATAAGCAATACCTTGATAAAAAGAATCTCAATCCATCATTTTGGGTAAAAGGAGAGGCTTGGGGTAAAGAATTTATCAAATCCTATGAATAAAAAATGCTATATTTTTTCCATGAATAAATACTTATTTTTAACTGTATTTTTTGTTCAAACATTAAGCGCAGATAATTTAGGTTTTGTCTGTGCAACTGAAAAAACACTTTCTGACATGAGAAAATATAGTTTTTCAGATGAGTACATTATGATCAATCATGGAACTGCTTATCTAATTGACGATTCAAATATGCATTTTTGGGGCTTGTCCTCTCAAAAATGGATTTCATCTCCCGTCTCAAGGACTTCAAACTCAGCATCATGGTCAAGATACTCAAGTGGGTTAGAGACTATGTCTTATATGGATTTAGATTTTGAAGATTTGACCCTTTCAACACGCTATGAATCTAATGAATACTCTGGGAGTAAATCTAAATGTATTAAAAAACCCTGGAATGAGGCAATGCGTATAGCAAAAAATTGGATTCCTTTGGGCACTAATAAAGATATGGGTGATAAATTTTACTTTCATAAAAGCTACAAAGAAGATTCAAAGTTTGGTCAAAGTTATAGAATTTATAAAATGTTGCAAATTTATCCTAAAGATATTGAATCTTCAAAATCTGCAATTGGTTACTTGCAAGCCTTCTGTGATGATAAATCTAAAGTCTTTGCTCTTGAGAATAGATATTGCTCTGATACCGTTGGTGAGAAATGTGATGAAAAAGAACGGGTGTGGGAAATGTTAGAAGACTTACCAAAAGATTCATTCTATAGAAGGGCTAATGAACGGATTTGTAATCTACCTTAATTGATTACTTTTTATTTATCCATCTAAACAAGGTTCTTCCAGTTATCTTTCCCGCTATACGATTCACCACTCTGTTGCCTACCCTTTTCTTTTTAACGCTATCAATATCACCAAGATATTTAGCACTTTTATATAAAATATTTCTAAGCTTAGAAATTTTCACTGTGAGATTCCACCATGATGTACTGTAATTTATTGAATTCACACACGGAGATTAATTCTTGTACGTGATGTATCTCAGCGTTGTTCATCAGTCACATTCTAGATTCATCGTGCGCTAGGTTCTTAGCCCATCCTGGAATGGGAAAGGCCTTCCTGGGTTCTTTGTTAATAAATTTCATGTCAAATTAGTTATGTGTATCTGTATACCAAAAAATAATCTCTCCATCTAACTTTCCGTCTTTATAGTTTCTTAAAGAAAGTATTAAGAATTATCAGATTTATAAAAGTTAATAACCATTGTATCTAGGTCATCAATATTAAATCTCTTAGATAGGTATGTAACTGTTGAATCTATGTCTTGATTCATAGAAATACTTCTATAGCTTGCTAGTTCATCAGATGCCTGCAAAAGTTTTTTGTTAATAATTAATTTAATATTCTCGGAACTTCTCCCTTTAACTAAGGATTTCAATTTTTGCAATCTTTGATTTCCATAAGTCTTAGAAATATAATCTTGCGCATCTTTTGTTAAAGATTGATGAGAAGCTACTGCAAAGCAAGTCAGCCAAAAGTTAAAGTTATCTTTTAGCTTAATGGTTTGCTCGTTATACGACTTATCAATATATTTATCCATTTCCCTTTTGATCATTACATCAATCTTGGTAATATCTTTGCCAGACTCTTGAAATAAATCCTGATAAACATCAGAGCTTGAAAATAGCATCAGGGCTCTAGCACGAATAAGAAAGCTGGGATGAGTGCTTTGACCAAGAATATCAGATGCATCAAGATCAAAATGTCGTAATTGATCCATAAATTCAGCGATATTAAAATTCAAGTACTTGCTATTTAAGCCAGAGATAGTTTTGATTATTGCTCGAAGTGTGATGTCCAGATCTCGAGATGCAACTAAACCTAGCCTATCAACAGATAACTCTTTTGCTCGAGACAATCTCATTCCTTCTGGAGAAGAATCTTGTATTTCCGAAGTATGATCAAATAAAAGGTGACCTAGTTCATGGCCAATAACAAAATCTAATTCCGTCTCCTCTAACAGAGTTACCAATGCAGAGCTAAGAATGACAACAAAAACGTTTTCAATGCCTCTGTAGCATTTTGCATTAATTTCGTTGCTGGCAAAAACATATAAATGAATCTTCTCAGGAAGTATATGAAGGTTCACGCAAACTCTCTCGAGAGAAGAGTATATTAAAGGAGATATTGTTTTAGTTATTAAAAGACTAGAGTGAGCCTCTAGAATTTCATATTTTTGAGATTTGGAGACAGTGTTTTTTTTTGCAGCTATATCTTCGGCATATCTAAATTTTGTAACAAATTCAGCAGCCGTATCAGGTTTCATGTTTCTTTTTTAATCTTGCCAAGGCATCAAGCATTCGTTGCGCATTATCTCTCTCATTTCCAGCTTGCAAAGAATTCAATCGGCCGTTCCATTTTCTAAATTCTTTTTTTACAAATGCCAAGGAATCTTCTTTATTAAGATTCATATTTAAACCAATTAGAGCCTCATCACTGGTAGAGTCACTTGAAGACAATTTTGTATCAATTGATATCATTGTCTTGTCTTTCATTTTTTGAACTTCGTCATAGTCAAGATCTAATTTCGTAGAGAGATCTTTTACGAGATTTAACTCAGCTTCGTCAGCAAATCCATCAGCTGCAAGCACATCTAAGCATAATTCAAGTGCAATAAATTTATCAGTATTTGAAGCCACTACATTAAACGCGTCAATAGTGGAATCAATGTTTTCTGATAGCTTGGAGTTTTTTGGTAGACGAAGAAAAGCTTTGTAACTAGAATCAAGAGCTTCATTTAGCTGTTTCTTCATTTCATTTTGTTTATCTTCAGAGATATATGTATCTAGTGTATTTGCAATCCACTTTTTAATTACTAAGCCCTCTGACTTATCAAGCGAGCCATCAGCCATGGCCATAGCCATTGCAATTGGAATGGTAGCAACCCTTGCTAAATCTCTATGCTCAGATTGATCTCTATACCCTTTATCTTCGAATTTAGTGGTAAAGGTGCTTGTTGCATATGAAATACATTTAGCTTTGCTGTCAATATACCCACCTTCGAAAGATATGGGGTTATCTGATGAAAAAAGATATGCTCTTACTTCAATTACCTTGCTCCCAGATCTTGGTGGAAGCATAATTTCTTTTACAAATGATGTCAGGTCTACCCAATCTGGAAAATATTGGTTTTCTTTAATCATTCCAAGATCTACTGAGTGAAGAAATACCCTTGTATCATCTTCAGTTGTTTGCTCATATAAGCTTAAAATCGGAGAATCTGAACTCTTATCGAAAAAATTAATAGCGCATTCTAAGTTAGATGCATAAGATACTGAAAGAGCTCCCTTAATCTGTATATTAAAGTTTCCATCATTACTATCATAATCTCTAACTGCTTGAACTTGAAATGTATCAGATTGTTTTCTAGAAGACTCAGGCCAATCTGGAGGTCCTAGAAAAGCGTCGACTATATTATTAAAAAATCCCAATTATTCAACCTTAAAATCATCAATATCAATATCGGTATGAATATTTGAATTGCCTGCTGTTAGGTCAGTCTCTGCCTTTCTTCCGCTCTCTACATCTAAGAACGTGCATTTCATAGTTTGATTTACATCATATGAAAATGTTACTTCTACTTTTTGACCAGAAGGCCTGCCCTCTGGCAAATCAAGATCTCCCTCCCACATTGTATGAACAAAATCAGGATCACTCTCATCAATATTTGATTCAGTAACTCTACAACTAATTGCTGTTTGATTATCATGGGCTGTTTGATATTCCTTGGTTACCGAGCATGGAATTTTGTCTCCCTTGCTAATTAATGAATCATTTTTAAGAAGATTTTTTTGATGATGATCATCATAGCTGAGAATTATAGTTCCAAAAAATCTTGCAGTAACCTCTGCAATATTAACTTTTGAAATTGCTTGTTTTTGCAAAGGATTAAGCTTTGCAGGATCTGCTTTATAGGCCACATATAAAGCAGCCCCTAGAGCAACCGCTTCATCTGGGTTGCCAACAGATTTAGGAACTTTCTTAAAAATCTTCTCAACGCTAGATTGAATGCAAGGCATTCTTGTAGACCCTCCCACTAAGATTACTTCATTAATGTCACTAATTGAGAGATTGGCTTCATCAACGGCATTCTCACAAGTCATTTCAGACTTTGCAATTAGCGTAGAGATGGCATCTTCGAACTCAGCTCTAGAAACTTCAATTGTATGTCGACCTTTAGTTGTTGCAATTTTTATAGAAGTTTTCTCTTTTTCACTAAGGATTTTTTTTTGCTCTTCTGCATCATTCTTAGTAAAGTCTTCCGGCTCTAGGTCCTCGCCCACTTGATCCTTCCACTTACTTCTAACAATTTCAATTAATTTTTCATCAAAATCATCTCCTCCAAGAAGACTTACTCCGTCAGTATTAATAACTTCAATATCTGAGCCTTTAATTTCAATAATTGAAATATCAAAAGTTCCTCCCCCTAAATCATAAACTGCATATGTTCCATTTAACTCCTCGCCAGATGAATAGGCATAATAAAGAGCAGCGGCAGTTGGCTCATTTATTATGTTTTTGATTGAAAGGCCTGAGGTCTTGGCTGCAGCTAAAGTAGCTTCTCTTGCCTGATTTGGATAATTCGCTGGAATTGTTACTACTGCTTCGGAGATTTCACCAATTTGCGTTTCAGCGTCATCTTTTAATTTTTTTAAAACAAAACTTGAAAGAGATGTAGCATTATATTTTTCTCCAAAAGCTTCATACTCCTTTTCAATCCCCATGGCTCTTTTAAACCTGCCAAAACAATTAGTATCTTCTCCATATACTCCTTGCGCAATTTTTCCAACAATAACATTGCCTTGATCGTCAAATAGCACAACTGAGGGAGTGGTATTATCTCCCTGGCTATTAACAAGAATTACAGGTCTTCCAGTAGCATCTAAATGGGCTATTGCTGAATAAGTGGTTCCAAGATCAATACCTACTAAATTACTCATTTTTATCTCCTTTTACGTAAACTTCGATTTTAGGGTATTGTAAAACTTCCTTTTGCTCAGCTTCAATATAAAAACCTTCTACCAGTGTTTGTTTTACTAAAAAGATTTTATCTTCATTTGATGTTTCTATGCTTACCCATTCATTTGCAGGAGGAATTCCAAATTCATCAGATTTTACTGAGGCACCCTCATTTATTGAAAATTGCTTGACTCCGATTTCATCAATTATGTCTTGTAGATTTTCATATACAAAGATAACTTCTTTTTTAGTTTCCTCTGATATGTTTTCATCCATATTAATTGTTTGGCAGATATTGGAAACGCGAATCAGCTTCTTAACAAATTTCTTAATTATTTGTAAGTCATAACCCCTTTTAAGCCTGTCAATTTCCTTGTCTTTTTCATTGAGGCTTCCTTGAAGCAAACCAAAAGATTCAAAAATCTCATCATATCTCTGCGATATATGTCCAAGAAGCTGTTGATGAGAGTTGGTTTGAGATTTTAAATTATTTGAAAAAGTATCAAACTCATTCTTCACCCCTGAGCTAATTTTTGAGAAGCCTTTATTTAAATCAACAAACTTATCTAATAGATTTTCTGGAAAAGTGACTAATTGATTTTTATATTTTGCTCTCCATCTTAAAAGAATGTAATTGATGAGAAGAGAAATAAACAACAAAATAGCAATCGAAATATAAATAATAAGCATTGAGCTTTGGCTATACATAGGCTGTTGTGTTTGAGGGTATTCTTTAAAGTTTGCTTCTACTGCTGCTTGTTGGGCCGCTTCTATCGCTTCTGCTTCTGCTGATGCTGCTTCTACTGCTGCTTCTGCTGCTGCTTGTTGTTGGGCCGCTTCTATCGCTTCTGCTTCTGCTGATGCTGCTTCTGCTGCTGCTTGTTGTTGGGCCGCTTCTATCGC
>Ga0209710_1003494_pt1 | contig 10572 bp, 6 predicted proteins | sample ArcticOcean_MG_C_5_FD_187436 | JGI IMG/M metagenome (GOLD analysis project Ga0209710, IMG submission 187436) | Marine microbial communities from western Arctic Ocean - ArcticOcean_MG_CB4_138 (SPAdes) (version 2) | ecosystem: Environmental > Aquatic > Marine > Oceanic | place: Arctic Ocean: Canada... | reverse complement strand
TTTCCAATCACTCTCACTCTCTTTGAAAGATATAGTACGCACAGTAAAAAAGAAATGTTTTTTGGATTGAAGCTCGAGAAACGAGAGCGATGGGTACCGTACGTCCCACCTCCGGATGATAACTTCTCCTGTCACGTCTCTCAGGTAAAAGAGTGCGGGCGCCGGTGTTCTTAAATCAGATTTCGGTTTTTGTGTACTGTTTTCTTTTGAGCCGCCGCACTTTTCGTTGTTTCGTTTCTTCACTTCATAAAAAGTATGTAATATCTTACCGTCATTGAATCGTTCTTGTTATTGTATCGCTTTGAAAACAAACGCAAACAGATCGCACTCTCGAAACCGTTGAAACAAGGCGCGAGAGCGTACGTGAAAATCCGCACGGAAACCGACGAGGCAATTATCGCCGGCATCGATGCACGACGAGAAGGTGATGCTGATGCAGGTGATGATTTTAACGACATCGATACAAAGGAGGAATTCGTGTTATGTTCGTTCATTGGTGGAGTCGTCGAATCCATGCAAGTCGATTTAGTTTTAAGAGATTATTGCGAGTTTACCGTGGAAAGTACTGAAGAAGGAGTTGAAGCGCATTTGACTGGGTATTATTTACCCGAACACGACGAGGACGACGAAGCCGACGCGATGATGTACGGAGACGGAGAAGGCGAGATGTATGACGATGATGAGGATGATGAGGATGATGAGGATTTCATGGCGTTTGATGAAGACGACGACGATGATTTCGATGATGATGATGATGATGACGACGACGACGATGACGACGACGATGATGACGATGATGACGACGACGAAGAGGCGAGAGTTACGCAACAAGGTGGCGTCGTCATCAAGGAACTCTCATCTGATGATGATGAAGAAGAAGAAGAAGAAGAAGAAGAAGAAGAAGAACCACAACCAGTGAAGCAACAACCAGCTGCGAAGAAACAAAAGACTACGACGACGACTGATGAAGAAAAACCAGCAGTAAAGAAAGATAACGTCAACACGAACAAACCTACGAAAGAGCACCGAAATGGCATGGAAATCGTCAACGTCTATCAAACTCAAAAACCAAACGCGAAAAAGGCAACGCCTGGATGTACGTTACAAATGAAATATGTCGGCAAATTACCTTCAGGTAAAATATTCGATCAAACGAAAGGCTCAAATACGTTCAAGTTTCGTCTAGGAGTCGGCGAAGTCATTAAAGGTTGGGATGTAGGCGTCAACGGCATGCGCGAAGGCGATAAACGGACGTTATATATTCCAGCAAGCATGGGTTATGGCAAGAAAGGCGTCCCTGGGACAATTCCGAAGAACTCGCCTTTGGTCTTTGACATCGAACTCGTTCGAGTTATTTAATTTAAAATGACGCGTTATACATAGTAAGTAGTTGCGTAGTTCCTATTATATCTATAATATCTCTATCCTTTCTCTCTCTCTCTCTCTCTCTATATATATATATATGTATATATGCATACACATACACATCTAAATCTCTCTTTCATTCTTAGGTAGTATGAAAATATTCCCTTTCCCTCGTTTCGTTCGCTTCACTTTCGCCTCTTCGTCTTCGTCCATGATACCTATTCTCCCAAACCCACCATTTTCATCTACGCCATCATCCCCATCTTCACTGCGCACGAACTGCCTGGCCTGCGCGCGAGCAATAAACCCATCTAACCTCGTGCCTTGCAGGACTAACCATAACATCACAAAACCTACAAAGAACCCGGCTATTTCGTTCACTGGAGGTAGTTCTATGTTCTGTATCATCGTCTCGACCTCGTTTGTATCGACACCGTCGGCAGCGGTCGTTATTTGCCTCGAAATCACCCCTGATCTTCGGACTCTGAACGCCTTATTACTACGAATACTGCAACAACTACTACTACAACTACTACTACTGCTACTACTACGATTACTGCGCGAACATGAATACGAAGAAGCGCGCGATTGTGCAAGGATCATCGAATAGGTCGTTGTTTTTTGAATAACAAAAGAAGTTGCTGCTGATGGGACGTTTTTTGGGGAAAACCATGAAAACGGAAAAAATTCAAACTATTTAAAATTCAAACTTCCAACGCGTGACGACACAGAAAAAGCGCTCTTTTACAACTAATAAATAGGCCTATCTTATATCATCGAACGGATCCGATCAAATCCTCGATCATCAGATCTCGCATCTCACATCTCTCACATCTCTCTCTCTCTTTATAAAACATGGCCAGTAAACAAACGAATGCGAGTGCTAAACAAGCAAAAGACTCGAAAGAGGTCGAGAAAGCGCTCGAAAAGTTACGCCTAGAGAACAATAAAGATGCAGAGAAAGAGTCTATTGATAAACAGGAGATCGTGAAAGCGTTATCGCAGTTACACGGCGATGGAGGGCTAATCGGCGCACTGCAAGCGAAGCTGGATGGATTAGTCGGCGTATCATCCGGCTACGTCGAGGAGTTACACCCGAAGATCCGAGCGCGACTGTTCTCGTTGCAATACTTACAACAGGAGAGAGATGATTTGTTCGAGAAGTACGCGGAGGAGCGTAAGCAGTTGGAGGAGAAGTTCGATAGGTTATACGAACCGTTATATACGCAAAGGAAGATGATCGTCACTGGTGAGAAGGAGTACGATGAGTGCGATGATAGTTTGAAGAAGGAGATCGAGGAGATGGACGAGGAGCAGGCGAAGTGCCAGAAAGGGATTCCAGATTTTTGGTTAGTCGCGATGAAGAACATCGAGGACCTTGCGGAGGTAATCACTGAAAGAGATGAGCAGTGCTTGAGTTATTTGCAAGACATTACGTACTCGAAGTTATTCGGTGAAGACGAGGATGGAGATGAACTGCACGGGTTTAAGTTATCCTTTTATTTCGCTCAGAACCCGTTCTTTTCAAACGCCGTGATCGAGAAAAGGTATCACATGGAGGACGATTCCGAAGACGCGGTGTTGAACTATATCGTTTGCGATGATATCGAATGGAAAGCGGGGAAGAATTTAACCGTCAAGGTGTTACGGAAGAAACCGAAACCTGGGGCGAAGAACCAAAAGCCAGTCACGAAGACGGAGCCGTGCGAATCGTTTTTCCGCCAATTTTACCCCCCCGAAGTCCCCGACGAAGACGAGCAAGAGAACATGACCGAAGAGGAAATGGAGGAATTGCAAGAGCAAATGGAAAACGATTACGAAATTGGAAGCTTAATCGCCACTGGCTTGATTCCAAACGCAGTCGATCACTTCTTAGGCTTGCACTTGGAAGACGACGAAGAAGAAGACGAAGAAGACGGCGAAGGCGAATACGGAGAATCCATCGACGGCGACTCCGACGATGCCGCCGATAACGACGACGATTCAGGCGACGACGACGACGACGACGACGGTAAAGATCCTAAACCAAAAGAGGAGTGCAAACAACAATAATCATCCTCACGAGCGAACGAGAGAGACGTAGACATACCTTACGTTTTAAAACTCGCGCGCTGACATCATCAAATCATTTCCCATCATACAGTAGGTATTCCTTATTCTTTCGCGTTTTGTCTTTCTTTCTTCTTTCTTTCTTTTAGGTGTGTTTTTCACACCGCATTACCACGACGCGCTTATTTACACACGGACACGCGATGACTCCCGAAACGATTAATCAAAACCGAGCATGACTATGACATTAGTATTCATTAGTATTCATTCATTCATTAATTAATGAACAGAGAGACGACCGACGAATGATTGCGATGAAACAGAAAGAGTACGAAAGAGCTTTGGAAGAGATTGCGAAGGAGTGCCCGTGTCTTCAAACCCACGCGCCTTTATTGAACTATTGCGCCAGGAAGTTATGCTCAGCGTTCAGCGAAGAAGATAGTTCGCCTTTAAGTAAAGCGAAGGAGTCAACTGGGCGAAAAAAGGTAATCGATATATTTTCGTTCGCGAAGGAAGAGGTCAGGAAACTGAGACTATGGTTTATATCGGGAGAGCCAGGGGAAATGAACGAGCAGTTAGTCGTAGCGTTACAGTTCGATATAAGCGCGGGAGGGTTGATGGAGAGATTCGAGAGAGAGGTTTTGATTCCGAAGAGAAGAGGGAAGGGTTTGTTGAAGCCTGCGTATAGGGGCGTCGAATGCGCGAGAGAGGAGCGCGTCTTCTTCGATCGAGAGAGCGCTCGTTCTTCTTCTGTAGCGAGCGAGCGAAAAATGTACGAGTTATGTACGCGAAGGATCAAAGATGCCTTTTATATGCACGACGGTGCTGCTTTTGAGATTAAGAGCGTGTTAGAGGTTTCGAGCGGTGGCGACGCTATTATAAATTTACCGTCGTCTTTTGGAACGTTTCCGATTCGCGTAAACCACAAATCGTTTACGATGGAGCAGCCGTATGCGTCAGTTGACGATCGAACTGTCTTTACGAGAATGCGTGGTGTATGCATTACTAACACTGGTAACGAAACGATGAGGTTGCTTGCGGTGAGACTCGTCGATGCGGACGGCATCGATGAATTTGTTACGGAAGGCGACGGCTCTCAGTTCTGGGGAGGAAGAGGAATATTTGCGTTGAAAGACGATTACGACGTTTCATCACTAGATTCAAAAAATGCAGTTCGAATACCTCCTGGAAGTTGTTATTTCGTTAATATTGAATGCAAAGTCGATTCTAGAACTCAAACGGCACATTATAAATCTTGGATCGTTGCATTCGTTTCAAAAGCAAAGTTCAAAAAAGAAACTATAGAAACAATAGAAACCGTCGCGTGCCCGTGCTCAGTGTTGGTAACAAGTTCCGACGTTTTTAGCGTTCGTGTTGGCGAGAGATCGAATTTAAATGCAGACGCCGTAGCGTTTGTTCCAGACTCGTTCAAAATTGCGTTTGACCGCGCGCCGATTGAATTCTTCCCTCCACAACGGAACTTTTTGAAAATAATTTGGGGTGAGTGCGGGAGCGAAAAGCTTTCGGGTATAGAAAGCGACAACAAGTTGCTCGCTCCTGCGAATTACTATGCTGAATTTCCTGAATGGCTTCATCATTTTTCATTCTCGGCTAAAATATTTCTGAATTTCTCTGAAAACAGCAGACCGCCTTTGCCAAGACTAGAGACTGGCACGTGGACTAAGAAACACGAATGGGACAGTGTCTTCTATGCACTCGAGGAACAGAATTCATCCAATGATTTGTTTAGATCGAAATTACGCAAATCTGCGCGTCTATTGTATATTGAAGAAGCACAGCATAACATAGACATTAAGAAATATGATATGTTCAATGCTAAATTACGGAAGAAGCCTGAGCCTAACGATTTCGATAACACTCAGTATGTGTTAGTTGTGCCGGGAATATCTAACGGCAATCTACCGATCGTCGTCGGTGACTGCATTAGAGCGAGAGTACAATCCCCCCAAAACTCAGGGAGCTATTTAGAGTACGGATTCCGCGTCGTCGCAATTATTTCCTCGAACCAGACAATTCACTTAGAGAGTCCGTGGTCGCGTAGTTATTTTGACTTTTTGCCTGATGAAATGACTGCTCATGTACGATTTGCGTACGATGAAAATTTTTTCACGAGATGCCGTGCCGCCATGCGTCACTGCGCATCTTTGCGCATATGTTATGATAACAGCAGTATCGGGAAATTTGATAATCAAGCTTTCGAGCGGTTAGGTCATTTAGGCATAAATGCAGAGCAACAATCATTTGTTAAGCGTTGCAGTTTAAAACGACAGATGCTATTACAAAGAGGGAGCGATCCGGACGCTCATCTCACTCCTGTAATATTAATCGGGCCACCCGGAACTGGGAAAACGTTGACGATTGCACACGCCGTACTCGATGCACTAAGGCAAGATCCTGAAGCACGGATTTTGGTTTGCGCGCCATCTCCATTTGCGGCCGACGTCGTATTAGATAGAATCGTTAAAGAACATCCAAAATACTTTGATGGAACGATAGCTTCTCCTATGGTATTTTTGCGCATCGATGACCCGAGAAGAGGCGAATCGGAGAAAATGCAGTCAATTACTGCTTTCTCTGCACCCGTTATATCTTGGTTTGCCAACAAACTAGAGAAAAATCACGAAAAGCAATTAGCTCGCGTGCTAGTTTGCTCGTGTATGTCGGCCGGTTTGTTACATCAAGCGCACTTAGTGTCTCGTGAAACGAAGGTTGATTTTTTGTTTCGTTCTTTTTTCGAGAACAAAACTTGGGTGTATCACAATGATCAACAGCCAGAATTAAAACATGAGCGTGGATTAACGCACCTTTTCTTTGATGAGTGTGGACAGGCGACGATTTGCGAAGCGATGATACCATTATCGGTAATTTGCGGTACTCAGACGGTTATTGCTTTAGCAGGGGATCCGAAACAACTTGGCCCACTCGTACATTCGACAATCGCCTCTCGGGCGGGTCTCGCCGAGAGTTTAATCGAAACGTGCGTGAATATGATTGCCAAAAGTGAGGAAGACAAAAATGATGAAAATATGATTCAATTGACAAAAAATTATCGCTCCCATCCCGATATTCTCGCGATTGCATCTGAATACTTCTACGGCGGTCTGCTCGAATCGAAAGCTTCTGCAGACGATATTCGATTACCAGCAGGATTAAATTTAGGCAAAAATTATCGGAATGTATTCATCGGCGTGGAAGGTGTTGAAAAAGTTGAACTTACGCAATCGCAATCAAAGATGGAGTCGAGATCTTATAGCAACACGTTGGAATGTGAAAGAGTTTGCCAGATCGTTTTGTCGCTCATTGAACAAAAACTCAAACCTCGCGATATTGAAATTATATGTGTTTATCGACGACAAGTTTTACTTTTGCGTTTAGCATTGCGCAACGCCAAGCTCGGTGAAATTCGTGTAGGTACGATCGATGATTATCAAGGGCAAGAGGCTAAAGTAATCATTCTCTCAACGGTTGCGACTACGGGTCCTCATCACGTAAAGTCCGGCATTACGCAGCACTCGATTCTGAGCGACGCTACTAGATTTAACGTCGCAACATCGAGAGCTAAAGCGTTGCAAATTATCGTAGGACATCCAAAAGCGCTGCTTCTTTTCCCGAATTGGTCGCGTATAATTCGTAACTGCGTTCGAAAGGAAGGTTTAAAAGACTTAAAAATGGCATCGCCGAGCGATGACGAGGAGTCTAAAGATAAGAACTCTTCTTCTCGGCTTTTTAATTATTACATTGCGGACGACGTTGACGAAGTCGACCACACTGACAAAGTTTTATTGAGCGTTTTTGAAGAGGAAGACATGCCGTGGAGAGTACAACTCTAGTCGTTAAGATAATATATAATTAAAGTGTACGTGTAACTGAAAAGGAGCACTTAATAGAAGTAGTATTAATATTAAATAGAGATTTACTGTAGTAGATTAAAAATTTACGATTGAAAATTTTTGCGCGTTTGCGTATGGTTTTAAACCTTCGACAGAATTATCGCGCAACGGTGGATGTTTTCGAAATAGTTCCTTCTCTGATCTCGTTCGCGGCCGATAAGGCGGTTCCATGTTCTTCCCTTTGACTTCTTCCCAATCAAGGGGTGCCCAAAACGCGTGGTTTTCAAAGGATGAAGCGTATTCGTTAGTATTATTTAGGTGATTTTTCGTCTCAAACGTCATCCGTTTTGATGGATCGATAACGAGAAGTTTCGAGACGATATCTTTAGCTGCCAAGTTGAATGTCTTTGGAAAGCGCACATCTCCTTTCGTTATTCTTTGGTGTCGTTCACCGTCGGTTTTCGCCGCGAAAGGAGCTTTCCCAGTGAGCAACTCGTATAATAACACCCCAACCGCCCAAACGTCTACGGCGATAGTATACCCTTTTCGAAGCGTCACTTCGGGCGCCATGTAATCTGCCGTTCCGCATGTCGTGTAACATCTTTCCGATGGTTCTATTTTTTTCGTGAATCCAAGATCGCATAATTTGCAGTGACCATGACAGTCAATGAGCACGTTTTCGGGCTTAAGGTCCCGATAAATATACTTGTTGTCGTGAAGGAAGCGCAACGCGCACGAGACTTCGGCGACATAGAACTTTGCAACCGGTAACGGAAGACCACCACCATCGGCAGAAAAACTCGGTAAAGCATTAACGTCATCATTATTATTATTATTATTATTATTATTATTGATTATCTCGTCTCCGTTGGAGAGCACTTTTTTGTCGCCAGCGACAGAAAACGGGCCTTTCACCAACAGTTGAAATAAGTCTCCTCCAGTCATATGCTCCATGACGAGATAAGCGAAATGATCATCTTGAAAAGAACACGCGGCTTGCATGACGAATTGATTATTTGGAAACGATCGGAGTAATTCACGCTCTCGCGAAACGTTTGTAATTTGGTCAAGATCGCGAAGAGTCTTTTTGCGCATGACTTTAACGCAGCATGTGGTCTTTGAGCTATCTACTGTTTTCGCGAGAAATACAGTTGCAGTCATACCTACGCCGAGCTGTTTATGAAACGTAAAGTGTTTTCGTTTCGTGACTTTCGCGAGTAATACGATCTCGTTCGCTATCGATCTCGTACTTTTGGAAGCGTTGTTGTTGTTGTTGTTCGTCGTCATAATATTTGTTGTAGTATTTTTGTGCTCGCCGATAACTTCTCTGCCACTGGCCTTTTCCGAAACAGCAGAAAATACAGAGCCTTTCCTAAAGCGTCTAGTCAAAGATTTCAAAGCAGATTTCACGCTCGTTACTGCAGATTGCTTTTGTCCCGCATCTCTTCTCGATGATGATTTTTTGTTTTTGAACGTTTCAGGAGCTTCCGTCAAAGTGGCGGTCTTACTATTATTCGATTGAAATTTCCTCGACGACGACTGAGGAGAGCTATTCTCATCACTTTTTCTATTAACCTTCTCGACGTCACTCGGTGACATTCGATAGTTTGCGGCGTGTTTTTCTAACTCTTCGACTATTTCTGCACGAACGAAGCGTCTGAATGTACCACGGTCGAGCCATTGTACTTTGACCGTTTCGCTCGTCGCTATTACATCCGCGGTTGGTGCCGTTCCTCTCAATAAACTCAGTTCGCCAAAATAGCTCCCGGATATCAGCCGTTTCGTGAATAATTCTTGTTCTTGCATCGCTATCTTTTCATTTGAATCCATACTTTTACTTATTTCGTCGCATTCCCGCTGCTGCTGCTGGTTGTTCAAATTATTATTATTAGAAAATCGAACCTCGCATTCTCCTCGACACAGGAAATACATACGTTTCGCAGCCGTTTCATCATTTCTTTTCATAATCACGTCATTTTTTTTGTATATTATCGCATCACTCAACGCATCGGCTAATAATGACATTTCGTAATCATCGAGCGCATTCGCGAAAACCTCTACGTTTTGTAACGTCGCTACGTTTGCAGCCCTTTTCTGAAACGCCGTCGTTCTTAAAATATCACCGAACGTTTTCGAATCAATTGCCCACAACGTCAACCTTTTCGACTTTGCAAATACTGAAGCCGAACGTATGGGCATATTTGGATTTAAAAGTGCAACTTCTCCAAACGTTTGTCCCGCGCCGATCTCTTTCCTTTTCTCTATTTTTGTCGCGTCGATCTTCGCGCACCTATTTTCATATTCATCGTTTTCACCACCGTCATCATCCTTATCATCAACAACATCATCGTCATCGCTTTCGTTCCCGAGTACGATAACTTCACACGTCCCATCCGCGATGACATAAAAGTTCCTCCCAACATCGCCTTGTCTCACGACGCACTCGCCTTGGTCATACCTCAACGCAACGAACGCTTCGAACAACCTCGCTCGATCGTCCCTATCTTCCACGCAATCGAACGCCGCAATGCCTTCACAGGCTCGAAATAAAGCCCTGCGCTCCTTCGAATTCCACGCGTTATCATCATCATCACCATCATCATCGTTTCCCTTCCTTAAGGGACATAAAATAACTCGTTCCTGGTCTTTCGAGATCAGATCTAAAGTTTGACCACTCGCGCGCGCGATCCTCGAAGACGCGTTCTCTCGCTCGATCCTATTCATGATCGCGCGAGCTCACTAAAAGGACTTAATTACGTACGCGCGCATAGAACCATGCATATCTATTATGACTGACTCGTTCACTGAATTAATTCGATGTATATTTATATCTCAAAGTAGAGCGAAAGAATTTAAGAGGCTATTTTTGGCACTTTAGGCCTCGCTTACCAAGGTCGAGTAAAATCACTTTTACTACTGCAATATCTTCGCCAACCGTTCGATTGAGACCGTTAAACTAGCATCCTCAGAAGCGCCTGACGAAGAGCTTTCGTTCGAGTACACGCAGAGCACTCTGAATCATGGCCATAACTAACCATAGTATCTACGCGTACTCGTCTAGGATCTGTGTGCCCATGACGTCCTTTTAAATTCTAGGCACTCTTTTTTCAAAAAATTCTTTTCTCTCTTTAAAAGAACGGCCTAGCGATTTCCAAAACGAAACAAAACGCGTCACTAAAAAAGTATTACAGGAGCTAATATAATATACGTAACTATATAATGAGTTACCAAGATACGGCAACGCAATTCCAAGGTGGAGGCTATGCGAAGTACGTTCGTGTATTATCAGCGTGCGATGTAGTGTTTG
>Ga0209710_1003488_pt1 | contig 10577 bp, 14 predicted proteins | sample ArcticOcean_MG_C_5_FD_187436 | JGI IMG/M metagenome (GOLD analysis project Ga0209710, IMG submission 187436) | Marine microbial communities from western Arctic Ocean - ArcticOcean_MG_CB4_138 (SPAdes) (version 2) | ecosystem: Environmental > Aquatic > Marine > Oceanic | place: Arctic Ocean... | reverse complement strand
AGTCAAAAGAGAACTGCTGGCTTGGGTTGCTGTGCCAAGTTTTTTCTCAACCATGCAAATGGTTTCAGAATCTATAGGGCCAAAGGTGCCAGATGTTACCGTGTTATTCGTAATCTGAGAGCTTGTGATTATTTCGCCATCGAAGTAGATGTCCTCGATTGCCTCACACTCGTGACCCGTTAAAGCGATAGCGTGACTTAAGTCCGTATTGTCACTACCGGACACACCCACGAAAAAAATCGGCCCGCTGATAACTGCTTCACCGTATACAATCTTTTGTGGTTCTATAGTGCCGCGAACTGTTTGCTGCCGAGTTTTATCCGTGTCGGATTGCGGCATACTAATGTCTGGCATCATTGCGGTTATAGCGGCATTTGTCGCATATACGCCAGCGGCTACAATTAACGTTCCTGCTGCAATGGCAACACCTGTCACGAAACCAGACGCACCAACGGCTACCAGCGCCGCCGCGCCAATCGTTTCAACAAATAAAACTGCTGCTGCTACTACTGGCGGCACCTAGACACTCCATCCAGAAAGTAAATAGCGATCTCTAATTTGCGTTAAGCCTTTATCAGTTAAGCAAACAACATTGGTTTTATATTTCACTCCACACACTTGCCCAATAATCGGCAGATCTACTACGCAAGGATCACCGTCTTTAAGTTCGAGCGATGGATTGCCTAAAACGGTTTGAAGAAAATCAACTAACTTGCCTTCCTGCTCAACGATCTCATAGGCTTGGGACTCGCTTTGGTAATTGAAATCTGTAGCGAAATCTTTACCCGTCATTTGTTTAACAATAAACGCCGCAAACTGGCAACAATCGGCATCGCCATAGTTAAAGTCGCGACGATGCCAAGAATTGAGTGCTTGGGTAATCGTCATCACGAAACCTCGTTGAAAAAATCAATTTTGGGAAAGTTTGGGCCACCCGCAACAGAATCAGAATTAGCATCTCCCCACCTGATGTGAGCGTCCTCAATGTCAGCCATAAATTCAAAGATTAAGTCTCCAGGGTGTTGGCTTTGCTGCTGAGAATGAGTGTATTTTTTTGCTGATGATTTGGTAAATCTAGCCAACTCTGATTCGGCTGTGAGTTGGATCGAATCGCCGCCAGATGCACCTATCGACACATCCATTTGATCCATTACGCCCTCCCAAACTACTGTTGGGTCTGCGATCAGCGCGTCATCAGCGTTTAGAGCGCCCAGATAAACTGAAACAGGGTGCATATAATAGTCTTCGCTTAAAGCGGCACCAGAAATCGTTGCATCTAAGCCAGATAAGGTGAGACTAATTTTGTATGGTGAAACGTCTAACCCTTCTTCGATAGAACTAATCTCGCCAAAATCACCGACCCCAAGCCAATCTTGCCCACCCCATGTATATGTGCCAATGGAGTTGTGAACGTATATCGTGCCGCTTGGAAATGCTAACTTGCAGAAGGTGATTAGCGAAACGTGACCGGCACTGAGTGCATTGGCAACGGCTGTAGGGAAACCGCGACTCACGCTAGAACATCCTCAATCGCTTCGATATTAAAATCGCTGAAAACGCCCACTCGCGTGTTCCAAGATGCTGGCCCCGCAAGCATAAAAACACCCACTACCGGCACTGAATAATCAACAATGGTGTTATCTGCTGGAGTCTTTCTGATTGGTGGTGCAATTGATAACGAGATGTTAGTGCTTGCGTCACTGCTTGCGTCTGCTACTACCATGTGCAATTCGTTGTTGAAACTTATTTGATCGCCTGCGCGTAGGTAATTGTTAACGCTTGCGGTTGCCCCATCACAAATCAAAGTCGTACCCGATTGGCTCGCGCCGTTTACTCGCAAAGTGCCACCACCCGCGCCCCGTGGAGTGTAGCTGTGATCCTGCAAAGTAAATCTGTGCTGCTGACCGTTTAGCTTTACAAGAAACGCCTGCATCTCCTGGCGGTCATCACCGTTTAGATTTTTAAACTGGAGCGATGCTTTCCACAGCGAACCTTTTCGTGATGCTGTCTGAATCGCATTGGTAAGCGGTGATTGATAAGTGCGCGTATTGCTGACTAGTTCTAGCGTGTTTGTGGTTGGCGTGATGTTCGGAAATGTAAAAGTAGTCATTAGACAAACCTCCTTCTACGCATCAGATCACGAATGGTGACAATGGTTTCCTGTGATGTTTGCGCCATCGCAATCTTTATCTTCTGCTCTACGTCTGCACCGCTGCCCCTCGCATCAACATTATTTATGACCGTTACACCGCCACCCTGACCTTTGCTATGGTCGATTACGGATTCGTTGGGGTGCAACATTGCCATAAAGCCGCCTTTACCATCTGCTCCACCCGCTCTAGCCCCGCGACCAGTGAAACCACCACCCTCGAAAGATTGCGACCTGATTTGTGCAACCTGGGCCATCCCACTGGCAACTGTTGCAGCCGCCATTATTGCGCCTAATGGTGGTGGGTATGATGCAAGTGCAAGCGTGGCACCTTTGTAGGTGTCCATCACGGCACCGGCAATATTAAAAGCTTTATTTTTGCCAAAAAGATCGCGCATTGAACCGGTAACTTTTTGCGCTTGATCTGATCTAGACATATCTAGATAATCGTTTAATGCCTTTCGGCCTTCTATTTGCGTCTGATTTAAAACCTCGCCAGTTTGACCTTGTTTAACTAATTCTGTTTTTACCTTTGCAATACTTTCAGCAGCCCTGCGACTTGAGCTTTCTATCTGGTCAAATATTGGGGTGATTGTTGATAACGCACTTGGCGCATCTCTCAACGCTTCAAGTTCTCCGCGCATCACAACTAGGTTATCTGTTGTTTGTTTAAAAGCATCGACTAACGGGCTATCAATCAAAGGCAACCCAAGCGCCTCACGGACTTTGTTTACTTTTTCTTGTAAAAAAGAAAATGGCTGTATCAAAGCTGATATTGCTATGATTCCTAATCGTTTAAATTCTTCGAACGCCATTTCAGCCATCTTTAGACCGATTCGTAAAGAATTCAATGTATCTAGCAAACTAGCTAAACCTTCAACAACTGAACGCGCTGCTTTAAAACCTATGGAACCAAAGTCTTCAGTGTCTAGTGCTGCTTGTCTCATCATGTTGGCAGCTTCTTCAACAAACGGAGCAAGGCCAACGCTAAATTGATTAATAAGACCGTCTATAACTGCGCCTGATCGAGTTAAGGAATCATTAGCAGCCTCGATCTGAGCAACGTCTGCTCGGTCTAAAAGAATGCCAAGTGCACCCGCTTCTTCGCTCATTTCTTTCAAGCCAGCAGAACCTTCAGCCAGCATCTGCACCATTGCCACACCTTCTGAGTCGAACAGCTTTTGGGCTATACGAACCCTGTCAGTTTGCGAACCCAGCGTCCCCATGCGATCAGCTATCAAGCCAATTTGCTCTTCCAGCGGTAGATTGTTGAACGACTGAACGTCAATTTTTAATTCTCTGAACGCAGATCTGGCCTCGCCGAGGCCAATTGACGCTTCACTAGTTCTGCGTACGAACCGCTGAAGGCTCATGTCTAATGTTGTAGTGGCTACGCCCGTGATTGCAGCAGCGTGACGCATAGCACCTAGTGCTTCGGTTGTTGTGCCGATTTTATCCGCAGTTTTACCGAGCGCGTCGATCGTGTTCATTTGAGATTTGACGATAGCCGCACCAGCAGCAACGCCCAACGTAGCGAAAGCTGCGCCTAGTTTGGCAACATTTAGCCCGACCTTCCCCAGACCTTTTGTGACAGAACCGAAGGCGTTTTTAGTCGCGTCAAAAGCGGTAATTTTAATTGATGTCGCACTAGCTGCTGCCATTTTTTTGCCTAAAATATTCTGCCCAAACTTCAAATTCAAGTTCGGACATTGCTAGAATTGTTGGTAGCGTTTTGCCTAAAGCCTCCCCCAACATTAACGCGAAGCGTAAATCAGGGTCGGCAACTATTTTTTTGCTGCGTCATCATTTTCTGCAAACAGACCCATGCGAGTGAAAATATCCTCTACAACTTCGGCAGAAACAAACTTCATCAGATCGAATCTTTGCGCCTTTTTAAACATCTTCGTGCCGTCTTCATTTCTTGCAGAATGAATTAACGCCATTACCATCATTTCGTAATGAGAATCTTGGTTGTACAGTTTGACCAAATCGCCCTTTTCCTCTACGGACATATATTGTCTGTAGAAAATTCGCGTTGCCTTACCATCAACCTGCCATTCGTCAACGTCTAGAAACTTTAACTCGCCATCAATCAAATCTGAATAATGACGCTTTGCGGCTTCTAATACGCTACTCATTAAGCAGTGCCTCTTGTCAGTGCTCCGGTGCCGGTAAAGCTAAAGGAACATTCGACCATGCCATCTGTAGCTGCTGAAATGCTAACGCTGTTAACAATCGCGCTACCGCTGTAGATATAATCACCGCTGGTGGTGCCTTCGAAAGCCCAGACCAAAACCACTGTAGTTCCTTCGACCATTCCGATTTGAACAGAATCCGATTCGTCCCAATAGCATTCCGCAGAGCCAGAAAAACTGGTTGTGCCAGCTTTGTTGATTTTAGATGTAGACGTTATTGTGGTTGCGTCTATTGTTTCCGCCGATGTGTCTAGGCCCAAAGATCGCAAAGATCCAACGCCTGTGCCGCCAACTGTGATAGTGCCTTCTACCGCTGTATGAGTAGCCATTTTCTTCTCCGTTTAAATCGCGGTTTGTGGCGCGATAGTTGTTGTTCTGTAAGTGCATTCAAAAGTGAGCTTTATGCTGCCCACGGGTTTTTGACCGTCTGGCGTCAAATCGACGTCTGTACTGCTCAGAAATATATCTCTGCAAAGTCCGTTACAGGTCGGATCACCTGCAACCGCTGTTTCTACTTCTGCGCTAATCGTGTCTAGAACTGAATCTAGATTTGCAGAAGTCGTTGCGTATCCCTCAACTAAAATATCAACAGACCTTTCTAATCCATTAGTACTCAGAAACGAATCACGTTCTGAACTTTCGCTAATCGCGTAAACCAGCAAAGCGGGTAGCTCACTGGTTGAAATGTTGTAAACACGGGATGCAAAAACATTGCTGCCCGTTGTTGTTAGTCCGGTTACGTTTGCCGCAATCCGTTCTCTAATCTGTTGGCGTACATGACTCATCTTCTAAGCCTTAACATTGTCACGCCGGTGTTATCATCTTCTCGACCCACTATCGTAAAAGTAACCGAATTAATAACTATTGTTGCTCCGTTACTTACGCCGACAACATCACTCGTTATTGCATGAGCAACTGGAATACCTTCGTCGACTTCAACAGAACCGCCTACTTCTTGAGCAAAGAAAGCATTGTCGAAAACGACTTTGACTTTCGCAGAGCCAATAGTGGCAATTTGTGCAAAATCGTTGTCATCAAAAAAGTTAGCCAAGTCTGTAAGTAGAAACGCGCCAGCCATTTACTTAGCTTTTGCCTTCGGCTTTGGTAGCGCAGCAAAACCTCTACGAATTAGTTTTTCGCCAACTGTTGGTGATACTGTAATCGTGTCGCCAGACTTGTGACTGCCTTGGTCGGTCTTGCAGCTTTTGACTACTTCAACAATCATTTTTTCTTTCTCGTTGTCGTGGTAGAGCCAGCTTCGCGGTTTTCTACTTTTGCGGTTTTGCCTTCTACCGGAACTGCTTTGTTTGTAGCAATCAATAATCGAGCGTCACTTTCGTCTAACTCGTATTCTTTACCGGCCTTAACATCGAATCCTGACGCAACCGTATCTCTTAGCATCTTGACCTTAGCCATGCGTTTGTCCCCTTTGAGGTAACTCCCAGCCACAAGGCTGGGAGCATTTTCAGTACCAATCATTACGCGCCTTTACTGAACGATTCAGCGCGTCTTACGCCGATGTCCGCAAGCATGTGAACGCCGAGTGTCATGATTCCAGTAGTCGCATCTCTGTCGGTGATGACCTCGATTGCGCCGAACTGAGCTACGATCAGTTGACTAAAATCTCCAAGTAAAACCGTGTTAGCAGTCATGCTGGAGGTTGCAAGTACTGGGTAGCCATTGGCTTGTCCGTCTTCAGTAATGAAGCGACCAGAACCAGAGCCGCCCTTAATCGTAGTCTTTAACGCGCCAGCCATTGCAGGAGTAGTAACCATTACCATGCCGTCAGCCTGAGCATTATCAAGAACGATGGCAGTTTCTACTGCAACCACCTCTTGGAACGTGGGAGCGCCAGAACTACTGAACGAAACACTGCCGATACCCGTGGTTGCCAAGATGCCTGTAGGCTGATTACTAGAACCAGTACCAGCCAGAGCTGCTGCGTCTAGTGCGACTGCGATACCCTGCGTGATGTCATCTTGAATCATCGCCTCAACTGAGGGATCTGATTGCACTAACAAGTTCCTTGTGATCTGAACGTAGCCTGCTATCGCTTTGCCGCTCAATGCAACCTGAGCAAACACTGGCTGACCTTCAGTCGGTGCCGCACCTTCTGCGACAAAACCAATGTTGGTGGTGCCAGTAGCTAGTTTAGGAATAGCAACGTTGCCTTGTAGGTTGGTCATCATTCGACCGCCAGCTTGCATAGTGACCATGTTTGCGCGAAGCGCGTCGATGAAACTTGCAGCCATGTGATCTGTTCCAACAAGGAAACCACCCTGGTTGTTAGTTCCAACAGTCAAATCACGCTTTGAACCCCAAGCCATATCGGTTGGAAGGTAGAAGCCGCCGTTAGAATCACCAACTCGCGCAGCGATAGCGTTTGAAACTTCGCGTTCTAGGCCAGCTTTCGACCAATCGCCTGTGGCAGATGCTTGAACTGCCTTTACGATTGAAAAGTTACGCTGCTCTTTTTCTGTCATATCGACAGTGAGTGGAGAGTTGATTAAATCGTTTGAAGGCTTACGCTTCAATTCTTGCTTGGTAGCCTCTAAAGCACTGCGTTGGAATACGTCTAATGGCTGGCCTTCGGTCAACGCCTTGTCGGCTAATTCCCTAAGATAAGGTGCATCCTTAGCCATGTCGTTTATGGTGGATATTCTGCCGCGCTCTTCAGCTAGTGCTGCATCACGGGCCTCGTCTTTGACGCTTTGAACGTCGAACTTAATTTCATCACTCATTTGAGTTTCCTCTTCAATATTATTTTGGGTTAGTACCCGTGTTTGGTGTTCTCCCACGGAGCGACCAATGCCAACGCTTGCGTCAGCCGGTACGCTTACTAGGGAGATTTCGTGCGGTTGCCAATCGGTTGCCCGAAAGACCTCTTTGTCGCCTTCCTGCTCCATTTCGTGAATGCGGTAGCCCACGCTCACGTTGCTGGTTATGCCATCGACAACATCTTGATAAAGCTCTTCAGCTCTAACACTTTTTGAAAACCTGACAACGGCATAACCGCGCCCGTTTTCGATGCTGGCAGATTCGACTCTGCCTATTTGATCGCTGGTATCATGGTTCCAAAGCAAAGGCGCTCCACCGTTCAAACGATCCATTCGAACCGACTCAGGCGAGTGCGAAAGCACCTCACTCCCGAACCATCTTTCGACAGGTTCTTCGCTTGAAAAGGATAGGCGCACTGTTCTGTTTTCTTCATCAACAGCCGCACGATCTAATTGAAAAAATCTTTGTAAATCTCCAGTTTTAATCTGATTCATCTGGATTCACCTCTGTTGTTATTTGATTGATCTCAACGCCGTATTCTTCGGCTAACGCTTTTTCTTTAGCGCGTTGATCGAATACCTCTTCTAAATCTCTGCCGCTGGCACCAGCAATTTCCGACAAACTGGTAACACCAAGTTGATAAGCTAACTGGTGGCTTTGCAGATCTTTGAGGGGATCTACCCAGGTCCAGCCTCTTGGCTGCCAAGTGATTTCAATGCGGTCAACGTCAGCTTGCGACAGCCCCAGAGACGGTGCGTTCTGTTGAAGCCAACGCTCAAAAACTGGTGTGTGGAGTTTGGAAATTAACCACTGTTGGACTGCTTTCCAGCGATCACGCTCCTCGATGGTGCCAGCGCGAATAGAGCTAAAATTAACCTGTGTGAGATCGCCGCTTAGTGCGTGGTAGGTAACGCCAAGACCGGCAGCTATGCCCTTAAGAACGCCGGACACATAGTCTGCATAGGCACTTACTGGGTGGTTTGGATCTAACAGGTTTACATCAACGCCGGTAGGCAGTTCCATCATTCCCAGACCGTTAACGTCCGTTGGTAAACCGTATTCTTGAGATTTTTCGCCATCAAGATAATCTCCTGTTGGCGTGGTATAGAAGCCAATTTTGCGGGCGCTCATTTCTGCTGCTGCCATTTCTGCTCTTTCATATCTATTGAGCATTAGCATGTGAATCATTACGCTTGCCATCCAGCTTGCGCCACGCACTTGATTAGGACGATCTGTTTTATAGATGTGTATTACATCGTTTGCAGAAACAACCTCATATTCGCGGGTGCTTGGCTTACCGAATAAAGTCGGCATGTCGTTTGGATTGCTTTTAAGAAGATAATAGGCAACTGGCCTACCCTGAGCGTTGACCTCAATGCCCTGAATGATCTGGTTTTGGTTTTGCCCAGGTGGTCGGTTTAAATCGTTATCGAGAAAATCAGCGTCATAGATGGCGAGTTGAATTGAATCATTAGTGCGAACAAAGCGTATTAAGACCTCGCCGTCTCTAGCGCAGCTTCGAATAATAAGACGCTGGATCTCTATCCAATTCAACCGTCCGTCGATAGAGCACGTTTCGGAGCGTTGCCATTTGATAAACGCCTTTTCGACTAAGCGATTAATTCGGGTGTCTAGTTTGCCGCGATTGGTTCGCGCTTTGACCTGTAAGCGAATGCCATGCTCACCGACAGTGTTTAACTCAGTTAGACCCAGATATTTGTAGGCATAATCGTTATTTTGTTCGAGATCTCTAGCCCTTGCCCGAAGAGCTTTTGATTGCTCTTTGAGGTCTTTATTAATTGAATCGCTTTGTGCAATCCAATCTTTAACGACTGTTGGGGAGGCAGCAGCCCATTTTCTGATGTTCTGTTCTAGGCTCACGATCTCACCCCGAAACCGCCTCTAGTTTTGACGTTTATTTCGCCAGCGGTCTGATCTCGCATTTGGATAAGTTGCGGTAGGTCTTGGTAAGTCATTGAGCGCCCAGCGATTGAATAAGAACTGGAGGTTTTGTTTGATAGCGTCAAGATTGCCGTTTCTAGGTTCTCTAAACGCTTTCTGAGGTGATCTATAGGGTCATCACTAGAAGCATCGCGATTTGCTAAAACGACGATCTCGCCGCTTTTAATCGTGATTCTTTCGGAGGTGCTCGTTTTTGTGATGTACGCCTGATAGTCATAGCGACCAACTGCATAATTTGCCGTCACAGAACTTGCAACGCTGACTAGGTAGTTGGTGCCTGATGCGCTGGCATCAATTTCTATTTCGGTCGATCCCGAATTTTGAAGTCGTAAAACGTACTTTAAGGTGAATGCGCTATTTGCGTAATCCACATTTAGGTCTTCACGTTTCCACGCAAGAAAATCACCAGCGACAACGCTAGTGGGTTCTATTGTCTGGAAATTTGCTGCATCAAACAGATTTGCCATCTATACATTTTTACAAAGAATCTGTCGCAAAATAAGGCAAAAATGCGACAACTTTACAATTAATTCCCTTTATTTGCTTTAATCGTCAACTTTAAGTTTACTTTTTCATCTTTTAAGTAGATTATCAATACATCAAAACAAGGATGCTAAAAAATGAAATCTATTTTTATTGGCGGCGAAGCCGTCCAAATTGCTAGTAAATGGGAAGTTTGCCCACGGTGTGAAGGCGCAGGACATCACGGCAACCCAACATTTGATGGAGCCAACCTAAGCGAGTTTGACGGTGAATTCCTCGACGGATATTTTTCTGGTGAATACGATGTTGCCTGTATTGAATGCAACGGCAGATCGACAATTAGCGTCAATGACCTTTCATCTTTAACTTGTGAGCAAGCTAAAACCTATGATCTTGAGCGGCAACAAGAAGCTGACGATAGATACACGGAATGGCTGAACTATCGATCTGAAAATGGGATTTGCTGTTAATTTTAACTAATGCGACCCCGTAAGCGGTCAGGATGACAATATGGACAATCAACGATTTAACGCCTACATACGCTTCATACGCGAACTTTTAGAAGGTGGTAACACTATCGAAGCACTTTTAGAAATCAACGCTCTAGCCAACACGCTTGCGCTAGATTTTGCCGTCAACAGTGCAAAAGTTCGTGAGCTAGATTGGATTTTTAAAGCGACTAAACACAGAATTAAAAATTCTAGTAAACTAATTGTTAAAAATAGACAAGTAGGAGTCAGATCATGAGCGATTCTTCTTTAGAAATAGCAGTTGAAGATTTTATCAACGCGCACAAACCTAAATTTATAGACATTGATTTTCTAAACGAAGCATACGGATCAGTAGCTGAGTTTATAAATGCTGAAGGTCAACCAACTGGCGATCTAGGTAGAGTAACCAAAGAGATCCCAGCACATCATCACAAAGACAACGTAAACCAAACTGTAGAATGGTATATGGAGTCTTTTCAAATAGCATATTACAAGCTGCCTTTTGCTGAGCGAATTAGC
>Ga0209710_1003486_pt1 | contig 10578 bp, 6 predicted proteins | sample ArcticOcean_MG_C_5_FD_187436 | JGI IMG/M metagenome (GOLD analysis project Ga0209710, IMG submission 187436) | Marine microbial communities from western Arctic Ocean - ArcticOcean_MG_CB4_138 (SPAdes) (version 2) | ecosystem: Environmental > Aquatic > Marine > Oceanic | place: Arctic Ocean: Canada... | reverse complement strand
AGTAGAATCTCCTGCAAGTGGACCCGCTGTTATAGCAAATCCATATGAAAATGGTTTTGGAAGTCTTGTTCAAGGTGCCTTAGAAAGTTCAAACGTAAATGTTGTACAAGAACTTGTTGATATGATCGAAACACAAAGGGCTTATGAAGTTAATTCAAAGGCAATATCTGGTGTTGATGACATGTTAAGATTTATTAGCCAAAATCTATAAATTATAGAAATGATCATCATGAAAAAACTATCTTTAATTATTTTAATATTTTTACTAAATGGATGTTCAACTTATATTGAAGAAACAATTAATGCTGAGTTCACTCCATTGAAACCTACTTTTGAAGAATTTGAAATAATTCCATCATCAAATGGCTCAATATATAGCGGAAGTTCCGCTGGACTTTTTTCTTCAGATAGAAGGGCGCATAAAGTTGGAGATATTTTAACGGTTACGTTAAATGAAACTTTTTCATCTTCAAAGTCAGTAACAGCTTCATCAAGTAAAGCAGACTCAATTGGTGCAGAGGTTGGCCCAACGGGTCTTTTAAGAAACTTTGCAGGACTAGGCGGTAGTGCTTCTAAAACGAATTCATTTAAAGGAGCAGGTTCAGCTGCTCAATCTAATTCTCTAACTGGATATCTATCTGTAACAGTTGTTAGGGTTTTTCCTAATGGAAATCTGGAAATCAAAGGTCAAAAAAAACTAAGGTTAACTGAAGGATCTGAATATATTAGGATTAATGGTATAGTTAGACCCCAGGACATAAGTGCAACCAACTATGTTTCGTCGAGCCAAATTGCTGAAGCTCAAATAGAGTACGTAGGAGCAGGTTCTCTTGCTAATGAAGCAAGACCAGGTTGGGGTAGTAGGTTGTTTAGAGCGTTTTCACCATTTTAAGGTATTAATATCATGAAAAATTTTAAAATTATCTTATTAATAGTTATGTTTACAATGAGTTTGTCCGGGCCAATAAAGGCAGACAGGCTTAAGGACATGGTAAGCTTTGCAGGGATTAGAGCTAACCAATTATTAGGATATGGAATTGTAGTTGGTTTAGATGGAACTGGAGACTCAAGTTTAAATCTAACATTACAAAGTATGCAATCAACAATATCACAATTTGGACTAGTGGTTGCAACAGGTGATTTAAGCGCAAAAAATTCAGCTGCTGTAATGATTACAGCTGATTTAAATCCATTTGTTAAAATAGGACAACAAATTGGTATTACTGTGTCTTCAATGGGGAAGGCTAAAAGCTTAAGAGGTGGAACACTTTTAATGACACCTTTAAAAGGTGCTGATGGTAAAACTTATGCCATTGCTCAAGGAAACTTAGCAGTAGGGGGGTTTGGTGTAGAAGGAGCTGATGGTTCATCTATGTCAGTAAATATACCTACCGTTGGAACTATTGCAAACGGAGCAACTGTAGAGCGAATGGTTGAAACACCGTTTATAAATTCAAAAAACTTTGTAATGAACCTTCACCAAGGAGATTTTACTACAGCTACAAGAATTACTGAAGAAATCAATAAAGTATTTGGATCGGATGTAGCTAAATCTCTTGATAGCACTTCCGTTTCAGTTAGAGCGCCTAGTGATCCTGCACAAAAAGTAAGTTTTATGAGCCTTTTAGAAAACTTAGAAGTGGATCCTGCTGCACCTATTGCAAAGGTAGTTATCAATGCAAGAACAGGAACTATAGTTATAGGTGGGGACGTTAGAGTTACCCCAGCCGCTGTTAGCCATGGAAGCATGACTGTAAAAGTTAGTGAAGATACTAATACTACACCTGGGCAAACTTTATACGACGATGCTGGAAATATTACAACAGCTACTGATGCAACTACTGACGCAGACACAACAATTGAGGCTGGAGCTGACAAAGCATCTGCGTTTGTATTTGATGCAGGAACTTCTTTATCAGATATCGTTGATGCAATAAATGCCATAGGGACAACTAGTGCCGATTTAGTTGCTATTTTAGAAGCATTAAGAGCGGCTGGCGCCTTAAGAGCTCAAATGATTATTATTTAGGAAGATAGTTGATGGGAAATTCAATAATAAATTCTAATCAAATTAATGTTTATGTTGATAACGCAACAAACAAAAATTTATCATCTAATTTAGTAAATAAAAAAGCTGGTGAATTAAAAGATGTGGCAGAGCAATTTGAAGCTATTTTTGTTCATCAAATGCTTAAACAGGCAAGACAAAGTAAGCTTGCGGATGGAATATTTAATTCTGAAGCTCAAGATACCTTCAATAACATGCTTGATATTGAATATTCACAAGTTTTATCCAAACAAAATAATTTTGGAATAGCAAAGGCACTGATAAAGCAATTTCAACCCCATTTACACCTAGAGGATAATAAGTAAATGGCATCTTTATTTGAAATCGGTAAATCAGGTGTTCAAGCTTATAGACAAGCTTTATCTGTTACTGGACAAAATATAGCTAATATTAATACTGAGGGATATAATAAACGTGCTGCGGACATAACAGAAATATCTGGTGTTTCTGGAGGAGCTACTAATGTTGCTGATCAAGCTGGACTTGGTGTAAGAGTTGATAATATAAGAAGATCTTTTGACACTTATCTAGCTGACAAAACTCGATCTTCACAGTCTGATTATGAAAAATTAAATGATTTTGTGTCGAAGTTAAGTGATTTAGAGAATATGTTGCTACCAGCAGACAGCAATTTAGGAACTTTTATTGGAAGATTTTTTGATAGTTTGCAAGATGTAGCAAGTAATCCAGATAGTCTTTCTGCCAGAGTAGTGTCTATTGAAGCTGGTAAAGGTTTAGCTTCTTCATTTAATAGTTATGATAAACAGTTAAATGATTTTAAATCTGGGTCTATTAAACAAATTGAAGTACAGGTCAAAGAGGCTAATTTATATATCAACCAATTAGCACAAGTTAATAGCTTAATATCTTCAAGTGGTTCAAAGGAGGCATCAAATGATGTCTTAGATGCAAGAGATCAGTTGCTTTTAAATCTATCTAAAATTGTGAATTTTACAGTTGATTATGAAAAAACAGGTGAAGCAAATGTAAGAATGGGAGACTCTGGAAGTGGAGGACACTTAGTTGAGAGAAACAAAGGATCTACTCTCACAATGTCTTCTTCCGTGAATAATATTTCAATAGTTATTAATAAAAATGGAATTAAAGTTCCAGGCAATTTTTCATCTGGTATATTATCTGGAATTACTCAATTTTATAATCTTGTTGATTCGGTTAAAACAGAAATTGATGATATTTCTGAAAAGATAACTTCAGAAATGAACGAAATTCAGGTTTTAGGGATTGATCTAAATGGTAGCGTTGGAAAATCAATGTTTTCAATTAATTCCATGTCTCCAAAAGCAAATGATAATAATAAATCATTGCTTACTTTTAACGTAATAGAAGGTGCGCCTGATAAAATTATACAAGAACGTATTATAGTTAAGTATTCAAATCTTAATTCAAACTGGGAAGTAAGAGATTCAAAAGGTGTTTCATACAGTTATGGAAATAAAATTGATTTAAATGGTTACCAAGTGATAGTTAATGGTACGCCTCAAGATGGAGATGGTTTTGATATATCACCGTCAACATCAAAATCAGGAGCGATGAGATTTAATCTAAAGAATCCAGAAGATTTTGCAGCTGCTTCGAAAAACTTAGTTTCTAAAAACTCTAATAATATTGGTGATGTAAATTTAAACTTATTAGGTGCAGTAGAAGAAAAAGAAATTAATTTTCCAACAAAAATTCAAGATGTATTTACCTCATCTACAAATCCTCTAATAGCAACATCATTTTTAAAAGATGGCCCAATTACGACAATACCATCTAACACTAATTCATTAAATTTAAGTTCGTTAGGTAATCAGTCATCAGCAATGTTTTCTATTTCAGATGCAGATATAAAAGGGTTTTCTTCTTTTAATATTACACTAGCTAATGCAAATACTATTAATATTAGTTCAAGTGCATCAGATCCAGGTGATGGTATTAAATCGGTTAAAGAGTTTGCTGATTTATTGAATTCAGGTCTAATGCTAGATGGTAAAAGCCAGCATAGTTTTAAAGAATATGGTTTGTTTGCAACTGGGTCCAACGGTTACTTTACTATTGCATCTTCTTTATCTGATATTTCTACTTCATCTATTTTATCAAAAGGAAATTCTTTTTCACCTTCCGTATCTAATATTAGCGCTTCTTCAGCTTCAGCAAGTAATATTCAAATTTTTACAAGAGATGGAAGACACGTTTCAGGAACCGCATTAAATTCAAGCGAAATTAGTTCTTTATTAAAAACAGAAAATGGTTTTTTAGAAAATGCTGAATATAGAAATGATTATTTAAATAATAATTATAGAGATATGTCTTTAACTAGGAAAACAGCAAACGGAGATTTTGTTAAAAGTTTTGGCTCAAGTATAAGTTATAATGAACAAAGCACGGATATGGACGCTTTATTAACGTCTAAAGCAGTAACAAGTGGAACTATAACTCTTGATGGATTAAAAGAATTTTCTTCAGATTTAGATTCATATATTTCAATTGCCTGTGCAAGTGACGAGACTAGTCAAACTTTTACTGTTAATGGTTATGATTTAGATGGTCTTTACCAGACTGAAACAATTACTGGTGGAAATATTACAACAGTAAAAGGTAGTTTGATCTTTAGTGAGGTTGAAAGTATAAGCGTTAACAATAACTCTGTTGGAAACGTAATAATTGGGACGGAAGCAATTGGTTATTCTTTAAACATTAAGAATAACGATAATATAACAAAAACCACTACTGTTCCTGTAAGTACTTCAGCTAATTATTTAGCTAATAAACTCAAAACTGACTTAGCTGGAACAGGTGTTAATGTAACGGCTAGCACGAATGTAATGCTTGGACCTTTTGATGATGATGTAAGTGGATCAGTTACGTTTAATTTAAAAGGTAAAAATACAGACGCGGTTTTAATAAATACAAGCATTGATTCAAGCGATATATCGGCACTGGCAAAACAAATTAATCAATATACATCTCAAACGGGTTTAGAAGCTGTTGTAACGAGTGATTTCAAAAAAATAATAATAAATTCAAAAGATGGATATGACATTAGTCTAACTAGTATCACCGCACCATCTGATTTTTATATAGAGACACTTAGTGACGAATTTATAGCACTAGACGAAAAAATTTTAATAGACATAAGTAATACCAAAAAAGTTTCTGCTCATATAAAGGGTGAATTAAAATTTGTATCAAGTGACACATTTTCTACGCAGATAGATAGTGGGGTAGTTAACTCTTCTTTATCTAACTCATTTGTTAATGGATATTTGAACGTAGATAGAAGTAAAACAGGTGAAACTATAGTTATTAAGCCTGAGGTTTTTAAAGATCTAGATAATAGCGTAGGTTCTTTAGATGGCAAAAAGGCAACAGTAGGGTTGTCAAAATATGGATTGGACATTAACCAGCAAAATTATAAAATGTATGTTAATGATGACGATAGTCTGTATACTTCTAATACTCCAGGATCTACTTCCATTTCTCTTAATGGAACATTAAAAGATGCTAATGATTTAAATGCAGTAGTAAGCATATATTGTTCAGTTGATGAGACAGGTAACACATTTACTATTACAGGAACAAATCAAAACGGAGTAACTATAACCGAGGCAATTACTGGCGTAGGTTCTTCAAGTACAGCATTTGGGTCAACAGCTTTTACAACTATATCTTCTATCACATCTTCAGTTACGGCAAGTGGTAATATTGCTATAGGTACAATAGGCTATAACGACATTAATGATGATGATAGCTTAGTTGAATCAACAACTTTTTCATCTGGGTCTATTACTTTGGATGGAGTTTTGTCTTCTTCTAATTACCTTGGTGCTCAAATTGAAATAGCTAGCACTCAAGATACTACAGGAACAAGCTTTGTAATAGCAGGTTTAGATTTAAATAATGAAGTAGTAACAGAAACTATTCTTGGCTCTAATGGAGGAATAGTAACTAGTACAAATATATTTAAAACTATTACTTCGATTAATAGCTCAGGAACAAGTAATGGTTCTATTACAATTGGTACCAAAGGTGCAGATGGCAATTGGAATGCGACGATAGATGCAAATTCCCTAGGAATTGATAGTGAACAGGAAATATCCACAGCATTATTAACAGCATTAAGAATTGGAACTCCTACATCTCAATTAAAAGGAATAGTATTAAATTCATTGCCTCTAGATGGCCAAGGTATTGACCTAAGTTTTGAAGATCAAGTATACAAACTAAAAATGGTTTCAGGTGAATTAGTCGTTGATGGTCCTGAAAATAATAGGGTTAAGGCTCGTTTTAATGGAACTTCTGAAAGTAATATAAATTTAATTTCTACATCACAGGCAGGAACTGCATCAACCGCATTAATAATAAATGGTTTAAACTTTGTTGCGAGTGACACTGACGGTTTAGTCGATGCAGAAACGTTATCTGGATCTGGTAACTTTACTATTGATGGAGCGTTATCAACTGTTGCTGGGTCTAATCTATCTTCCGTAATAACTATTTCCAGTTCAAGTAACAATGCATCAAATGTTTTTACTATCACTGGAACAGATGTAGACGGAGTAGCTCAAACGGAAACTATAACTGGTGTTAATGCAAACTCAGTTCAAGGTACTAAGTTTTTCAAGACAGTAACAAATATAGCATCAGACGCAGTCGCCACTTCAATAAATGTAGGAACTACGCCAGCTTTTGGAACAACATCAGGAACAAGAATTTCTATTACTGCTGCAAATGATGAAAGTGCAAATACCTTTGTAATTGTAGGAACTGATACAGATGGATTATCTAAAACTGAAACAGTTTATGGACCTTCTTTAGGTAAGACAGTTTCAACAAATGGTTTGTTTAAGACAATTACATCAATAACGCCTTCTTCAAGTACTAGTGGCAACGTAGAAATTGGAACCTCACCTGGATATGAATTAATTGCAACTGCCGAAGGAACAATTGAAGGAGCTCAATTTAAACTAGTCTCTAATACAAGTAATGCGGAAAGCGCTTCTGTTTTTGGTTTAAGTCAAGGATCAACAACAGTATTGGGAAATTACGTTGTTCAGCCAACAACATCTGATCCTGCTATTGGAATAACAGTAACTGAGGGAACAGTTGCAACCAATTACTCAATAAAATTTAATAGTAGTAATCTGCCTGTTTTCTATAATAGTCAGGGATCAGCTGCTAGTGCTTCAGATCCAACTGGACTAACCTTGTCCTGGAATGAAACATCAGGAATAACAGATGATGATGCACTTTATACAGGTACAGCCACTGCTAATACTCCTTTAACCCCGAATGGAATTTTATCTACGACTGACGATGATAGTATTTTTACTAGTAATTCTATAGTTGCTGGTAACTTAATTTTAGATGGAGCTTTGAAATCTTCAAAAGCTTTAAATGGCTTAATTTCTATCTATTGTGCAGGTAACGAAACTAGTAACTCATTTACTATTACAGGTTATGATACTGATGGAAATTATGCTACGGAAAGTGTCACCGGAGTTAGTGGATCAACGGCTTATGGTACAACTTCTTTCAAAGAAATATTATCTATATCAGCAAATAATAATTCAGCTAGCACAATAAAAGTAGGAACAAAAGCAACCTCTGTAGCTTTTGAACCATCGGTTATAACTCTTATTTCTGATGGATCGACACCTTTAAATAGAATTACCATAGTTGGACTAGATCAATTTGGTAATGCTCAGACTGAAGTAATAGAAGAAGCTGTAGGAAGCACTATAGTTGGACAGAAAGTTTTTACACAAATAAACTCTATTACACCGTCATTGGCTTCAGCTAGTTCAATAAAAATAGGAACTAAAATGGTAGGAAGACTATCTATTAGTCATACTATTGATGCCATTGACTTTAAGATTGATAGTAATCCTAATGCTAGTAATCTATATGGAATTAAGACGCAAGAAGCTCGAATGACAATTGATAGTAAAGGCTTAAAGCTATCTTCATTTTCAGGAAATCCAGTAAAGTTAGATGTTCCAGACGGTTCAATTCAAAACTCAGTTGCAGAAAAATTGAGTATTAACAACCTTCCTCCAGAGGACTTGATTACCATTCTTATGGGAAGTGGAGCCAGGAAGATAAGTGCAGAATTTGATCTAAATCCAGTTAATGATAATGTTAATAATATGATTAAACCTGAGTTAACTATAACAGTTGATGCTACCAATAAAAATAAAATAGAGATTTTTGATAAGAAATCTGGACATTCAATTGCTTCAAGAATTTTAGATTCTAATAGGGTATTTGAAGTAAATAATTCAAGGTTTCAATTTTCAGAAGATACAATTGTAAATAATTCTTTTGAGTTTTCAAGTAACTCTGACGGATTAGGTGACAATAGGAATATCCTTAATATGATAAACCTACAGAGTGAAGACAAATCAGGAAATAAAAAAGGAAACTTTCAAGAAATATTTAGTACTACTGTCGCTAAAGTAGGATCAAACGTTCAAGCTAATAAATTATCTCTCTCTTCGGCTTCAAGTAGTCTTGACGCAGCAGAAGCAATTCAAAGTGAGTTTTCAGGAGTAAATTTAGACGAAGAGGCTGCTCATTTGTTAGAGTTTCAACAAGCTTATCAGGCTTCGGCACGAATTTTGCAAACAGCTAAAGAGTTATTTCAATCTCTTATAGAAGTTGTTTAAAATATTTAAAATGGTTTAGTATATGCAGATAAGTTCAAAATTATTTAATCAACAACAATTGAAGCAGTTTTCTTCAACAACTGAAGATCTTCAGAATATTCAAGATAAAATATCTTCAGGTCAAAATATTTTACGAGCTTCCGATGATCCAGTCGGTTCAGTTGAGTTGTCTGGTTTAAATGTAGTTAAAAGTCAAATTGAACAGTTTGAGAGAAATGTAAACTCAGCGACAGGTAAACTAACTTTATTAGATAAAAGTTTAGAAAATTTGTCTAATACTATGATTAGAGCTCAAGAGTTAGTTATTCAAGCTTCAAGTGATACACTAGGTGCATCTGATAGAGAGGCAATTGCTCTTGAAGTCGATGAAATGAAAAAAGAGATTTTGGGTTTAGCTAATTCTCAAGATAGCAATGGTAGTTATCTTTTTAGTGGTTATAAAACAAATACTATGCCTTTTGTTGAAGACCTTGCGGGTAAAATTAGTTATAAAGGAGATAGAGGTCTATCATCCCTAGCTATTTCTGAAACGCGTGTAATGGAAACGTCGATAGATGGTGGGACTTTATTCCAAGCTGTTAAAAACTCTTTAGGAGAAAATGTTTCTATTTTTTTAATGTTAGAAGATATAAGTAACTCTATAAGAACGGCTTCCAGTGGAGTAGAAACTGTAAAAGCTACGGGGACAGCTAATCTTACATTTCAAAATCAAAATCCAGGATCATGGACTTTTGATCTTTCAGGTAACCTTGGTTCTGTTACCATAACAACTGAGATTACAGGAGAAGATCCGTCCGAATTTGCTAAGCAAATTAATTTAAATACTAGTGTTACTGGAGTAACGGCTTCAATTGAAGCTGATGGAACAACAATTAAGCTATCAGACGCAACTAATGGTCCAATTGAGATTAAGAATTTATCAGTATATGGCATTAATGCAGCTCAAAAAGACCCTACTTCATTTTTTTCAGTGCAACCTATTGATGGTGCAGGAAATAATATAGGTAAGCTGCAAAAACTATTTGATAATAATCAACTGCCATCTAAACAAATTGATAATATATTTTCTACACAAGTTCATATTTCTAATAACAGAGGATCTGTTGGAGCTCGAACTAATTCGTTATTAAGGCAAAATGAATTGTTAGTGGATAGAAAGACCGCTATTGAAAAAGATGTTAGTAATTTAAATGACGCTGATTTAGCTGCGCTGGTAACCAATATGCAGAGTATGTTAACTTCAATGCAAGCAAGTCAACAGTCGTTTGTTAAAATATCTCAGTTAAACTTATTTGATTATTTAAGATAAATTTTAAACAATTAAAATAGATCAATTTCTTTTATAAAAAGTTCTCCTAGCCAATCTATATCTGGCTCATCAGTAATTACCCAACCTGGCGAAGCTTTTGGTACAGCATTATTTCTAATACTAAATATTGTTGCTTTAAAAATTTTAAATGTCGTATTTGCATTATAATCTTTAATTTTTTCTCCATCAAACGCTGAAGAAAACAACCCAGATAGCTTTCTCTCGTTACCACTCGCTTGAAACTTAGTTCTGAAGTGAATGTAATCAGTTAGATAATTTACCGCATCCTCACCAGCTTGAATTTCAGATAAAAATTGAAGGGTATTTTCTGCTAAATCAATTATTTCTTCAAATTTGACTTCATTATATTTTTCAGATAATCCAGACGAAAAATTTTTAGCTATGGCAGGCATTGAGTTGTTACTAGCTAGAAAGATATTTGCCGTTTGTGCGCAAGATATACTAAAAATCCATTCAGGACAAAAATTAGTCAATTTACTACCTATTAATTCAATTAATTAATTAAATTACAA
>Ga0209710_1003476_pt1 | contig 10588 bp, 16 predicted proteins | sample ArcticOcean_MG_C_5_FD_187436 | JGI IMG/M metagenome (GOLD analysis project Ga0209710, IMG submission 187436) | Marine microbial communities from western Arctic Ocean - ArcticOcean_MG_CB4_138 (SPAdes) (version 2) | ecosystem: Environmental > Aquatic > Marine > Oceanic | place: Arctic Ocean... | reverse complement strand
TTATTAAAATTTAGGTCTATGTATATCTTCAACAATTAATTCTCTTTTAGATTTTTCTTGCTTTTTTATTACAGGGAATAATTTACTATTCCAAAAAGCATTTATTAATACATTTGTAAGGACCCCAAAATAGACCCCGTACGATACATTTACTATACCAACTATAATTATAGTTGGAATTAATAGTAAAATTATTCTTCTTTTGATTTCTTCTTTCATTGTGATTAAATATTTCTATGAGTTTATCAGTAAATATACCATCCGAAAAAACTATTACAACTGTACCTGCTGAAACAGTAACAGTACCTGCAGGTAATCTTAAGATTAGACGTATCGTAGATATGCCACAACAAAAGAAAGTATTCGTTATTTTGGAAGAGCTTGGTCAAATTGAATTAAATGAGCTTAGCGGTGATAATTATGATAATCCTGCAGAATGGACAAATGCTGATGTACAAACAGCAATTACAAATTATATTGCAGCTCTTTAATTAAGTATTTACCTTTCTATTATTTTTAATAGCTCGGTCGATCTTCTGAGTTACCAAATGACCGACTATCTCATTGTGTACTAAAGGACCGAACGAACGACCCATTTGTTTAGTATTTGTAGGGTTTGGAGCTCTTAAGTCTACTCCTTGTTTTGCTCTTTTACTCATAATTATCCGTTAAGTAGGGTTAGGATTTTATTTTCTGGTACATGTCTCATATTTTGAGCCCCATTACCTTCTGATACTAGATATACTACTTGCATAGTACCTCCTACCATTTCTTCTTTAAACGAAACTACCTCACCATTTGCATGCATATCACCTGATTGGTAATTGATTGATTGTCCTTCTTTATATTTAGCTTTCATAATATTATTATAGCTTATTTGGTCTAGATTTCAAGCGCATTTCATATAATTCAGCGGCTCTTTTATAACCTTTTTTAATAGCTTCTTCGGATGTATCGATATCAGGAAATATTTCCGTGGAACTCATATATAATGTAAATTTATTAGGGTCTCGATTATTTTTCTTATCCATTTCTGTAGATTGTAATCGTACTGTCATATAGAACGTCTTATAGTCTAGACATTTCCATACTTCATACTCCCCTTGCTTAATAAACTTTTTTCTTTTAGGATCTTGACTTAGCTTCGACACAGCTATATTATATCACAGTTCCTAATAGCTAAATGCAGATAAATAATTTTGCTCTAACCAGTTCAAGGCTTGTCTTTTACCGGTACCGTTTCTATTAATTAAACCAGTATCAATACCTTGCGAATACCTCCAAGTTTCAGTAGTAATATAACCCCATAACGTCAATCTTTCAACACTAGGGTGATCGTATAAAGCTGGAAATACTACCTGATATCTTTGTAATTGTAAATCTTCTGTAAAGTTACTAGGGCCTGTATTATAGGAATTACCAGTTTTTGATTGGCCAGATAAATCTAACTCAGTTATATAAAGAGGAAGACCTACCTGTTCTTTATAATCATCTAAGGCTGTAGTAATTTGAGCCCTTGTTAAGGTATCTGTTGTAAAATAATGACCTTGAATGCCAATACCTGAAATTAAATCTCTATCTTTTAATAATTTTGCAATGTCAATTATATATTGTCTTCTGGTACTGTTACTTAAAGTACCAAAATCATTTAAATACCTAAGTGCATTTGGAAAATAATGCTTAGCTCTTTCAAACACATATATAATCCAGTCATGACCTGTAACACCTGCTCCGCCCAACTGAGCTTTAAGCATATTAGTACCTGACTGACTAGGGTACGGTTCATTCAATACATTAATACCTTTTATTTGAGGATATTTGTTAGCAATAGTTGAACACCAATTATCAAATGCTTCTTTTGTAGATGCTTCAGACAAACCTGGTAACCATTGAGGGTAGCCTTGAGTGTTACCCCATAAAAGCGTATGCCAATAAAAATCTAAATTTGAAGAAAGAGCATAGTTATAAACGTAATCAACAGATCCTTTTGTATTAAATCTAAATGTTCCTGAATTAGATTGGCTACTAGTATTTTGATTTGGTCGCCATTTCGATACGTTGCCTGGTGTTACTGAATCCCAGTAATCAATAAAATGATCTGGAAATAATAATGTTTGTGTAGCTTCACCATTAGGGTAAGTACCTATATAATGAGTTACAAATCCTGTATTATTATTACCTATTGGTTTAAATATTACCGGCGGTGGGGTCTGTGGTGCCATTCCGTATATATTTTTTACTTTAACATTTAAGCTACCGTTATTATCATAAAATTTTTCATGTAATAATTCTTTTTCACTTAATAAATTAGATTGCTGTTTTAAACTATTATCTAACCGGCGGGTTCGTAAAGCATCAAACGTAGCTGCATTATTAGTTTGTTGTGGGGTATTTAAATTTAAAGTCCTTGAAGCATTCTTTATTCTGCTACTATCGTAGCCTATAATATTATTCAATGCGTCAGTATAAACTTTTTTTCTTGCCATAATATTATTTATTATTGCTTTTAAACAATCTCAAACAAAAATGTGATCGCTAATTCACCAGTCGTAGGAGTTATTACACCTGTTTCTGCGCCTATAACAGCTAGCATATCACCTTCTGCTATAGTAATAGGTGATGCAAGTGTTACTGTAGCTTGAGGATTAGTATTGTTATCAGATCGGGCTATAGTAAACAATGCTCCCATCGAGGTGTAATTTTCTATAATAGACCGGGCACCAGAAGTAAGCTTTCTCAGGGTAAAATCTATCTTTTCACCTACATCAATCAGTAAAGGGGAATCACCCAACCAAACGTATGCTACCTTTACAAGTTTTAAATTCTCAACCATTCTTATAGCAGGTACCGATGCATCACCGGTTGAATTTGACGTCCATTCCATGTAATCATATCCTGGTGTATCACTTTGACTAGCTAGATCATTAACAAAACCAGTTAACGTTAACTTACGCTGGTTAAGACTAGTTATAGCACTTAGTTCAATCTGCTTAGTAGTTTGTGATTGAACTATCGGTAAAACTTCAGTGCCGTCAGTAGATGTTACGGTCGGAAGACTAGAAATTGGTACAATTGATGCCATATTAGTATTTATAAATATTATAGTAATATACTGCAGTTATTAAAACTGCTTAAGTTACACCTAAACCGTTACCACTTTCAGTACCTATTATATCCAAACCTTCGGTACCTAAAGCTACTGGTTCCGGTGGGGAGAAGCGAGCACCGTAAATTTTCTCCGGGGTTCTTTTATTTTTTAGTTTACCACTATTTTCAGATATCTCTGCATTTATATTATCTTTAGTTTTAAATATATTTGAATTAGTAGACCTATCTGTTAAAGTTTCTTGATATTTTAAATAATTTAATTCGTTGTTTAAAGTATCTGAATTTTTGATATTAGGAGAACTTTTAACTAGCTTTTTATTTTTACGATTAATTACCCAGGGTCTATACCGGTTATCATTATTTCTTGCCATGTATATATTTATATTTTACATAAAGGTATTAAACATATTATATTGCTATCCTTATTATACGTATAATAATAATCATTACCCATAGGTTTAAGCTCTGGGGTAGACTTATATACTGTAGAAAAATTTTTTATAAAAAAATTATTTAGCTTTCTTTTTACTATCTGATCCATTAGTTTCAAATCTATTTAAATTTCGTAAAAGTAAATCAATGCCGGAAATAGCTCCTTCATTATCTTTATTTTCTATTTGGGTTTTTATATTTTCTAATTTTAATACTATAGATGTAATCATATGTTCTTGTATTTTCATAATAAACAAAGGAAAAGGGCCTCACTTCGAGTGAGACCCTTTGTTTTAAAGTTATCAGTTACTTACCGTAAGGTGATCCATTAAGATATATGATATCTCAACTTCGAAGTCTTTTTGATTATCTACACTAACCTGGCTAATAAAAACTGGTTGAGCACCAGTAATATTTCCATTTGTATCATAAGCTTCAATAAAACCACCTTTCTCTTGTACGAAAGTAAAACCTTGCGTTAATTCTTTGAATTGCATAATTATATTTATCTATATTGGGTTACTGATTTACTAAAGAAAGAAGTTTTGTACCTCTTTCAATCGTACGCTCTGCAAGCTCGTTATTATTAACTACAGTCCAGAAACTTTGCTTATTCATACGACCGAGACCGAACTCAGATGAAACGTATTGATTAAGACGACTCTTACCTTTACCACGCGTACTATTATGTGTATAGTAGTCAGTTACAGCAGAGAATGCATCTGCGTAGTTCTCACCTCGGTTACCAGCACCTCGCTTAAACAATGAATTCAAGCTATCTACCGTATTCAAACAACGTGTACTAAGTCCTTCCTTTGGATTATTACGCATTAAGAAACCAGTAAACAATGACTGAGCTTTCTTATCGGTAATCTTCTTTTTAAGTAGACTAGTAAACTTTACACGAAATTCTTCTTGTGTACCTAAGAAGTCATCAACCACGTTTGATAGATCAGCAAGCTTAAGCTCAATATCACCTCTATGAACTGCACTACCAACCATGGCCGACTTATTATTTAAGTTATATGTAAATGTATTATCACATACAGTACATGTATTAGTATTATTGATCCAAAGCTTTGAAGTTTGATCATGAGCGTTACCAAAGTTAAGATAGTCATTAAACTCTCTATCACCTACTTTATAATTACTCTTACCATCCAAGCTCACAGTTACAAATACTTTACCTCGATTACAAACTGAACCAACAGATTCAATTTTAGCCTTAGGTAGCTTTGCCATGGCATCACTAACGAGATCTAAAAACTTCTCGTTACTAATAGCCTTATAAGAAGGGGTCATAGGTCGCCCGATAATTTTATCATCATCAGAACCAACTAAGATTCCATATCCTATCTCTTGTTCATTACCATCTACATTAACGTATGTAAGCGGTTTACGCTCTACGTCCCATTTAGTCAAGACGTTATCTTTAACGTCGATTGTTTCAACAACATCGGTTAAACCGTGCCATGCTTGGCTCAAACCTACTTGAGCATCTCTTTCTGTTATATTATGCATTTTTTTATTACACTTTATTGTTACTTTTCATAAAACTTATACTATTATTTTATCACAGTTCCTCTATATTTCAAGGAGTATTTCCTTAGAATATAATTCATTTATAAATTTATTTATGTCTTTTGCTGAATAGTACACATTATTATAGCAAAAATCTACTAACTGAGCTTCTAAATCCGGAAACATTTCTTTATGTTTATCTTTAACTTCATCTAAGAGTTCTTCAAAAAGCTTCTCTTGCTTTTCTTGTAAGATAATTATATGGTACCTAGAGTCCATTAGTTTTTCTTCTGTTAGCATAATAAATTATAACGTTGTTCCTAAAGTTAGGCAGTTTTACGACTTACCTAGGTCATGAACCTAAATTAATTTATAGATAGCGTCCTTACCTTTACCATACTTCATCATCTTACTATTATTGACTAAGTCTCTAAGTAAGTAACTAGCTCTCATATAATCTATACCTAAAGTACCCATTACCCTATCACAATTTATTAGAGGCGGCTCTATCATATTTAAAATAGTTTCGAGCTCATCTTTCTTTTTACTCTTCTTACTCTTAGCTTTAGTCTCAGGCTCAACTACAATAGGAGTAGAAAAATCATAACCATTAGCTCCAATAAATAGAGTTAACTCATTTAGAGGACCGAAACGATTCTTAGTAAAGAATATCTTACGAGCATTATCATCGATTTCACCATCAATTTCAATGTTCATATTAACATCAACGGTATGAGGTACAATAGTACCACCTTTAAGCTTACCATCTTTAGTAAGATGCATAATAAAGAATACAGTACACTCTTTATCTTTTGCAGCTCTAGTAAGCTTACTAACAGCATACTTTTCTAGAGCTCTACTATTCATCTTCTTAGTAGTAGTTAAAGCCTGAAAGCTATCTACTACAAGAACATCTAAATCATCCATTGCATCTACCAATTCATCTATATCGGTCATATTAGCAACTGCTACCTCCTTAACACCAATACGATTGCAAGTAAAGGCTAACTGATAGGTATTCTCCTCACCTGAAGAATAGCCAACGTTATATCCATTCCTACTCAAGCCTTCTAACAACTGAAGAAGAAGAGTAGTCTTACCACATCCAGCGGCAGCACACATCGTTACTGAACTACCAGGAAGAATACCTTCACCGAATAGTTCATCCATTACTGAAATACCGCTTTTATATCTGCGGTAGAAGATATCGGGTATCTCGATATCACTTACTGTCTTAAAGTTAGTATTTGTATAATTTAGGTTCATGCTATAATTATATCACTGTTCCTTATCCGTGTACCAATATTCAAATAGCTGGTACATATGAGCTGGAAAGATTTTAAACGTTTCATATGACGCTAATATTCCGGCATAGCATGCTGCGTAAATGCATATAGGAATTATACCAAACACAACGGCTGCGGCCGCTCCTAGTTCATATAGGAATTTTCTCATACTTTAATTATATCACAGTTCCGCTAACTTAACTACTTCATCTAAACTATTTTTATATCTCTTTAAATAACATTCACTTAAAAAGTTTAGCTTACCAGAGCGAGTAGAATCTTCCATTGAGCTATCATTTTTAGTAAACATATAGCTTGAAACTAGATATTGTCTATACCCTTCCGGAGCGGTGTTATACTCTCCGTTACTATCTCTATTATTTTCCTCAGGTTTATTACCTTTTTTAATATAGGTAGCTTTGAATACACTATAGTTATTACGGTATTTATTTTCTATTAACCTAGCTAATTGTTTATGATACATACGTACCTTTTCCTTAGTTTGAGTACAAATAACTTCAATCGAAGAGGGGAATGATTTTTCACAGTCAATAAACTGATAGTTAAACACTTTTTTCTTACGAGCCATATATTATTATATCACAGTTCCTAAATAACTATATGGAAGAGGATATGTTTTTTGATATAAAATCTAGATTAGTTGAATTTACTGATATATTATATATAGACTATGAGAGAGAAAGTATTCTCTTAGAAGTACGTAAAGATTATTTGGACGAAATTGTCAAAATAATAAAAAATAATTGGCTTGCAATGGATATTATTTTTCAAAAAGAAATACAATCTGATATATTAACCATTCTTGCATGTGTACCCCACTTAATTGACATCATTGATGAATAAATAATAATATGGCCATATGTAAAGTACCAATTTCAAACTTACCAATTTCAGATAATTTAGATGGTAGCGAACTAATACCAGTTGTAGAGGGTATAGTAACTAAACAAACTGCATTAAGTGAGTTAAGTGGCTTTGTAAATTTGCAATATGTAACAGACAGCAATAACACTACTACAACCGGTTTAAGTACCTCGGGTTTAATAACAGGTGATAATATTGTATCAATTAATAATATTACTACTACATCATTAAGCAGTACTGATATAAAAAATAATGCCAATATTGAAACTTTTACTTTAAGCAGCACGCATGCTGCAATTTCCGGTAGTTTAGTGACTGATTCACTAAGCTCTAATAGTATTGATAATGTTGGTAATATAAAAACAAGTACTCTTAGTTCCGATAATATAAACAATTTAAACGATATTACAACCAACCATCTTAGAACATCAACTTTATGTGCTGATGATATAACTATTGGTAATAATATTACAACTGAATCGTTAAGCAGTACAAATATTGAAAATAAAGGTTTTATCGTTACAGATTCATTAAGTGCTACAGTTATAACAGCTGTCTCATCTCATATAACATATATCGATATTAAACAGTATGAATTATCTGGTTTTGATATTACAGGTACAATTTCGGTAAGCGGTGATATTAATGCTTCACAAACTGTTAATTCTTTTAGTCTTAATGTAGATGAAGGATCCCTTTTCGTTGACCCATATAATAATAGAGTTGGTATTAATACACTTAACCCTATATCAGGTCTAGACGTTCATAGCGGAGGTTTAAAGGTAAAAGGAGGAGTATTTCTTTCATCTGGTCGGGTTGATATATCAGATGATTTAGCAGTAAATGGTGATTCATTATTTGTCGATACTGTTGATGATAGAGTTGGAATTGGCTTAACAAACCCTTCAACATCGTTACATATTAAAGATAGTATACCTGAATTTAGATTAGAAGATCAAGAGACAGGGGCGCGAGCTGGTATACAAGCTTCAAATGGTAATTTAGAATTTTATGCAGACGATGGGGCTACTGCAAATAATTCTAATATAGTATTTCAAATAGATAATATTGAAAGAATGCGTATTAAATCTTCCGGTGAAGTTGGTATTGGTGTAACCCCTACTAATGGGGTTAGTTTAGCAACAACTAGTTTTTCAGCTCAAAGTTTATCAGCTAATAAGATAATTGGTGGTTTTAATAATAAAGCGACTGCAAGCAATAGCGGGGTATTAGCCGGTGATGGTAATCTTGCTAGTGGTAATGGTTCAGCTATATTAGGTGGTAGTCTTAACGTAGCTAGTTATGCAAATACAGCTGTTGTAGCAGGAATTTGCAACCAAGCAAGTAATGGCACCTCAGCTATATTAGGTGGTGTATCTAATATAGCTAATTACGTTTCTGTCGTTGTTGGTGGTTGTGTTAATACAGCTAGTGGTTTGAGATCAATCGTAGGTGCTGGTCAGTGTAATATCGCTGGTGGTATTGACTCATCAGTCGTTGGAGGTTTTAGTGGTAGAGCTATTGGTAATCAATCATTTGTTGGTGGTGGTTTTAGTAATATAGCTAGTGGTATTCAATCATCAGTAGTTGGTGGGGTGAGTAGTATAGCAAGTGGTACTAATTCATTTATAGGTGGTGGCAGCGGTAATGTTGCTAGCGGTATTGAATCAACTATTGCTGGAGGTATTAGTATTAGTGCTTGCGGACAACAATCATTCGTAGGTGGTGGTCGTTGTAATGTAGCCGGTGGTTACCGTTCAACCGTAGGTGGTGGTGATACTAATACAGCTACTGGTATGAAATCAACTATTGCCGGTGGCGGTGGTAATACAGCTAGTGCTAATTGTGCAACAGTTGCTGGTGGACAAATTAATATAGCTAGTGGGATTAGAGCTTTTGTCGGTAGTGGTTGTGCTAATACAGCTAGTGGCAGTAACTCGACAGTGGCAGGAGGTGAAGATAATACAGCTAGTGGTAATCGCTCATTCGTAGGTGGAGGAGAAGATAATATAGCTAGTGGTACCACTTCAACTATTGCTGGGGGTTGTTGTAGTAAAACTTGTCGAAATTTTTCATTCGTAGGTGGTGGTTTTAAAAATGAAGCTAGTGGTGAAACTACAACAATTGGCGGTGGTCTTTGTAATACAACTATAGGTAATTATTCGACTATTGCTGGTGGTTTTAGTAGTAGAGCTGTCGGCGGCTTATCATTCATTGGTGGTGGTTATACTAATATTACATCTAGTTCTGCAGCATTTGTTGGTAGTGGTTGTTTTAATATAGCTAGTGGTATTCAATCATCAATCGTTGGTGGTTTTAAAAATGTAGCTAGTGGTATTCAATCATCAATCGTTGGTGGGTTGAGTAGTATAGCTAGTGGTAATAAATCATTCGTAGGCGGTGGTTGCCATAATACAGCTAGCGCTGATAGTGCTACTGTAGCCGGTGGTATACTTAATATAGCTAGCGGTTATCAATCATTTATAGGAGGTGGTCAGGGAAATACAGCTAGTGCTAATAGAACGACGGTAGCCGGCGGTGCTGGTAATACAGCTAGCAGTAATTGTGCAACAGTAGCCGGTGGTCAACTTAATATAGCTAGCGGTAATCAATCAACTATTGCTGGAGGTCTTAGTAGTATAGCCAGTGGTAATTGTTCATTCGTTGGTGGAGGTCGTTGCAATTCAGCTAGTGGTGATATATCTTTTATAGGTGGTGGTAATAATAATACAGCAGCTGGTAATAATTCAACTATAACAGGAGGTTTTAGTTCGAAAGCCAGTGGAGGTAATTCATTTATTGGTGGTGGTTGTAGTAATGTTGCATCTGGTAGTAGATCAGTTATTGCTGGTGGTTATTTAAATAAAGCAACTACAACAGATGTTTTTGTAGGTGGTGGTCAAAACAATATAGCTTGTGGTACATGTAGTGTTGTAGCAGGTGGTCAACTTAATATAGCATCTGGACAAAGATCAGTTGTAGGTGGTGGTCATCTAAACACAGCTAGTGCAGGTAATTCACTCGTAGCTGGTGGTGGATATAATATAGCTTGTGGAGGTAGTTCAACAGTAACAGGTGGGTTTAGTTCACTGGCAAGCGGTAATGGTTCAATTGTCGGTGGTAATTGTAATATAGCTAGTGGTCTTCGTTCTACTGTTGGAGGTGGTGGTTTAAATATAGCTAGTGGTAATAATTCAACTATAGCTGGTGGTCTTACTAATACAGCATCTGGTTACCAGTCAGTTGTAGGTGGTGGTCTTACTAATACAGCATCTGGTTCAGGAGCAGTTATTGGTGGTGGTTGTAGTAACGTAGCCAGCGGGTCCGGAGCATTCATCGGAGGTGGTCATCATAAT